>Ga0209358_10001574_pt1 | contig 17979 bp, 11 predicted proteins | sample LauGreFa1BDMLBSN_2_FD_187574 | JGI IMG/M metagenome (GOLD analysis project Ga0209358, IMG submission 187574) | Freshwater lake microbial communities from Lake Michigan, USA - Fa13.BD.MLB.SN (SPAdes) (version 2) | ecosystem: Environmental > Aquatic > Freshwater > Lake | place: Lake Michigan, USA... | reverse complement strand
TAAATCGTTTATCAAACCAACCATGTTCCCCCATATAAAACCCCTGATCCGAGGCATACATAACCACGGTATTTTCAGCCAATCCCGCTTTTTCCAAATAAGCTAAGATGCGACCAATATTACGATCCAAAGATTTGGCCGTAGCTAAATAATCTTTTAAATAGCGTTGGTATTTCCATTTGATTAATGCAATTGAATCTGATTTAACTTTTTCATATTCTAATGCAATTTTTCCATAATAAGTTTTGTAGGCTACTTTTTCAGCGGGTGTTAAACGCCCAAACATACCTGGTTTGTCATAATTAATTTTCATCTTTAAATCATCCCCAATAGTCATCGTTTTATTGACCGTCATATCTTGTTCAAGCGCTGCTGTTCGGCCTTCATAAGTATCGAAAAAGTTATCGGGCATAGGAAATTGTTGTGCATCATACGCACCTAAATCTTCTACTGCTGGCATCCAATTACGATGCGTTGCTTTTTCACCCACCACTAAAAAGAAAGGTTTGGTTGTATCACGCTTATCCAACCAGCCTAATGAAAAATCACTGATTAAATTAGTGACATACCCACTGTACCTCACCGTATCCTTGGTCATTTCCACGAAATCGGGTTGAAAGTAATGTCCTTGATCTGGCAACACTTTCCAGTAATCAAAACCTACAGGCAATGATTGTAAATGCCATTTACCAATCCATGCAGTTTGATAATTGGCTTGGCCCAATAGTTTCTGAACCTGCACCTGACTCCCATCAAAATTACGATTAGGTCGATTGTCAATTAAACCGTTTATATGATTGTATTTTCCTGTTAAAAGCACTGCCCTACTCGGTGCACATATAGAATTAGTTACAAAAGTATGTTTGAAAATAGCCCCCTCTTTTGCTATTTTATCTATGTTCGGCGTTTGCATCAACTTACTTCCATAGGCACTAATAGATTGATTGGTATGATCATCTGAAAAAATAACTAAGATGTTAGGACGCTTACTTGTTTGCGCATAACTATTGCTAACATTAAGTATACACAGTAAAAACATTGTCAAAAAAAGGCCTTGTTTCATAGAAAATATTTTATTCGTGAATTGTTTTGAAAATTAATCTTGCTCAAATTTGCAACGCATCATTAATGCGCACTCGTTTCAATTATTTTTAAATTTAACTAAATAAATAGAAAAAACAATCAAATGGTATGACAAATACAAAGGGGGCCGGATTCCGGCCCCCTTTGTATAAAATTAAGAATGCGTTTACAATGATACCCTACAACTTACAATGAAATTTCGGCCCACTGCAGAAATGCCACTTGCAAAATATCGGTAATTTTTATCAGCTATATTTTCAATCTGCACACCCAAGCTTAATTTTTTGTTTGGGGTATAATAACTTGAAAAATTGACAGTCATCCAACTAGGCATCCCCTCCGGAGTAGCATACTGTTCATTATCTTCTCCATTTAAATTGTAATCGTTCTTACGCTTCCAGCCATTGAATAAAATAAATCCTTCTACATTAAATTTATCAGCTCCTTTTTTTAAACCAACGCGTCCATATGCTGGTGGAATATGATCTAAGGGCATTGAAGTAATCCCATTGTTATAGGTTCCCTTGGTATAGGTATAAGTACCATGTAATTGGGTGTTGTAAAACAATTTTAATTTACCATTTAAATTAAATCCATACAATTTAGCACTCGCTTGATTTTGTGGTGCATACACCGCACTCAAAACATTTTGGTACATGATATTATCTTGTCCATTCCAATTATATTTACTTACAACAATGGCATTATTAAACCAAGTATAAAAAACACTTGCACCCCAACTAGCTATATTACCAGTATGCGATATATTTATTTCTGCGTTATAGGTATACTCCGGTTTTAAATCTTTATTAGGTACCACTACATAACCAGTTTTAGTATCAAACACTTTTGTTAAATCATCCACATTGGGGGATCTAAATCCACTACTTAAACCTGCGGTAGCACGATAACCATTTTCACCATTGTAAGCAATACCTAAATTTCCAGTTACTGCTGTATTATTTTGAATTGCTTTATTAAATGGGAAGTGCATTAAGGTTGTATCAGCAAAGCGTGCATCTAATTGCACTAAGTTGAGTCGTATACCATCATTTAACACCCAATGCGCATCTAATTGTTTTGTTTGTTGCAAATACAAGGCATTATAACTCATTTTTGTAGGGCCATCACTATACCTGGTTGTAATCCTACTCAACGCATTTGTAGCAATATTTAAACGTTCTGCAGTTGATTGAACAAAATTGGTATAGGATTCAGCGCCTAAATGAATTTCTCCATTGGATTGCTTATGTAATAAATCCGCATTCACTCCCAACACATGAACACGCTCAAAACGAAAATCTTTAGCGGTGGTATTATACCTGCGTGAAATTCTGCTTTCTTCAATATCCTGAAAACTACTGGTCACCATTAAGTCACTAAAATAACCAGGTAACTTTGTAGCAGTATATTTATAGGAAATTAAATTTCGAATCTGGGGCCCATAATACCATTCTGCGTATACAGGTAAGCCTTTAGATGTTTCCGTCAAACGATCATACCTATTTATATTCGATGAATTTGAAATTTGAATATTCAATAGATGTTCTGAATTTTCATTGGGCTTGTACAATACTTTTTGTAATAAATCTGTTTGTTGATAGCCACTTAATTTTTGAACATTTACATCCTCATTTACTTTAACCACATCAGCACCCGCCTCTCTAACCACATAAAAAGTTCGTTTCCCAAAATCAGGATAAGTGGCTGATCGATTGGCGCCTTGACGCAAATCTCCAAAACTTCCATACGTAAACGAGGTTAAATAGGCCCATTTGTTATTCGCAATATTAACATCCACATGTGTTCTATTTTCATTTTGTCCTGAAGCATACCGTTGGATCAAATTTGCATTTGTTTTCCAATTGGTAGTGGTTGTTAAAATTGGTTTTTTTGTAAACATATTGACTACGCCACCTAAGGCATCACTACCATACAAAGTGGAGGATGGTCCGTAAATCACTTCCACCCTATCTAATATCATATTGTCAATAGTAATGATATTTTGCAAATGCCCTCCTCTGAAAATGGCATTGTTTAATCTTACCCCGTCTACCATTAATAAAACCCGACTGGCCTCAAAGCCTCGAATTACAGGACTTCCCCCACCTGATTGACTTTTTTGAACAAATACTTGGCCTGATTGTATTAAAATGTCGCCCGTATTCGATTGTTGATTTATTGCATTTTTATCGGTGATCAAATCAACCTTTTGGACAATATTTTTTGAAAGTGCAGGAAATTTATTTGCAAAAACTACCACATCAGGTAATACTTTTTTCGTAGTATCTAGCTGCGCATATAAATGAACATTATTTATTATAAAAAAGAAAATAAAAAAAATGCGCATAAATAAATGAAATGCTTGATTTAATAATGGACACCTTGATCAGGATGATATACGGACGCCCTAAAAAAAATGATGATGCCCAATTTTTATAAAGTTGCCCTTCCTTTTGGTGTTATTAAAAAGGTGAATGTAATTTAGTGATCACTTTTTCAATGCCCTAAGGTAGTAATTTTTACGATAAAGGAAATTAAATGACTTACATCATTAATTAGTAAAATTGGCTGAATTTCTCAAATAAAAGGACTAATTATCCATTATATTAAATAATTTTACAGCCCATGTTACATTTTATATATAACCCCAACGCTGGCAATAATAATGCAGCGCGTAAGGCGAATATTTTAAAAAAATTATACGCAGTTCCAAATAGCAAAGTATGGGAAACCACCAAGGCTTTGGAGGCGACTTATTTTACAAAAAAAGCGATTGAAGATGACGCAAGCAGGATAATAGCGGTTGGTGGTGATGGCACTGTAAATGAAGTGGCCTCTGTTTTAACTGAAACAACCATCCCATTAGGAATTATACCAATTGGCTCCGGGAATGGCTTAGCAAGACACTTAAATATTCCAATACAATTTGAGGCCGCACTTGATAGGGCGATAAATGGTCATGAAATAGGAATTGATGTTGGCTTAGTAAATAATAAAATGTTTTTTTGCACCGCAGGAATTGGATTTGATGCAAAAGTGGCACAGCTATTTGCAAAAAGTAGTAAGCGCGGCTTTTTCAATTATATTAAGGCCACCTTGTCGGCTTTGACCATGTACAAACCGATTGAAATTAGTATCAATAAAGGCCCGTTGCAAAAAGTGTATTCGCTCACTTTTGCTAATGCAAGCCAATTTGGGAGTAATGCTTATATATCCCCTTTTTCAGATTTACAAGATGCCTATTTGGAGATGGTCAAAATTAAACCCATAAATTTTTTAAATGCAGGCATATTGGTAATGCAACTTTTTAGTAAAAAAATTCACCAGTCAAATAAAGTCAATATACAATCTATAAAATCGATCACCATTCAATATAAGGAAAAAGAACCCTTACATATTGATGGGGAAGCGCTTTTGACTGATCATGCGACGCTTGAAATTAGTATTGACCCACTCGCCTTATTGGTTATTGTATAATACATTTATTAAATAATTGAAGCTATTTAAACAAACCAAAAACTATACATCTAAAATGCACAATTAATTGGCAAAAGCGCCAAAAAATATATCAATAGAAACTACCTTTACACCCTAAATTCATATTAATGTTTGAAACAAAAAGCCCCCAAGCTGCCTTCCAAAAAATTTCTGTTCTTATTTTATTATTTTCTTTTGCAAGCATAATTGCAATTAGCCAAAGTAATTTTAAAGTCAAAGTCACTTCTCTTTCTGGAAAACCAGTTATTGGCGCAACGGTTAGTTTACTCAATACCTCATTTAAAGATATAAGTGATAGCATTGGGTATGCTACATTTAAAAATGTTCGAGAAGGAAAATATGAATTAGCAATTACATCTTTAGGTTATGCGACAAGTTTAAATTCAATTACGATTTTAGCTAAGTCAAACTTGAATGAAATTCAAACAATTAAATTAGCGGATGCATTAGTTCAATTAGAAGATGTCATTATCACTGCGCAAAAAAAAGAAGAACTACTACAAAAAGTACCTATCAGTATCACGGCATTTAATAGTACGCAAATAGAAAAATTTAGATTTTGGAATAATAAAGACATCAGTGGATTTGTACCCAATTTATATAGTGCCGATCCGGGTGACAATCGTGATGTAGTATCCATAAGAGGTATAACCACTACTTCCTACGATCCTGCAGTAGCTACCTATATTGATGGCGTGAATCAATTTAATTTAGATACTTATATACCTGCATTGAACGACATTGAACGCATCGAAGTTTTACGCGGCCCACAAGGAAGTTTGTATGGCCGAAACGCGATGGGTGGCGTTATCAATATTATTACCAAGCAGCCAAGTAATAAAGTTACTGGTAGCGGCGAAGTGAATGTGGGTAATTATGGCATTCGCAGGTATAATGCAAATTTTAAATCACCCATTATTAAAGATAAATTATTTTTTAGTGCAGCTTTGCTTTATAATGATCGTAATGGCTTTTACACGAATGATTTCAATAAAAGCAGTTATGACAAACAATATGCATTCGGTGGCAATTACTTTGTAAAATATATTGCTGCAGATAATTGGCAGGCTACTTTAAATGTAAAACATTATAATAGTGAAAATAAAGGTGCTTTCCCATTAGTTTTTGGAGTAGAAGAAGCGTTCAGTAATCCATTCAGATTAAATCAAAATGGCATTACAACCATGATGGATAATACACTGAATACGTCTTTAGCCATTCAACATACCGGTAATAAAATTAATTTTAGTAGTATCACCGCATACCAAAAAAATTACAGGTATTATGATTTACCTATCGATGGCGATTTTTCACCTATTGATGCCATTACTGTCGTAAATAATTATGGAAAAAGCTGGAACAATATCAAAGCATATACGCAAGAATTCAAATGGAGTTCTTCTCCAACTGTAAATAATCGTTTAAACTGGACTGCTGGTGCATATCTTTTTTATCAAGATGCACCTGTAAAACAAGGAACCCGTTTTGGCAAAGACGCTAACTTAATGATGATTGGCGATTCTTTATTCACATTAATGAACAGTACCAGTACAACCAAAAAGGGTATTGCTTTTTTTGGACAAGCAACCTATGCATTAACTAGTAAACTAAATATAACTTTTGGATTAAGAAATGATTACGAGCAGCAAGATCAAACAGTGGCAGGCTTTTATCAGCACGACCCCTCCCCTAATTTTTTTCAAATTGTATCAGACACCAGTGCAAGCATCAACTTTAATGCATGGTCGCCTAAAATTTCATTGGATTATAATTTAAATACAGCTTCACTAGTATATGCAATGTATAGTAAAGGATATCGCACTGGTGGATTGAGCCCGTTAGGCTCCGATCCTTCACAACCACCTTTGATTGGCTACCTTCCAGAGCACAGCAATAATTTTGAAGCAGGAATTAAAAATACTTGGTTAAACAACACTTTAAAATTAAACATCTCTGTATTCTATATAAATATCAAGGATGCGCAAGTACCCACACTTGTTTTACCTGATGCGATTACCATCATAAAAAATACAGGCGTCTTAAATAGCAAAGGTGTAGAAGCTGAAATTATGTACACACCTGCAAAAGGTATCATGATCCAATATAACGGAGGTATCACCAATGCCATAATTGAAGCAACTGGTAAGCGCCCATTATTTACGCCTGACAATTCCAACGCAATTGCAATACAATACAGTAAAACTATCAATGCAAAAGTGAGTGGTTTTATAAGAAGCGAAACTAAGTTTATTGGAAATACCTATTTTGATAGTAGTAACGAAATAAAACAAAGCCCATATTGTATAAATAATTTCAATATTGGAATCAATAAAAACAAAATGAGTATTGTTTTGTGGTCAAAAAATATATTGAACCAAAAATATATCTCCTATGCCTATGATTTTGGTGCAGTTCATTTAGGTGATCCTGCTACCTACGGTATAAGTATATCTAGCAAATTTTAATATTCATTAAATAAAAAGAAATGATCCCAGTTAATTCCTACGCAGCAATGTCTTCTAATACACCATTAGAAGCATACAATTTTGAAAGAAGAGCTGTTGATCCAGATGATGTTCAAATTGACATATTATTTTGTGGTGTTTGCCATAGTGATTTACATCAAGTAAAAAATGAATGGGGTGGATCACAATATCCGATGGTACCCGGACACGAAATCGTAGGTAAGGTTTTAACTGTAGGAACTAATGTAACTAAATTTAAAGTGGGCGATCTTGCTGGCGTAGGCGTAATGGTAGATAGTTGCAAAACTTGTAAAACATGTACACAAGATTTAGAACAATATTGCGAAGAAGGTTTTGTTGGTACTTACAATAACAAGGAAAGAAATAGTGATAAAATTACCATGGGTGGCTATTCCACTAAAATTGTAGTGGACGAATACTATACTTTTAAAATAGCTCCTACATTGCCATTAGCAGCAGTGGCTCCCTTATTATGTGCAGGAATCACTACCTATTCCCCCTTGGTATATGCAGGTGTAAAAAAAGGAATGAAGGTGGCTGTGGTAGGCTTAGGTGGCCTAGGACATATGGGGGTAAAATTTGCGGTTTCATTTGGCGCTGAGGTGACAGTGATAAGTACATCACCTTCAAAAGAAGCAGATGCAAAAAAACTAGGTGCTACCCATTTTTTAGTGAGCACTGATAAAGAAGCAATGAGCAAGTATAACAACTATTTTGATGTTATTCTTGATGCCATTTCTGCAAATCATGACTATACCAGCTATTTAAATTTATTAGGCATTGATGGTAAATTAATGGTGGTGGGCCTTCCTATTGAATCACCAAAAGTGCAACCTTTTTCATTGGTAACGAATAGACGCAGTGTGATTGGTTCGTGTATTGGTGGCATGAAAGAAACACAGGAGATGTTGGATTATTGTGCGGAACATAATATCGTTTCTGAGATAGAAGTAATTCCTATGCAAAAAATTAATGAGGCATACGATCGAATGCAAAAGGGCGATGTCAAATATCGCTTTGTCATTGACCTCGCTTCTTTGAAATAAATTACCATTTATAAAATATCTAAAGGCTTCATCAAAATGAAGCCTTTTTTTTGTCATAATTGTTTAGTTTTGGCACACTACATGAAATATCAATTTATCATCATATTTACTTTGCTTTGGACAATCCATGGAATTAGCCAAACTACATTGAAACCGAAATTTGTAGGAAACCTTTCTGGAACCATTCAAGATGCAAAAAACGGAAAGCCCGTTCCTGGATCAACCGTTATGTTGTATTCTAAATCAGATGCTAAAAATAATAAAATAGTTACCTCCGATAAAAACGGAGAATTTTTATTTGAAAAAATCCCTTTTGATTATTATCAAATTAATGTAAAAGCACTTGGCTTTTCTTTATTTACCATTGACAGCATTTTATTGAGAGCGGAAAAAGATGAAATCTATTTTAGTGAAATTCAACTGAAGGATTCTTCGAGCATGTTACAAGAAGTGGTGGTGTATTCGGAAAAAAAGTTAATTGAAGAAAAAGATGGTATTTTAACATACAACGTTGGTGAAAGCCCATTAAGCAATGGCGCAAGTACCGCTGAAATGCTAAAAAATATGCCGATGGTCAACGCCAATCCAGATGGCAGTATTACTGTAAAAGGAAAGGCCCCGCTCATTTTAATTGATGAAAAGCCTTCCAACTTGAATGCGCAACAGCTATCAGAATTACTCGAAAGCTTACCCGCCAATATGGTGGAGAAAGTAGAATTAATGCAAACGCCCCCTCCCGAATATGCAACTTACGATGGAAGTGTCATTAATATTGTGACTAAAAAAGGTCGCGTTGGCTACTACCAAAAGCTTTGGTTAAGTGCTGGTACCAATGGACAAAGAACAGGAGGAACTTATCTAAGTTATAAATCTAAAAAAATTACATTCAATGGACATTTCAATATTGCCAAGTATAACGTAATTGGCAATTCTAGATCCACAAGACAAAATATTTACACAGATTCAACCAATTTCTTCTATACCAAGAGTAACTATGTCAATAAAACAACCAGCCCAACTGTCCGACTAGAGTCCAATATTGACATTAATAAACAAAAAAACATTGAACTGGTATACCAGGGCATTATTAGTAATATTGACAATGTTACTAATGCGGAATATACCAATGTAAATAATAAAGCACAAGTATGGAGAGCAAGTAAAAGAACAGTCGATTATGATGGCGACACCTATAACCATGGATTTTCTGGCACCTATAACTGGAAAGGAGCAAAACAAAAAAGTGAAAAATTAAATATTCATACTGGGCTGAATTTTGGAAAAGGGGTGAATGATAAAAGCTTTTATCAGCAATATCTTTTAAATGATTTAACACCGAGTGGTCAGGATTCCACCCAAAACCAATTTATTGATACTTATACTACCTCCTATTATATTAGAACAAATTATAGTAAACCATTGGTTAAAAATGAAAAAATTCTCCTAAATACCGGAGTTAACTTTACCAATAACGATGATCATACTATATTAAATGCATCCTATTTGAATAAAGCAACGAATACAATTAATGATAATGAATTATTAAGTAGTAATTTTATTTTTAATCAAGGTATAACGACAAGTCGCATTGGTATTACTTTTCTTTTAAATAAAGGCTGGCGAATATCAATCGGAGAACAAGCAGAATATACCTTAACCAGCTTTCGTTTTCTTAAAGGCGTTACTCCAAATACAAGGAACGACTATTGGCGTTTTTTACCCAATATTTCTTTCAGGAAAGAATTTAGCAGTAAATTAAATAGCACGATTACCATTAGAGAAACAATTAGAAGGCCTAGCATTATGGAGCTTAATCCAAATATTGATTACACCGACCCCTATAATATACGTTTTGGAAATCCATTAATCAATCCTACATTAACGCGAAATATCGAATATAATTTAGGCTATAACTCCAATAAATTAAATATCAATAGCAGTTTTGGATACAATAAAGTAAAAGATGTATTTACTACAATTCGAACGCTAGTAGCTACAGGTAGAACTCAAACTACCTACCAAAACATTTCTGACCAAGAGGAATATCATGTTAATTTTTGGTCAGGCATTACCATCACCAAAAAGTTTAAAGTTAATTTGAGCTCAGGTATGCATTATAACAAATATAGTCCGATTGATAAAATCATGTATAAATATATGGATGGCGGTTCGTATTATACTGGTCTCAATTATAGCTTTATGCCCAATAGCCTTACCTCTATTGAAGCAAACAATAAATACAACAGCTTTGCAACGCCACAGGGAATATCAAGAAGTAATATAAGTATGCAAATTAGTTTGCAACGAAAATTAATGAACAAAAAGGTGAATATAAATGTTTCAGCAACCGATCCTTTTGGCTTAACTAAATATAAAGGTCATACGGAAGGTCCCAATTTTATCATTGATAGCTATAGTATAACTAATGTCAGAAATTTCAAACTAACCATTAGCTATCAATTTAATAAAACCTATACACAAAAATTAGCGCCTGAAAAATAGTTGCACTACAACTTGGTAAAATTTCCATAAATATCAACATCAAAAATATTGAATACATTGTATTGGTCTAAGATAGCCGCTAATTCGTAGCGCAAAATAGGTCTTTGCAAATCATAATTTTCTAGCCCGATTGATTTCCATTTTAGCTCAAAACTGCTTTTTATTTTTTCTACGGAGGTATTTGATAATTTAGCCGCAACAAATAATGCATCACTAATAGTTAAGTCATTGCCGCTTTTCAAAGAATGAGCTATAAATTTTTTGTTCCATGCAATTGAAAATTCATCCAATTTAACTTTATCGTTGGGATTAAAATAAGTGGCATTAGCCCATCCAGTAGGAACACCCACACCACGTAATAAGCCGGTAGCCCCAATTTTCTGGATTGCTTTAAAATAGCGATCCTTTTGTGTCACATCCTTATAGGGCATGATATATCCGTTCGCATCCAATAAAGCTTGTTGCACTTGACGTACTGAAATATTTTTAGGATCTACCCTATTTTTAATACTTAAGGCAGCCAATAAACCTGACGCTTGCCCTATTTGCATGACACAGGGTTGGAGTCTTGTGGTACCATTGACAATATTTGAAACACTTATTGATTTTTCAGCAACAATAAAATTACTTACCGCTTTTGGAATTAAAGCACCCAATGGAATATTAAAGGAGGGCACTGGAAAAAATTCTAAATGCTGCGGTGCTGCACTATTTTTTTTATGATGATGGTCAACAGGATAATCCCCCACAGCTATGCCCGTCGTAAACAAAGGCTGTGGTGTATCAAATGGTTTAGATACATGTTGCACCAACATGCGTACCATCCCATGCATCCGTCGAGATTCTCGATGATAAGGATATAATGCCAGTTTATCCTTGGTTGGAAATTCATCATTGGCTAATGCCAAATGATTAAAACCTAAATCCTTTTGAATAAAATAAACAAATCTTAGTGTTTGTTGCTTTGCCTGTTCAAGTAATGCCTCCCTTTGCTTGGGTGTTTTCTCCACCACATTCAAATAAATATCATTGCCATAAATGGGCCAGTTTAACATGTATTTATTATTAGGTAGCTTCCCATATTCTAACATTTTTTTTGCATCTACCGAAGGACGTTTTCGATTGGTATCTTTATAAAAAGAGGTATTACTCCCATCGAATTCGGTGGAATCATAATTAATGGGCCTAGGGATCAAAGGTTGCGGTGAACCATAATCTTTTAAAATACCGACATAGGTAATGTCCTGTATAATATCATTGGCGCCCGCCAAATTTACCTGTTCACCTGTAACTGCATTGGATTCCATGCCAAGGTCATAAGGAACTTTGGCGGAAGCCAAGGCATCTCCTAACTCAGTGGCATCAATGACCCTTTTGGCTTTTACAATTAATTGAGCACCTGTATTTATTTCATAGAATTCTGCACCAATAATTGTATGCCCGTTTTTAATAACGCTTTTGAATTGGTAATTATATTTTACTGTTAAAAGCTGCTCATTACGCGCCATTGATTTAAAGATACTATCGCCAATATGTGGTTCAAATAAAGTATTACTTACCCAACCCGTTGAAACTGCATTCGCTCCTCCATAATAATCATATAAATGTTGGCGAAATTCACCAAATAATCCAGCAGGCATCGCATTATTTCCATCAAATGCAGGTACCCCTGCTGATGTCAACATGCCCCCTAGCCAAGGCGTTTCTTCAACTACTAAAGTGTTCACCCCCAACCTTGCGGATTGAATTCCCGCGCTAATACCACTCGCCGTTCCGCCAATGACTAATACATCCGTTTGCAGATTTACAACTGGAGTTTGGCTTTGTGTCAACTGGAATGACAAAAGACAAGTAAATAATAGCAGGTGCTTTTTCATAACTACTAATTTAAAACAAAAAAATTAAATATCATATATCCGCTTTAATAAAAAATTCAAGCAAGCTTGATTTACTCAAATCTTTATTCTTTCTTCTTTCGCCAAGACTGCCAGCACTCACTTCGTTCGGCTGTCTACTTCCCGTACTGGACTAACCCAAACCTTTTCAACAGTCCCGATGCTCGGTACTGTTGGGATTTTTTATTTCATCGTAAATGCAAGCAAGCTTGATTTACTCTTTAATAAAAAATCCTTTCAACTTCGTTGAAAGGATTTGTGGCCTCGCCAAGGATCGAACTTGGATTTGGAGTTTCGGAAACTCATGTACTATCCGTTATACTACAAGGCCGTAGCACAAAATTAGTAAAATAAAAACGAAATGAAGGAACCTATCCCCGCCGACACAAAACAGTAATCGCTGCAGGTAAAAATATGCGGGTAGGCAGGGATCGCATTATTTGAATATCTTCCCATAATGTAGAAGTATTGGAAAGGAACTTAAAAACAGTAGCCGCTTTATTTTTGGCAAATATTCTTTTAAATATTTCCGCCCCTTCCATTTTATGATAAAATAAAACATGCAATAAAACAGCATCATAAAAACGATGCCTGGTATTATGAACATTCGTATTTATTGTAGCTCCTATTTCCAATTGCTTAACAATCCCTTTACACTGTTGCTGAATAAATTGAAAAGCATAGCCAGTACTTGCTTTAATAGCTAAACCTAAAGCACCAATAGCATATATTGGCGCTTTAAAATTTGAAAATATTTGTTGGGTCATCGGTATTGCACCTATCTCCTCATGCTGAATTGTGTAAGTATCATCAGGATAATGCTTGGCTAAATATTCATTTAATACTTTATCATACTCGGAAATTGCCAAAATTTGATCAGAGAATAAGGTATATTCAACCAAGGCCTGCATCTCGTTGAAGGGTAATAAATACATAAATCCAGTGGCGCCATGTTGTGGCACATTAAAATCCATTAACCTCGCCACTTGTTGATTAAAAACAGGTTGATTAAATGTAACAGTTCTTCCTTTGAAATGTTGCCATAAAAAAGGTAAATTATCGGATGACTGATTTATTGAATCATACCGAGTAGCACTTTCTAAATTATTCATTTGGAAAGGCAGAATACTTGTAAATACCATCCTTGCTTTAGCAAATCCACCTTGCCACTCTACTATAACTTCCTGTTCAGATTTGTTAGCACTAATTTCCTTTATGTTTGAGACTGCCGCTTCCACCCAATGAACATTTGGTTTTAATTTAGCAGCAGTCATTACATAATTATAAAAATCTATCCCTTGTATCATTTTGTATAAAAAAGGGGATGTGGACAATTCTTTAGAAAAAGATTTTGAATGAATTGAAATTGCCTCCCAACGATGATACACCAATGTTTCAAATTCATGATCCCCCATCTCCCAAAAACACCAAGTACGATCATTGGTTTTATTCAATGATTGATCAATGACTAAAATTTGTTGATTGGATAAAATTGGAGAAGCTAGTAGATAATGCAATAAGGATAAGCCAGCACCTCCGGCACCTGCGATTATATAATCATAGGTTAATGCAGCTGGGCTTGGCGAATTTGCATTATTCATAAATAATTACCCATTATTTTGTATTGCTTCGTCGCGCTTTACTTTATCCCAATATTTTTTTGAAACATACAACATACCAAAACTTTCCCCTTCATGCTTGTCTAAATGCTTATGATGCATTTTATGCGCCCAACGTAATACCTTAATATAGCGGATATTAGAACGTGTAAACCATTTGATACGTTGGTGAATGATCACTTCATGAACTACAAAATAAGCAAATCCATACATAGCAACACCAGTTCCTAAGCCAGCCAACCATGGCATATTTTTAAATGTCCCAAAGAATATACAAAGCATGCTTGGAATAGCAAATATTAAAAAAAATGCGTCATTCTTTTCAAAGATATGTCCGGTAGGTTGGTGATGATCCTCATGTAAAACCCATAAAAATCCATGCATGACATACTTATGCGTTAACCAAGTAATTCCTTCCATAACTAAAAATGTCAATAACATTACAAATAAAAAACTCATAAAAATATATTTTAACTTAATGAAGAATTAGTTTGATACCATTCGACCACTTTTGGAAAAGCAATTTTAAACCATACCGTGTATTTCTCAGGGTGTGATTGCAAGTTGGCGTCAATCTCTTCAATACTTTGGTATACAAAATTAGCTACTTCTAAATGATTAGGACGCACTTCATCATCAAAATTTCCTATAAAAACATGATCGAATTCGTGTTCATTTAAATTATCAGGTAATTCTGCCTGATATATAAAATCGAATGCCTTATATACCTTTGCAGTAATACCCATTTCCTCAATCAACCTTCTCGATACTGCATTTTCCAGTATTTCCCCTGGTCGTGGATGGCTACAACAAGTGTTTGTCCATAAACCAGCACTATGGTATTTGGTTAAAGCCCTTTGTTGTAATAACATCTTTCCCTGTCGATTAAATAAAAAAACACTAAAAGCCCTATGTAAAACAGCTTGCTTATGCGCTTCCATTTTTTCCATTACGCCAATCTCACAATCATCTACATCTACTAATATAACTTGCTCCACTTATTGAATTTTAAAATAAATTTAATTGACTACGAATACTTGCCTTCGCTAGAATGAAAATTTTTCCATAATCAGGAATTCTGATCCTTGTTTTCAAAATTGAATGAGGGTGTACTTTTTTTATTTTTTTAAATAAAGAGTAATAATATTTAAAAGCGACATATACCCCAAACTGCGCCTTTAATGGCAAGTGCTTGATGCCATTAAGTGCAATTGAAAAATCATTTTGAATATCCTCCTCAATTTTATCTTTATCTGTTTGTGAAAAATTAGAAAAATCACAATTAGGGAAATACATTCTATCCAAACCTTCAAAATCTGCCTTGATATCCCTTAAAAAATTAACTTTTTGAAATGCGGCTCCCAAACTTTGTGCCGACGGCTTTAATTCTTCAAATTGCGCTTGATTGCCTTCGCAAAATATATACAAACACATTAAACCAACCACTTCAGCACTACCATAGATATAGGTGTTATACGTTTGATCATCATACTGCTGTTTAGATAAATCCATTTCCATACTCAATAAAAACGCATCTAATAAAGCAGGATCAATTTTATATTTATTAAAAGTTAATTGAAACCTATGCAAAATGGGATTCATACTGATTCCTTGTGCTAATGCCTGATAGGTATCCAATTTAAATTGTTGCAATAATGCTACTTTATCATAATCATGAAAAGTATCTACAATTTCATCTGCAAATCGAACAAAGCCATATATGTCGAATATAGGTTGTCTCAAATCCTTATGCAATAACTTTATAGCAGAAGAAAAACTTGAACTATACATTAAGGTTGTATACTTACTACTATAGGCCGTAGCTTGATCATACAAGTTTAAGGTTGACATAATTGTTAAAGTTTATTAAATTGTTTGCATATTAAATTTGCGACTACTTCCCCACTAATTAAACTTGGCGGCACCCCTGGTCCAGGTACCGTTAATTGACCAGTGTAATATAAGTTTTTTACTTTTTTACTTTTACAACTTGGCTTTAAAAATGCGGTTTGAAGTAAGGTATTTGCTAATCCGTATGCATTCCCTTTAAATGAGTGATAATCTTGCTTAAAATCAGCTACTGCGTATGAACGCTTATATACAATGGCATCGGTAATTGTTTGACCCCATTTTCTTTCCAATCGCTCAATTATCAAATTGAAATATTTTTCGCGAACATCGGCTGTATCCCCCTCTAAGCCTGCTGCTATTGGAATGAGTAAAAATAAATTTTCACATCCAACTGGAGCCACGGTAGGGTCAGTTACAGAAGGAACACTGGCATAAAATAGCGGATTGGATGGCCACATTGGTTTACTATAAATTTCACTGCCATGAACTGAAAAATCAGAATCAAAAAACAATGAATGATGTGTGACATCCTTCAATTTTTTATTTAACCCTACATAATACAATAAGGAACTTGGTGCCAAAATCCGACTGTCCCAATATTTTGCAGAATAACTTTGGTAATTTTTTTCTAATAACTTAGTCTCGATATGATGATAATCGCCAGCACCAATTAATACATCAAATGAATAATTTTGCTGTATCTGGGTTTCATTCACTTTCGAAATAACCTTTGTTGCAATGCCGTTTTCTACCACAATTTGCATTACTTCCTCTCCTAGTTTAAATTGCACTCCTAATGATTTTGCAACTTTAACCATCGCTTCTACAATACTATACATGCCATGCTTAGGATACCAAGTACCACCCTTGATATCTGCATAGTTCATTAAGCTATATAATGCTGGCGTATTTTCAGGTAAGGCCCCTAAAAACAAGACAGGAAATTCCATTAAAAATTGAATATAAGGATGCTTAAAATAACGGGCAATATGCGTTTTCATAGACTGAAAAACATCCAACTTAAATATCCCTTTAATTAATTCATAATCAATAAACTCAGTAATAGATAAACTTGGTTGATAAACTAATTTGCCTACACCTACTTCATATTTATACTTTGCTTCTGCTAAAAATGAATCTAAAGCATTAGCAGCACCGGGCTCAATGGATTCAAACAAATTTTTCAATGCCTCGTAGTTCGCAGGTAAATCCCAAGTTGCTTTTTCAAAGTAAACACGATAAGAAGGATCTAATCTTTGTATTTCATAAAAATCGGAAACTTTTTTTCCAAAAGAACCAAAATATTTTTCAAATACATCAGGCATCCAATACCAACTTGGGCCCATATCAAATGTAAATCCTTCCGCTTCAAATTTGCGCGCACGCCCACCAGCCATTTCATTTTTTTCAACGATAGTTACCTCCCAACCTTTTTTTGCTAAAAAAGAAGCAGCAGATAAACCTGCAAAACCGGCACCGATCACTAATGCTTTGTTGGAATTTTTTGTCATTGATTAATATCGCTCTATTTTTTGTTTCAATATCTTACGCGCAAAGTGAATTCGACTTTTAATTGTACCAAGCGGTTCATTTAACGCATCTGATATTTCATTGTATTTATAGCCTTCAAAATACAAAATAAATGGGGTTCTAAACAAATCTGGTAAATCATAAATCATTTTATTTACCTCTTTTAAATTTAAATTAGTAACGCCATCATTTAATACCTTGACCCTGGTTTGATCAATTAAGAAATCATTCGGGCTATTATCCAAAATAGTGGCCTGTTTGGCCTTACGACGATAATCATTGATGAAAATATTACGCATGATCGTATATAACCATGCTTTAATATTCGTACCTACATTGTACTTGTCCTTATTGGACAAAGCCCTAAATAAAGTATCCTGAAATAAATCCTTTGCAGATTCATGATCCTTCGTCAAATTAATTGCAAAAGGCTTTAAAAAATCAGCATTTTCAGTTAGTAAGAGTG
>Ga0209358_10001572_pt1 | contig 17981 bp, 19 predicted proteins | sample LauGreFa1BDMLBSN_2_FD_187574 | JGI IMG/M metagenome (GOLD analysis project Ga0209358, IMG submission 187574) | Freshwater lake microbial communities from Lake Michigan, USA - Fa13.BD.MLB.SN (SPAdes) (version 2) | ecosystem: Environmental > Aquatic > Freshwater > Lake | place: Lake Michigan, USA... | reverse complement strand
GCTTTGCCCTGAACTATCGTAATAACTGATATTACCTATTCTTTCATTTAATCCATAATAAACAATGCAAGCAAAAGCTTGTTTGGTTATTTTTTCCAAATCGCTTAAAGCACCAGTACTAATTTTTCCAAATATAATTTCTTCTGCAGCTCTTCCTCCTAATGCGGCGCACATTTCGTCCATTATTTGTTCGGTCGTTGTTATTTGTCTTTCTTCTGGTAAGTACCAAGCAGCACCTAATGACTTTCCTCTTGGAACAATGGTAACTTTAATTAATGGACTTGCGTGTTCTAGCATCCAACTAACAGTTGCGTGTCCTGCCTCGTGAAATGCAATCACACGTTTTTCGTTAGGAGTAATAATTTTATTTTTCTTTTCTAATCCAGCAATAATTCTATCTACTGCATCTAAAAAATCTTGTTTTTGAACAGTTTTTTTATTTGAACGAGCTGCAATTAATGCTGCTTCATTGCAAATATTTGCAATATCCGCCCCACTAAATCCTGGAGTTTGTTTAGATAAGAAATCTATTTCAACGCTTTCGTCTATTTTAATATTCTTTAAATGAACAGCAAATATTTCTTTACGTTCGTTTAAATCAGGCATATCAACATAAATTTGTCTATCAAATCTTCCAGCGCGCATCAATGCTCTATCTAAAATATCAGCACGATTAGTAGCTGCTAAAATTATTACGCCACTATTTGTACCAAAACCATCCATTTCTGTTAATAATTGGTTGAGGGTATTTTCGCGTTCATCATTACCACCCGCAGCAGCATTTTTTCCACGCGCACGTCCTATTGCATCAATTTCGTCGATAAAAATAATACAAGGTGCTTTTTCTTTAGCTTGTTTAAATAAATCTCGAACACGCGATGCGCCAACCCCAACAAACATTTCTACAAAATCAGAGCCACTTAGAGAGAAAAAAGGCACTTTTGCTTCGCCAGCTACTGCTTTTGCTAATAATGTTTTTCCAGTTCCTGGAGGCCCAACTAATAATGCACCTTTAGGAATTTTAGCCCCCAAGTCTGTATATTTTTTAGGATTTTTAAGAAAATCTACGATTTCCATAACTTCCATTTTTGCACCGTCTAATCCTGCAACATCGCTAAAAGTTGTATTAACTGCCGAATCTTTGTCAAATAAAGTAGCTTTTGATTTTCCAATGTTAAAAATTTGACCCGGTCCGCCTCCGCTTCCTCCGCCTCCCATTCTTCGCATCATAAAAAACCATAAAGCAATCATAATAATTATTGGCAATAAAAAAGACAAGCCACTATCAAACCAATTGCTCTCTTCAACACTTCTTGCAAATACTTGTTTTTCTTTTGGAATCAAGGCTTCGTTTTGAACTTTTTCAATTCCTGTCATTAAATTATCTATAGATGGCACTGTAAAAAAGTAATGTGGGCCTTTAAAATTTTTATCTGGAAAAATTGAAACACCTTTATCGTTTTTATAACGATCGCACTTGTATGCGCTATCTGGATTAATTGAGATTCGTGCAATTGTTTTATTTACAATAACAATGTCTTTAACATCTCCTTTTGAAAGCATTTTTTGGTAAAATTCACCTTGAGAAACTTCTATTAAATGTGAATTAAAATTATTCCCATAAAAAACAATAAACAAAAGAACTCCAATAACAGCTGCATAAATCCAATAAAAATTATTGCCGTTATTGTTAGAATTTTTATTTCCTCCAAAAGGTGAGTTTTGCTTTTTAAATTTTTCTTTCATTCTTTCAAATTGTTTTTTTCTTTCTTCTTCGGGAGACGCCTTCTCACTTGAATTGTTAGTGTTTTCCGGAATAGGTTCTTTTTGTTCTTCGCTCATGTTAATTAAGAATGTCTTTATTTTTAAATTTTAGTCTTTAATGTGTGTTATTTCTGCATCGCCCCACAAACCCTCTAAATTATAATGTTCGCGAGATTCACGCAAAAATACGTGAACTACAATATTTATATAATCTATCAAAATCCATTCGCCATTTTGTCTTCCTTCTATATGAAAAGCTTTTTCTGAAGTTGATTTTGTAACAATTTCTTCAACACTATCAGCAATAGAGTTAACGTGGGTATTGCTATCTGCATCGCATATTACAAAATAATCGGTTACTCTGTTTTCGATTTGATTTAAATTTAAGGTGGTAATGTTTTTAGCTTTACGTTCTTTCATCCCATCTATAATCGCTTCTAATAATGAGGTTGTTTGCTTTACAGTAGATGATTTTTTTGGACGCTTAACAGTGCTTGTCTTTTTCTTATTTTCAAGATTAGCAATTAAATTTGCCTCTCTTTGTTCACGCTCTTTTTCGCTTAATGGTTTTTTTGGTGTTATTTTTCTTCCTGTTGGGAAAGTATTTTTTGAAGAGGATAGTTTTAATTTAGTTGATTTTTTAGCCACTTTTGGTTTTGCTTTGCCAATGAGAACTTTACTTTTTTTTACTGTATTTTTTTTTACCGGTATTTTAGGCATATTTAAATTGTTTATAGCTTAGCTATTAATTAATTTTGTTAGGTTTACATTTAACAACAAATTTAATCTATTTGTTTAATGGAAACATTATTTATAGGAAGAAATACAATATTTTTATCAGATGTTGATAGCACCAATTCTTATGCCCTTAGCATGTTAAATAACGTTAATGTTGCGGAAGGTACTATAATTCATGCAAATCATCAAACACAAGGTAAGGGTCAAAGAGGTATGCAATGGTCTGCTTTACAAGGTCTTAATTTAACCTTTTCGGTGATTTTAAAGCCAAGTTTTTTGCCACTTAGCAAACTTTTTTATTTATATCAAATTTCTGCTTTAGCTTGTTTTGACAGCCTGACGGAATTGATAAATACTAGCCATATTGACATTAAAATTAAGTGGCCAAACGACATTTTAATTGATAAACGTAAAATAGCTGGTATATTAATAGAAAATAACCTTTTAAATAATCAAATTAATTGGTCAGTTATTGGTATTGGTATAAACGTTAATCAGCTTTTGTTTGATACTAGCCCAAATGCAGTTTCTTTAAAAATTCTTACAGGACAAGATTATGATTTAAATGTTATTTTGAATCGAATAGCTTTCCATTTAGAAAAATATTATTTAGCTCTTATGCAAGAGAAATATGATTTTATTAAAACAAATTATTTGAATGGTTTTTTCGGATTAAACACATATTTGAATTTTGAAATAAAAAATCAAATAAAAGATTTTTTGGTTAAAGGGATAAGCGATAAAGGTTTGCTATTATTAGAAGATAAAAACGGAGTTGAAATTGAGTTAGATGTAAAAGAAGTAAAGTGGCATTATTAAAATAATTAAAATAATATTATTCTTGCTTAACTAATATTTTAATTCGTTTGCTAATAAGGTAAAATCAACTCCATCAAAATTTCCACTACTCATCATCAGTAATACCGAATTATTAAAGTTTTTAGTCCTAATATAATTAGTTAATTCTTCACTTTTTGTAAATACAATTAAATCTTTTCTGTTAAAGCAAGTATGAACTTGTTCGGGCGAAATTTCTTTTAATTTTTTGTGTGAAATAGTATGAGGATTATAGTAAACAATAGCTTCATCGGCTAAATTCATTGAATTTTTATATTCGTTTAAGAAATCTTCTGTTAAACTACTAAACGTGTGAAGTTCCATACAAGCAATAATTTTACGCTCTGGAAATTGCTGTTTTACTGCATCTGTTGTCGCTTTTAGTTTAGAAGGAGAATGAGCAAAATCTTTATAAAAATTAAATGTTTCAGTTTTAAACACCAATTCTAATCTTTTTGCGGCACCAGTAAATGATTGAATAGCCTCATAAAACAAATGATTATTGATACCCATTTGATTACAAGCTAATCTTGCAGCTGTTAAGTTCATTAGATTATGATTACCAAATATTTGTAAAGGGTATTTGATGTCACTGTCAATTAAATAAGTTAAGCCATTTATTATTTCATGATTAGGAATAGAGTAGGGCCATTTACTAATTTTGGTATTAGATGAAGAAGAACAAAGTTCTTCTAAAACTTTATCATTTGAACAATAAATTAAATTGCCATTAGGCTCGATTAAATTAATAAATATTTTAAATTGGTCGATGTAATTTTCAAAAGTGGGAAAAACGTTGATGTGATCCCATGCTATTCCACTTAAAACAGCAATATTTGGTTTGTATAAATGAAATTTAGGCCTTCTGTCAATAGGCGAAGCTAGGTACTCATCACCTTCAATTACTGCATATTTAGAAGTTTTGGTTAGGTTAACCATGGTTTCAAAGCCAGTTAATTGAGCCCCAACTAAAAAATCAGTTTCAATATGGTGATAATGCATTACATGTAATATCATGGCGGTAATTGTGGTTTTACCGTGACTGCCTCCAATAACAATGCGCGTTTTATCTTTTGTAGATTCATAAATATACTCGGGATACGAATAAATTTTTAATCCTAATTCTTTAGCTTTTATTAATTCTGGATTATCTGCACGCGCATGCATACCCAAAATTACTGCGCTTATATCTTTGGTGATTTTTTCTGGAAACCAACCAATTTCTTTGGGTAATAAATTAAATTTTAATAATCGACTTTTACTGGGTTCGTTTATTTCGTCATCGCTTCCACTCACAATAAACCCTTTTTCGTTAAGTGCTAAGGCCATATTATGCATTGCGCTTCCTCCGATAGCAATTAAATGAACTTTTTCCATTTTATAAAGAAAATACTTTGATAAGGTTTTTTTGTGACAAAACCGTTTTTATTATACACATAAAAATGTTTATTTTGTTAACTTATCTATAAAATATAAATACAATGCAAAAAAAAATTGTAAAAGTTGGTGATATAGCTTGTGGCGCAAAAGAATTATTTTTAATTAGCGGACCCTGCGTAATTGAAGATGAAAAAATAATGATGGACACGGCTGAAAAATTAAGAGAGGTAAGTGAACGATTAAATATTAAAGTTATTTATAAGTCAAGTTTTTTAAAAGATAATCGCAGCAGTTTAAGTTATTATGATGGGCCGGGTTTAGAAAAGGGGATGAAAATTTTAGGCAAAGTAAAAGAACAGTTTGGATTTCCTTTATTAACCGATATTCATGAAAGTTATCAAGCAGCTATTGCAGGAGAGGTTTGTGATGTATTACAAATACCAGCCTATTTGTGTATGCAAAGTAGTTTATTAGTTGCTGCTGCAAAAACTGGTAAAGTTGTAAATATTAAACATGGCCAGTTTTTAGCTCCTGATAATATGAAACATCCTTTGCAAAAATGCATTGATGCCGGTAATGATCAAATCATATTAACAGAGCGAGGTTATGTATTTGGTTATAACGATTTGATCGTTGATCCACGCAGTTTTTTTCATATGAATAATTTAGGTTATCCAGTTGTATTTGATGTTACTCATTGTGTTCGTAAATATGGAATTCCGAGTGCTGACGCTAAAGGTGGTGCCCGTGAATTTTTACCTGTTTTAAGTAGAGCAGGTGTAGCTAGTGGTATTGATGGGATGTTTATAGAAACTCATCCAGACCCAACTAAAGCTTTGTGTGATGCTGCTTCTCAGTTATGCGTGTATGATTTGGAAGAGTTTTTAAAGCCCTTAATCGAAATTCATAATGTGGTAAGGAAGTATTAATTTTTATTTTAAAATAAAAAAAAGCATACGGTTAGTATGCTTTTGCAGGAGTTATAGGTCCTTTGGTTGAAGTTACTGTATTAATTGCTTTGGTTCAATTAGCTTTTTGGTTAAAAAATAAATATTATAAAATTCAAAATTAATAAATCTACAATTCTTCATTTTCGTTAAGTTTCAATAATTTAAATAATATTTCTTTTTCAATTTCTTTTACATCGCCTGGTTGTAGTTGTCCTAATTCTAAATCTTCAATTTTATTTCTTATTAATCGTTTACAGTCGTGTCTTACCGCTGAACACATTTTTCTAATTTGTCTATTTTTACCTTCAGTAAGTATAAATTCTAACCAAGAGTGAGGGATAAATTCTTTAAATGGATTATCTCGGATCGGAAGATTATCAGGTTTTTTTATTAAATTAACTTCGCAGGCTTTGGTTAAATAAACACCTTTTTTTTTAACCATAATTTCTATACCATGTCTAAGTTTTTCTATCGATTCTTTTTCAATAAGTTTTTCAACTAACACAATATAGCTTCGTTTATGCTTTCTATCTGGATGCAGTAATCTTTTTGTTAATGTTTTATCGGTTGTTAAAATTAATAAACCTTCACTATGATCGTCTAATCGTCCTACAGCATTAGTGCCTTCAGGAAATATGTAATTTAGGTCGCACAATAATCTTTGTTTATGAGGGCTTACAAATTGAGAAACCATTTTATAAGGTTTATATATAACGAAATATCTATCCAAAGAAATTATTTTTTAGAGTACAAAAATATCATTTAAATACAAAGTAATTTCTTATATTTTATAAATAGTATCTTTGATTAATATTTATAAATTTTACATTAAATAGTTTTAAAATGAACTGGAATATTTTAAATGATGTTAAACAATTAGAGCTAATTGATCAAGAATCTCAAAGTAAATTGGTTTTAATTTTAAAACATAGTACACGTTGTAGTATTAGTATAACTGCTTTAGGCCGATTTGAAAGAAGTTGGAAAGAATCTGATTCGAATTTTATAAAACCATATTATTTGGACTTATTAAACTTTCGTGATATTTCTAATTTAATTGCTAATAGGTATCATATTGAACATCAGTCCCCTCAAATTTTATTAATTAATAAAGGGATCTGTGTTTTTAGTCAAACTCATTTGGATATTTCTTATTCTGATATTATAAATCTAAAACTATGAAAAAAACAACCCCATTAATTATTTTATTTTTTTTGTTTTGTAAATTTATTTCTTTTGCTCAAATTAAATTTTGTTCATGGAATATTCAAAATTTTGGTAAATCAAAAACAGAGAGTCATATTAAATTTATTGCTAATACCCTTAATGGTTATGATGTTGTGGCTATTGTAGAAGTAGTTGCTGGATTAGGAGGTTCACAGGCTGTTGCTCGATTGGCAGATGAATTAAATCGTAAAGGAAGTAAATGGGATTATTCTATCAGCGACCCTACAACAGGAAGCCCAAGTAAAAGTGAGCGCTATGCTTTTTTATGGAAAACGTCTAAATTAAAAAAAATTGGTGCTGCTTTTTTAGAGAATAAATATCAAACTGAAATTGAGCGAGAACCGTATTTAGCAACATTTTCTTCAGGAAATAAAGAATTTACTATTGCTACTTTTCATGCATTACCAAAAAATAAACAGCCAGAACAAGAAATTAAATATCTAAAATTTATTCCAGGTGAATTTTTATCAAAAAACATTATTTTTAGTGGCGATTTTAATTGCCCTGAGTCTCATACTGTTTTTAATCCATTAAAAGTATCTGGTTATCTATCTGCTTTTACAAAACAAAAAACCTCTTTAAAAACAAAATGTGTAAATAATGATTGTTTAGCTTCTGAATATGATAATATATTTTATAAGGGTTCTAAAATTCATTTAATAAAATCGGGAGTTGTTCATTTTTATAAAGAATTTAGTATACTTAAAGAGGCTAGAAAAATTTCAGATCATTTACCCGTTTATTTAGAATTTTCGATTAATTAATTCGATTAATTTTTTTTATAAATTAATTGATTATAAATTTACTGCATGAATTTTTTAGGAAGGTTAAAGTTTTATGGATTTGGTTTTGGATTAGGTTTATTAGTTGTTTATGCTTTATTTGGAAATAGAAGTTGTACTTCGCCTAATGAAATAAAGATGAAAGAATTAATTTCTCAATACACCGTGTTATCATCAAAAGCAAAATGTAAATTAATTTATCTCAAAAAAAGTGAGAAATTGTTAAAATTAGAGCTTCGACATTTTGAAGTTAATTATGATTTGAGTACGGTAAGAAAAAAACCATGTGGTGAATATTTTATTCAACCTAAAATTGACTATGCTAGTAATTACAATTATAAATTAATTATTTATGATTGTGATACTATTTCTAAAATTAATGATATTAATTTAATTTCTGTAAATACTTGCTCTTGTCAATAGCTCCATTATTCACCGATGAGTATTTTATGCGTGAGGCTTTAAAAGAAGCTCAAAAGGCTTTTGATGTTGATGAAGTACCAGTTGGATCAGTAATTGTTGCAAATAATAAAATTATAGCAAGGTCTCATAATCTTACCGAACGTTTAATTGATGTTACAGCTCATTCAGAAATTCAAGCTATTACTGCTGCTACAAATTATATAGGTGGCAAGTATTTATTTGATTGTACTCTTTATGTAACTTTAGAACCCTGTATTATGTGTGCTGGAGCATTATTTTGGTCTAAAATCTCAAAAGTTGTTTATGGTGCATCTGATTATAAGAATGGATTTTTATCCAATTTTAATGCAAATTTACATCCAAAAACAGAATTTGTTAAAGGGGTCTTAAATGAAGATTGTGAAGCGATACTGAAACTGTTTTTTAAAAATAAACGAATTAAATAACACGTTTTTAATTGTTTTTTGTTTTATAATTTAATAAATTTGAGAATAAATAAATTTTAACTTATGAAAATTATAAAAACATTAACTTTTACTTTGCTTTTTGCAGCAGCTGTTGTAAACTCATCAATTTATGGAAACAATAGATCATTAATTTTAAAAATTGATGATACTCCTTCTAAAACTATTTGTATTAAAAATCCAGCTGCTTCTAATACAACAGAATTTTTTTCTAAAACAACACAGTTTTCTTTCGAAATTTTTAAAGCTGGCTCTAAAGATGATGTATTGAAAATAGTTAATTCCTTTAAAAATGACCCAGCGGTAGAAAGTTGCTCAGAAGGAGTTTTAACTGGAGATTATTTAGCGATTAGTTTAACTTTAAAATCAAATAAAAACAAAGCTTGGTTTATTAAATCATTTAAAAAAGCTGGATTAAAGACTATTAAAATAAATAACAATCCAATTATTGAAATTGATAAAATCTAGTTCTTAAATTTTAGTCAAAAAAAAAGCTTAGAAATTATTTCTAAGCTTTTTTTATAATTAATAAATTATTTTTTTTCTGTTTCTTTATTGATAGCTGTCTCAGCTTTCTTTTTACAGCAAGATTTTTCTCCTTTAGCACATCCTTCTTTTTTTTCTCCAGCACAGGCTTTAGAATCTTTTTTACACTCTTTTTTGTTTTTGTCTTTATCGTCGCCTTTTGTATTAGCTACAATAGTGCTTCCTAACAAACCTGCGAAAGCAGCCATTAAAAGTATTTTTTTCATATTATTAATTTTTAAATGTTTATGGTCCAAATTTACTATATTATTCTATTACAAGTTGTTAAAATTGAATAATTAATAAATTTTATATGATTTTATTGAATTAGATGTTTAAAAAAGGGTTTTTATTTATTACCTGGCAGTTTTAAAACAGCAGAAATTGGGTAATGGTCGGTAAAAGTAATAGGGCTTCTAATGTAATTTAAGCAAGTAAATAAAGGAGAATGTAAGATATAATCTATTCTAAATTGAGGCCAATTTCCAGCATAAGTTTGACCTAATCCATTTCCTTTTTCTATAAAGCTGTCTTTTAAGTTTTTAGATAAGTTTTCGTAACTGTAGGAAGCACCTGTATCATTAAAGTCACCACATAATATTATTTTATATTTACAGGTTTTTAAATGAGCTACTATCATATCAACTTGTTGAGCTCTTTTTATAAAAGCTTTTTTTAATCGTTTTATAATATTTTTACTATTTTCAACGTCATTGCTTATATTTTCTGAAACTAAATCATCTATAAATTTATTATCGGTTTTACTAAAACCGATAGACTGAAGATGAATATTATATACTCGAATTGTATCATTATTTATTAAAATATCGGAGTAAATACATAAATTATTGTTTTTAGTATCAAAGATCATTTTTCCTTCATTTAAGATTGGATATTTACTGAAAGTAGCAATACCCCAATGTTTTTTTGATTTTCGAGTTGCTGTATATTCTGTATGATGATAATTTATTTTTAATATTTTTTTTACATCGGTAATGTTATTAAAATTATTATTCTCTTCAGAGGTAAAAAATTCTTGTAAGCATAAAATATCTGGATTAATTTCTGCTAAATTCTTTAAAATTTTTATTCTATTTCCTTTATTTTTTTTCCATTGATATAGATCAAAAAGCATACAATTATAAGATGTTATTTTTATTTGATTGCTCTGCTCTAATTTGTTTGAAGTATTAAATTGAATATAATTAAATGCTGTTGGTAAACACAGTAATAACGTTGATATGCTTATAATAATTCCAGACTTGAATTGAAAAAGCCAATAAAAAATATAAAACAAATTTATAAAAAATAAAAAAGGAAAGGCTAAACCAAAAAATGCAGGTAACCAAAATAGTAATGGGGAAATATATTTTGCAGAAACAGATATTAATAAAAAAACTGCAATTATGTAGTTTAACCATAAAAATATCTTATTGATAATTGATAATTTTCTTTGCTCTTTTAAAAGAACTAAGTTTCGTAATTCATCAATAGATATTTTTGAAAATAAAGAAATTAGATTTTATTTTTTAATGCTTCTTCAATAAACTTAAATGAACTTAATATTTCTGGTTTCCCATCAATAATCGCAACATTGTGTTCAAAATGTGCACTTGGCTTTCCGTCGTAAGTGATAATTGTCCAGCCATCGTTAAGTTGCTTTATGTTTTTTGATCCTAAGTTTATCATGGGCTCAATTGCTAGAACCATTCCTTCTTTAAGTTTTTGGCCATCGCCACGCTTACCATAATTTGGAACTTCAGGTTTTTCGTGAAGATTTTTTCCTAATCCATGACCAACTAATTCTCTAACTACACCAAATCCATTTTTTTCAGCATGTTGTTGAATTGCGAAACTAATGTCTCCAATTCTATTTCCGCTTATCATTTGTTCAATTCCTAGATATAAACTTTCTTTTGTTACTGATATTAATTTTTGAATTTCGGGTGTGATTTCACCTACAGCGAAAGTATAGGCATGATCGCCATAAAACCCATTTTTTTTAACGCCACAGTCAACCGAAATAATATCACCTTCTCTCAAAGGTTTTTTAGTAGGAACGCCATGAACCACTGCTTCATTAATTGAAATGCATAAAGTTGCAGGAAAGGGATTTTTTTTACTTCCATACCCTTTAAATCCTGGTATTCCACCATTATCTAAAATAAATTCTTCGGCCAATTTATCTAAATAAATAGGTTCAACACCTGGTTTGACTTCTTTTGCAACAATTGCTAAAGTTTTAGAAACCATTAGTGCCGACTCACGAATTAATTCTATTTCTTCTCTTGTTTTTAAATAAATCATTTGGAACCGAATAGTTTTTTAAAAATTGAACCTGTATTTTTATAATTTGAATGGGCTTCTGGATTTTTTAATTGATGCAAAAATTCTTCGCCATCTGGATGTAATGTTTGCCATACTTCTCCCCATCCAATAAAACCACCAATATTTCTATCGTCTATAAATACATCGGCATTAATTTTTCTAGAAATGTTTTCATCTCTAGCTTCTTCATTAAAGTTACTATTAATGGCATAAAATTCAATTCCATTTTCTTTACAATAATTAACAGCATCTTCTAATTGATTTCCTGTTCTAATGGTCCATAAAATTAATTTATGCCCTTTTTGCTGAAGTGCTTTTAAAGTCATAAAAGCAAAGCGCATTTCTTTCCCAATTTTAGGAAATTTGTGTTCTACAATTGTACCATCAAAGTCAATTGCAATAACTTTACTATTTGGATTTAAAAAGTTTTGCATCGTTTATAAATTTTTTACGTTTAACACCTTCATATTTTCATCTAATTCGTATAGTCTGGGTTGTGCCGTGCCTATTTCAAATTCAAGTATTTGTTCGGGAGTCATTTGTTCTAAAAACATGATTAAAGCGCGAAGGCTATTGCCATGCGCAACAATAACAATACTCTTTCCTTCTTTTAATTTTGGAATAATTTCATCTTTAAAATATGGAAGAACTCTTGCGGCAGTATCTTTTAAACTTTCACCATTTGGAGGAGGAATATCAAAACTTCTACGCCAAATTTTAACTTGTTCTTCGCCATACTTTTTAGCAGTTTCTGTTTTATCTAAACCTTCTAAATCTCCATACATTCTCTCGTTAAGAGCTTTATCAAAAGCAATGGGGATTTCTGTATGATTTGCTGTTTTTAAAGCAATTATTAAGGTATTTTGAGCTCTTAAAAGAGAAGACGAGTAAGCGTAATCAAAATGTAAATTTTGTATTTTAAATCCAGCTTGTTTTGCTTCTTCAATTCCTTTTGGACTTAATTCTACATCAACCCAACCCGTAAATTTATTTTCTAAATTCCAAACGCTTTGTCCGTGTCTAAAAATGAGTAATTGTGCCATATTTTAATACACACAAATTTAACTAATATTTTTTAGATACTTTATTTAAAATAACAGACAGAATTGGTTCTATTATTTTAAAATACATACACATCTAAACCCTAGCCAGGCTTCTGATTTTGTATATTGAATGTCTTTTCCTACACGACATTCATTTAAATGATGTTTCCAACTGCCACCTTTACAAATATTTTTTTGATCAATCATTTCTGCAACATTACCAATCATATTAAATAAACCAAAATAATTTTTCCAATATGAATATACTGGAGCTGTGACATCATTAAATTTAGATTGACTTGTAGTTAATGTATCAAAATCTTCTCGAATGCAATTTAATGAAAACAATCCTTTTTCGTTTTTTCCTTTATTATTAAATATTCCAGAACCAAGATTACTTATAAATTCCCATTCTTCTTTAGAAGGTAATTTGTATTCAATTTTTAAACTTTTTTTATAGGCAATGCTATAAAATTCTTTTACTCTTTCGGTTCTCCATTTACAAAAAGCAATAGCTTGTTCAAAAGTTATGCCAACAACAGGAAAATCACGATAAGCCTTATGACGGTAATAATTATGAACATATGGTTCATTAAATGATTCTTTATTTCTCCAAACTAAAGTGTCGGGTACAATAGCTTTGTATTCAGATGAGTTTTTACCATATTTTGTGCATGTCCAATATTCAAATTCTAACCAAGATAAATTACTAATCTCGGTTTCGTCGGCAAATAAAGTGTCGTTAATTTTTACTGTTCCTGGTGGAATAAATTTTTTGAAATTTGATTTATTAAATGCCAAGCTAATGATAACAAATAATAATATTATAATTTTTTTTATCATATTTCGAGTGCTTTTTTAAAATCAATAATATTTTCTGACATTTTTGGTAACGATTGTAAAATAAATTGACAGTTGTTTTTATCTATGGTTTCATTAAAAGCGTTTTTAGAACATATAAACAATATGTTTTTATGAAAAATACAAAATGAATAATTACCATTAGGTTCATAATTTAGTTTAGTTGCTTCGAGTGCATTTAAACCATAAACCATTTTATTATCGTGATTTATTAAGTAAATATAATCTGGTTTTAAACTTTTTTTAGTTTCGTTTAGAATAAATATTGGTTTTATTTCAATGCCTTTAGAATTAGCGTGAGGACAATCAGAATTGTATATTCCAAATTGTGATATTTGAAATAATCGGGTTGTACGATTTACATTACTTAATGATTTAAAATTATTTGCCAGTTCATTTTGATTTTCTAAATTATATCTTTCAATTAGTTTTAATTTTTCAGCATTATAGGCTGCTTCTTTTTTCTTTATTTCTGCTAAATATAATTTTTGTTTAGTTTCCATTTCTTTAATTAGTCGTTGCTCATCAGCTAATCTTTTATCAAGTAATTTTTGATATGTTAGGAGTTGATTTTCGTATTGAATTTGAGCAATTTTATAATCTGATTCATTTAATACAGGGTATACAATTAATTTTTCTTTTTTATTTCTATAACTTAATTCTAATAAATAATTTTTCCCTTTAATTGTTCCTTGTTTAATTTTTAAATTACTCCAAGTAACTTCGTGTATTTCTTTGCTGTAATTTTTGTTTTCTGCTCCTACTTCAAATAAAATATTTTTAAAAGCCATTAATTCAGGAAACTCGTCAAAACTTCCATCAATTTTAAAAGTTGGTTTATCTAGACTTGATTTTATTGGGATATATGGGTTTTGACCTTTTGGTAATTTATCTATGCTTTTATTACAAACTAATTTTACACTATCAATTTTTTGAGGTATTTCAATTGTAATTTCTTTTTTGAGGGTGTTTAACTTTTGAGACTGACTTAATATTTCATTTAATTTTATTTCATTTTTGTTTTGTATGGAATGTGATAATTGATTTTTAATAATTATATCTTTTCTTAAATAGTTCCATTTTTTACTAATTGTATCTAAGTAGTATTGATTAAAAATATCTTCATTATTTTTCGAACATAATTCTATTTCAATTTTTTTATTTTGTTTTATAAAAACGGGTTCGTTATTTTGATGTCCTTTAATGTTAAACATACCTGCACTTTCAAAATTAAATGAATGTCCTAAACTATCGTAATGCATTGGTATACCGCTTAATATAACGTCTCCAATGTCAAGCATTTCTTTATATTCAATTGTGACATCACCAATAATATCTTTTCCATTTTTATCTATAAAACTATTTTTAGGAATTTTTATTTTAGTATTAGACGTATGTAAAATAGTTGTGTTTTTATTATTATTTACTTTGTATTTAGTATTTGGTATTGTTATTTTTTGTGATGGAGCTTGAATAAAAGCTTTATTTTTTGTTTTTATAGATTGATTAGTACTTATTGCTTGACGCTTATTTTTTTGATTGTTTATAAGAGAAAGATAGGAAACGGAACAAATGACTGTTATGCCTAAAATTATAGTGCTATAACGAATAATTTTATTTTTCCACCAACTTTTGTCGGCATTAGCTTTTTTTAAACTGTGTTGCTTAAATTGTTCAACTAATTCATTAAAATTTTTATTTTTATTGATCTCTTGGTCACTTATTTTAGGCCTATCAATATTGAATTTTATACTCATATTAAACTTTAATTTTTGAAATTGATTTCTTTAATTTTTCAATTATTCGATATACTCTAACTTTGGCGTTAACTTCACTTATTTCTAATATTTCGGCGATTTCTTTAAATCCCTTTTTTTCAAAAAAACGTAATTCTATTATTTCTAAATCTTTTTGATTAAGCTCAAGTATTAATTTTTTAATTATGGGCAAATATTCCTCAAAAAACGGTTCATTTGTTTCTTCACATATATAACGCAAATCGCTGATGTCAGCATTAATTGTTTGTAGATCTTTTTTTGATTTGAATTCCTGCATTATCTCATTATAGGCAATTCTATACAACCAACTTGCAAATGGAACACCCTTATATTGATATTTTGGTAAATTAATTAATGCCTTTAAAAAAATTTGACTAGTAATGTCGAACGAAGTGTCTTTACAATCTATTCTTTGATACACATAATTAAAAATTTTCTTGTAGTACTTCTCGTAAAGAGGAGCAAAATGATTTGGATTTAATTTCGCAGCTTCTATAATTATTAACTCATCATTAAGTTGTTCGTTTGTATGATGAAAGTCTTTGTTAATATTCATGTCTTAACATAATTATATATTACCTTTTATAATATAATTTATTCATTTTAGATACGCCAATAATTCAAATAACATGTAACTTATAATTAAGTATTTGGTAATCAGTTACAATATATTTTATATAAATGAGCGAATTGACGAATTTTGATGGTGAGGCTATTGTTTTGATGAGTTTATAAATTAAATCTATATTATAATAAAATTAATCTTTTAATATTTTCGCTACTATTTCGCCAACTTTTGAGCCTATTGCAATTCCCATTCCACCCATTCTTACAGCAGCTATTACATTATTGCTTATGGGTTTGATGATTGGCTTTTTTTCACTTCCTACACCCATAATTCCACTCCAGCGATGTTCAATTTCAAAAGCTGTATTAGGCAAAATCATTGTTTTTAGAAGATAGTCTAAATGATTTTGAATTTTTAAATTCATTCCAATTTCGGTAGTTTCTTCTTTTTTAAAATTAATATTTCTTCCTCCTCCAAATAGCAATCTGTTTTTAATATTTCTAAAGTAATAATAACCTTCTTGATAATGAAAAGTACCTTTAATTTTTAATTGTGATATTGTTTTAGTAATAAGTACTTGAGCTCTGGCTGGTTTAATATTATTTATTTTTAATAATTCATTCGCAAATCCATTAGTTGCAACAACTACTTTTTTTGCTTTAAAAACTCCGTTTATACTTTTTAATTCTACTTTCCCACCTAAATCATTTATTGCCTTAATTTCAATGTTGTTTAAAACAGTTATTCCTTTTTTTTGTGCTAATAATAAAAGATTTTGCATCATTAATCCAGTATCAATTTGCCCTTCGTATTTATTTAAAATAATACCTTTTGTATTTTTAAAGCCAAAATTGTTTTTTGTATATTCGGAAAAGCAGTTTTTAAGACCTAGATATTGATATATTTCTTTATTTAAATCTTGTATTTTTTCTAAACTTTTAATTTTGTTCTCTTTCGAATCAAACAATTCGTAACCACCCCATAAATTTAGATCGATTCCTTTATCTCCTAATCGTTTTCTTAAAATCTGTAAACCTTGCCATCTCATCAAAACTGTTTCCCAAACTGTTTCTGAATTATTTTTACTTAGGTCGTCAATTAATTCACTACTACTACCAAAGCATGCAAAGCCCGCATTTTTGGTGCTTGCACCGTTTGGCAATAAGCCTCTTTCTAGAATTAAAATTTTCGCTTTTTTATTTTTGTTTTTGTAGGATATTGCTGAACTTAAACCTACAATCCCAGCTCCAACAACAATTAAATCGAATTCAGTAAAATATTGTTTTAATTCCCAGTAACTATAGTTGATATTTTTATTTAAAATTGACATAATAAATTAAATAACTTATTAATTTTTTTGTAGTTTTATTTTTTAATGTTTTTTTATTTTAATACACAAGGTAAGTATGTTTTTTTATAGATATTCATTTTATTTTATTTTAATTTTTTTTTCATTTTCAATTTTCTCTCAAGAATTATCAATTAAAATAAAAGGTAAAATCACCGATGATCTTCACCCTATAGTTGATGCAAATATTATAATAACCCAAAACTCTAAAATAGTAAACAAATTATTAACTGATGCTACCGGTCATTTTAATTTTTCTGTTCCTTTTGGAGTAGATTATTTGATTACAGTTTCTAAGGATGAGTTTGTATCTAAAAAATTCGATATTAACACAAACGGTATTCCTCCTGAAAAGTCAAGTTCTAATTTTAAAGTTATTCAAGCTGATATTACTTTATTTAAAAGAATGAAGGGAGTTGATTATTCAATATTAGATCAACCCATAATTAAATATAGTTATAACGCAGAAGATGAAGTTTTTGATTTTGATGAGAAGTTATTAAAAGACATGTTAAATAAAATTGAAACTATACACGAAACTGAGGACGACATCACTTTAAAACAACAACAAGAAGAATCAGCTTACAAAAATACAATCAAATTGGCTGATAAAGCTTTTTCAAAAGAGGACTGGCAATCTGCAATTGTGAAATACAAAGAAGCAAATAAAATAAATCCTAAAGAATCGTATCCCCTTAATCAATTAGATAATATAACTAAATTAGTTTCTGAAAAGTTAGCATTAGAAAATAAAGCAAAAGAAGATAAGGCATTAGCAGAAAAAGCATTAGCCGATAAAGCCGCCGCAGATAAATTGGCATTAGACAAAGCTAAAGCTGATAAATTATTAGCAGACAAAGCACTTGCGGATAAAGCAATAGCTGAAAAAGCCGCCGCAGATAAATTGGCATTAGACAAAGCTAAAGCTGATAAATTATTAGCAGACAAAGCACTTACAGATAAAG
>Ga0209358_10001571_pt1 | contig 17986 bp, 21 predicted proteins | sample LauGreFa1BDMLBSN_2_FD_187574 | JGI IMG/M metagenome (GOLD analysis project Ga0209358, IMG submission 187574) | Freshwater lake microbial communities from Lake Michigan, USA - Fa13.BD.MLB.SN (SPAdes) (version 2) | ecosystem: Environmental > Aquatic > Freshwater > Lake | place: Lake Michigan, USA... | reverse complement strand
ACGTAATTCCGATTATATAAGTGAAGTTGACCTTGAAAACTATGGAAAGGCTGAACTTGAACTTTACATAAAATTGAAAATGGCGTGGAAAATAACCGGTCCGTTAAACGACACTTTAGTTGAAAAAGGTGTGATTGATACAAATCGTAGAATGTTGTTCGAGTTAGAACGTCAGATACCAAATATTAGCGGATATTTCAAAAATTTGTCAGAATGGGCAAAGATTTAACAATTTCTTAACATTAAAAGTTTGTATTGTCGAAAATTATTCTTATCTTTACTCTGTAATAAGAGATAAGAGTTATGATTATTAAAAACAACAAATTAGAAGCCAACAACGAATTGATTGGTAAGTATGTTAACCAAGTTCTTTGGAGTGACGTTGACCCTGTGGGTAAGATTGTCGGAATCAAAGGTAAGACCAAGATTTTAATTCAACCTGTTTATGCCAGTGAAAACAAAACCAAAATGGAGTTTATTTCCGGTGGGTTTGCTGGTCATTGTGTTAACCAATACAATCAGAGTTACGAGTTCTATGAACATGGTGAAGTATTCGAAGCTAACTATAGTAAGAGTTCTTTGAAGAAGAACTATTGGTCAATTGATAATAACCCTCGTAAGTTTTACGATTATAATTTCTAAAAATGATAGATAAATCAGTTTTTGTAAACCTCGCTAAAATCCTTATTGATAAGGGTGTTAATCTTGAACTTGAAAGTGATTTCGACTATTGGAATCTCCACAATGTAATTAGATATACGGAAATCCCTTATGTTGGTGGTGGTTGCTATGGTGGTCGAGATGGGTACTACTTGAAACGAAAAGGATATTCAGATTGGGAATACCTTGAAAAAGAAGCAATCCTTTCAGTACATAATATGGTTGTTGATGGGTATCGTGTTGAAATTCACTACATTCAAGATGTTGAGAGTGACGATGACCGACTTTGGAATGCTAGTTTTAGTTTCTTCCTTGAAAAGATTTAACAATTTGATAACATTAGGGGCTTGTTTAAGTCCCTTTCCTTTACTATCTTTACACTGTAATAAAAAATGAGAAATATGAATTATTCGGAATTAAATCAGATGAGTCTTGAAGAACTACGTTCGTTGAACGAAATGGTAGTTATGGTTATCAAAAACAAACGAGCGATGGCTGCTTACGAGACAAAACAAACACTACGAGTTGGGTCGTGTGTCACTGTGAACCACCCCAAGTTGATGGGTAAACAACTTCGTGTTGAAAAGATTAATGTTACCAAAGCCGTTCTAAAAGTATTGGATGGGGGTATGGGAACTTACACTGTCCCATTGTCTATGATTGAATTAATGAAGTAAGATATGGGAATGATAAATTTAATTGTAAATTGCCAGTATTACGAAAATTATAACGTAGGGCCCAATGGGTTTGGTGAAGTTCCGTATTGGAAACCCAAAGGTGGATTTCAATTTAAGATGCCAGTTGACTCGGACACTGTGTGTTATGCCGACAATGATGTAATTGTTCAAGCTATTAAGAATTTAGTTGAAAAACAAAACACCATAGCTGAATTGTTTGAATATGATTCTTACGAAGTCGAATGGGATTCACCATTTGTCATTGAAGGTTTGGAAGACGAAGTTTGTAAAATTTATGAAAGTGCAGAACAAGTTATATAAGGTAGGAAACATCGGTAACTACTATGGTGGCCTCATGATGTTGGAATCTGAAGGTAAATACTTTTGGGGTATTGAAAACTGGAATGGAACTGATTGGGAAGAAATTCCATTTTGTGTATACATCTCATTAAAACCACTTTCTAAAGAAATTTAACCATGTGGGAGTACAGAGACATTGAAGTACAGGCCGATGAGTGGGAAGAGTATCAAGAACTTTTGAAATCGCTTTGATATATGAAATAATTTTCGTATAATTGTAACCTATGAAGTTAGTAGACACGAACGAACGTTTGGCTAAAAGAATCCAATCCCTTTCGGGAGATTCTATTTTTGTATATCCAATAGTTTCAAGTCTAAACAAACATTCAGCTCAAACACGAATATCATCTTTGATTATAACCGATGGTAATGTTGACTTGTATGTAAACTATCATAATATTGACTCTTCTGTTGTAACCGACCCAATTAATTTTTCAGAATTTAAAAGGGTATGTGTTTACAAACTTAAAGAGTTTTTATATCATTATGAATATCCAATCGCCAATCTATATGACTTGGAAGCTAACCTATTTCATGGTGCTGAAGATTTTGATATTGATGAGGGTGTTATATATACCATATTTAGACGAAGACAAGCCCCACGAGCAAATGACTTAATTCCTATTTGGAAACATTACGAAGAGTTTTTAAAATGGAAATCGAAGTGGTTACAAAATGTAACGACTTGTAGATTTTCACAACTATATCCAAAATCTCTATTCTACATAGAAAAAAATGGAATACAAACGACAACCGGACTTGAATATACACATTACAACTTTTTAACAACCACATCACGACCATCGAATGCATTTGGTGGAATTAACTATGCGGCTTTACCAAAAGATGGTGAAATCCGTAGTAGATTCATATCAAGATTTGAGGGTGGTAAATTATATCAACTTGACTTCGATGGATATCACTTACGTTTGATTGGTAGTTTGATAAATGTGGAAATTCCGTTGGATATAAAGGCACACAAGTGGTTAGCCAATCAGTATGGAGTTGACGATTCGACAGCAAAGGCAATTACATTTAGACAATTGTATGGTGGGGTTCAAGATGAATATAAACACATTCCATTTTTCCAAAAAGTATCAGCTTATGTTGATTACCTATGGTCAGAGTTCAATATAAAGAAATTTGTAGAAACTCCCATTTTACATAGAAAAATTAAGTGGTCAGATGATTTAAATAAAAATAAATTGTTTAACTACATTTTACAATCGGTTGAGACTGAAAGAAACATAGTTATAATTGATAAATTATCCCGACTTGTTGATAAGAAGTCAAAGCCCGTTTTATACACATACGACTCCATTTTGTTTGATATTCATCCCGATGATGGTATTGAGTATGTAAAGACTATCATGTCGATAATGCAAATTGGTGGGTATCCAACGGATGTAGAAGTCGGTGATAATTACAAAGATATGGTTAAGGTCAGTATTTAGATATTTATATTTATGAAAAAATTGTTCGAGAAGGTAGTCAGAAAATGGTGGTCACAAGTCGGTGTTGATTTGGTAGACCCGTACAGTGAAACCTCATTAATGGGTCTTCACAAAGTTTTGGCTGAAAACTTTAGTTATGAGTTTGCTAACGAGTATGTTAAACAATTACTTGAAGGTGGTGGGCTGCCAAAAGCTGCTCAAAAAGAAGAACCTGCTGGTGAAAAAGATGTTGAGAGTATTGAATTGGGTATGATGACATCACTCGAACGTGATAAATACAAAGAAAAGTCCGAAGAACAAGACCTTGACGAGGATACTTGGGTAAAGAATAAGAAATCGGGTTCAGTTTATCAAGTTAAACAACTAAACCCACAAACTCAAGACCCAGCCACAAAAGATGATGTAGAAAAGGCAAAACAAAAGGGTAAAGAATCAGATAGTTCTGATGAAGTATCTGGAGAACCTGCATCTGAAGAACGTATTATAGCTGGTAAAGATAAAACGTTAATAAAAACAAATTCTTTAGAATCTAAAGCATTTACTCAAGAAATGATTCCGGATGATGCTGAATTTGAAAAGAAAAACGCAAAGTTGGCAAACCCAACTCCACCCGATGCTTTTAAGATTCCAGACGATTTGGTTTCAAATCCAAAATTTCCAAAACGATATTTGAAAGCGTTAGAACGAATGATGAATACTCGACCTACCGGAGATGCTACAAAGTGGTCTCACTTTAGTGATATTCCTGGTGGTGCTGGTCAAATATCTGCTCAAGCCGGTGAATTGATGACGATGATGGGAACATCCATGTCGAATGACGAATTTACAAAGTTAACTGACGCATTATCAGCACATGAAACTGCTCTGATTAAAAACAATCCCGGTTTAAAAACCGAGGGTAGCCGCATTGTAACAAAGAGTTGGATACAAGCTGCTAAAAACAATAGACAGGCAATATTAAATCGTATTAGTTCACAATATCCTGGTGCTGAAATTGTGGCTACATCTTGGGATACTAAAGATGAAGTACAAGCTCTCGGTTTGAAGAATTACAATAAGAACAAAGGATTCTCAAGTGATATGTACGCCAAGATTAAACTTCAAGATGGTAGTGAGATTTTGGATGAGGTTTCTTTGAAAAAATCAACCATGGTTAACTTTTTGAATTCAGGTGCTGGTAAATTTTCCGAATGGGATACTGACTTACCAGATGAAATCAATCAAAAGGTATATTCATCAAATCAAAGAAAAGGTTTGAGTGATTTTGGCTCTAAATTCTCAAATGACATTAAAAAATTAATTGATTCAAATGACCCTGCTGCAAAATCAGTAATAGATACTATGAAGTCTAAAAAAATATCATTTGATGATGCTTTGAGTGATTTAACAAAGGGTGGTGGTAGTCGTAGCAAAAACAAGGTAGTATTGGAAGGTATCAAAGCTCTTGCTGATTCTGGAAATGAAGATGCAAAACAATACATGAAGAATGTTGATGAGACGCATCGTAAGTTTCAAGCCGAATCGGTTAAAGCTATTGTCACAAATCCAAAAATGAAAGCTGGTATGTTAGAGGAAATTAAGAAAGAGTTTCCTTTAAAATCAGTTTCAGATGGTGAAGAGACCATGGCTATCGGTCCAAACTCTTTGGATAAGAAAGTTATGGAAAAAATATTTGGAACATCTGATTTTGAACAAATCAAAGAAAAATTAGTAGCTGAAGATGGCAATCCACCATACTTGGGATATAAAGCAGACCTTGATGGTAAAGTCATTCCGTTAGCTACAATTGTGGTTCGTGAAGATGGTGTTGGTTATGGTGGTCAGATAAAATTTGAAATGCAGTTAGATAAAAGGTTTGCTAAAACCCTTGAAACTGCTAATAAAGACATATATTCAAAATAATTACGGAGACATGAGTGAGAACGCAGTTATTGTGTACATTTACAAACGAAAACACATTTGAGGATGTGGTAAACGCTATTCATTCTAAATTTGAGTTGTTTAGTAAAAAAATATTCATATTGAAATTAGACCCATCTAAAGAGTTAGTTGTTAGTTACAATATTATGCCAACCACCATGAACAAGTTCTTACCAAACACAATCATGGTACATCGTAAAAAGGAAACCAATACGATGTATACTATAAATGCTCTAAACAAACTTATATTAGACTTAAACAATGGAGTAAGTGATAGCCATTATCAAGTGAATTGGGACGAATATAGGAATGCTGTGATTCTGACCGATGGTGATGGGTATAAGATTTTAAAAACAACATTATTCAGAATTATTGACGTTAATTAACTCTACTCCGATATTTATACCAGTGGGTATAATACCAACGGGTAAAACCCCCAAAACTGAAAAATAAAAAAATATTTTGAAATACATTTGGAATTGTCACCCAAATGTTGTATATTAGTGACAAGTTTAACAATTAACAAATAAAAAAAGGTAAATTATGGCTATTGACTTAAATGCAATCCGAAACCGTCTGAACAGTCTTCAGACGAAAGTAACAAAGACTGACAACTTGTGGAAACCACAACCTGGTAAACAACAAATTAGGATTCTTCCTTACGTCCACAACTCCGCTAACCCATTTATCGAACTTTACTTCCACTTTGACTTTGGTGGTAAAAACGTATTGTCACCCATTTCACATGGTGGTGCTGACCCGTTGGTTGAGTTCGCTGAAAAGTTGAAGGCTACTGGAAATCGTGATGATTGGAATCTTTCAAAAAAGTTGACTCCAAAGATGCGTACTTACGTTCCTGTATTGGTTCGTGGTGAAGAATCTGAAGGTGTTAAGTTTTGGGGATTTGGTAAACAAGTTTATCAAGAATTGTTGGCGTTCTTCGCTGACCCAGATTATGGTGATTTGACTGACCCTGTTAGTGGTCGTGATATCACTGTAGAATTCAAATCTGCTGCTGATGTGGGTAAATCTTATCCAGAAACCTACATTCGTGTAAAACCAAACACAACTCCAATTTCAGAGGATAAAAACATCCTTGAGTTGTGTAAAGACCAAATCGATTTGTCGACTATGTTCAAAAAAGTATCTTATGAGGATATGAACAAAATGCTCGAACAATGGTTAGAAACCGGCCAAGTAGCCGACTCTGAAGCTGAACCAACCGCTGACGTTCCGGTTCAGTCTGAATCCGCACCAAAATCAGTAAGTGGTGCTGCTAGTGTAAAAGAAGCATTTGACGACCTTTTTAACGACTAATTATGGCAGGAAAGAAAGATTCAGTTCGTGATGAACTATCGTCAATCCTTGCTAATAATCTAAACAAGAAATTCAAATCGGCTCACAAAGTCGCTTTTTTCTTGGATGGTTCGGAACAGACACCCACCGACTTGGATGAGTGGGTGTCTACCGGCTCTCCTATGTTAGATTTGGCAATCTCAAATAGACCTCATGGTGGATTACCAGTTGGTCGTATTACGGAGATTACTGGATTAGAAGGTAGTGGTAAATCACTCCTTGCGGCTCATGCTATTGCTGATACGCAACAAAAGGGTGGATTGGGTGTTTACATTGACACCGAAAACGCACTTAACCAAGAATTTCTTGAAGCCATTGGAGTTGACATCAAAAAGATGTTGTATGTTCCCTTGGAAACAGTCGAAGACATCTTTGAAGCCATTGATTCGATTATTGAGTCAGTTCGTGCTGCTGATGGTGACAAAAAGAAATTGGTTACTATTGTAGTAGACTCCGTTGCAGGTGCTTCTACAAAGGTTGAGATTTCAGCTGACTACGACCAAGCTGGCTACGCAACTCAAAAAGCAATCATCATTTCAAAGGCTATGAGAAAAGTTACGAACCTAATTGGACGTGAACGAATTTCTCTAATCTTTACAAACCAACTTCGTACTCGATTGGGAGTATCGTTTGGTGACCCTTGGACTACAAGTGGTGGTAAGGCAATTGCTTTCCACTCATCATGTAGATTGAGATTGAAACAAATGGGTCAGTTGAAGGCAAAAGTTGGTGGTGTTGAACAAGTAGTTGGTATCAAAACCCGTGCTCAAGTTATCAAGAACCGAATGGGACCGCCGCTCCGTTCCGTTGACTACGATATCTACTTTGATAGTGGTATTGACAACTACGGGTCGTGGTTGGAGATGATGAAGACATACAAACTTGTTAACCAAAGTGGTGCTTGGTATACATATGTCAACAAAACTACAGGTGAGGAAATTAAATTCCAAGCCAAGAATTTTGAAGAAACTCTAAAATCTGACCCTGAACTTAAAGAGACTATTTACCAACAAATTTGTGAGACTTATATCATGTCTTACAAAGAGTCGAGTGCAGAGTCAAACATTGATAACATTGAAGTAACTGATTTTGATGATTAATAGGTATAAAGAACTGCTTAAAGAAGTAGAAAAAGAACATAGTGAAGTAAAAAACGAAGAACTAAATGATAGAGTTCTCATTATAGATGGTCTCAATCAGTTTATTCGAGTCTTTGGTGCAGTTCCTGCCTTAAATGACGATGGTGAACATTGTGGTGGTGTGACAGGGTTTCTCCTGTCCACCGCTGCTACCATCCGAAGCCTTAAACCAACCCGAGTGGTTATTGTGTTTGATGGTAAAGGTGGTTCTAATCGTAGAAAATCAGTTTATAAAGAATACAAAGAGGGTAGGACCGGTTTGACCAAATTAAATCGTCTTGCCGGTTATGAGGACTTGGAAGACCAGTCAGCTTCTATGAGAAAACAATTCGCAAGACTAATTGAGTATCTACAAGTTCTTCCTATAACACTAACCTATATTGACCACGTTGAAGCCGATGATATTATAGCTTATCTTGCGGTACACTATTTTAAAAAGGATGTCACAATCGTTTCTTCAGACAAAGATTTTCTACAATTAGTAAACCCACGAATCAAAGTTTGGGCTTCTACTAAAAAGAAAATGTATGATGAGTCTTTGGTAAAAGAAGAGTATGGTGTAATTCCTCAAAATTTGGTGTTCTATCGAGTTATAACAGGAGACGCTTCAGATAACATTTCGGGCGTAAAGGGTATCGGTGAAAAGACAATTTCTCAAAAAATGTCATTTTTAAACAATGGCGAGTTAGACCTTGATGGGTTTTTAGAAAAATGTTCTACTGACTGTGATGAGAAATTATCAAAAAAACTATTAGAATCGACTGATACGATTACCATGAACTTTAATCTAATGCAATTACGAGACCCTGAAATTGCATCTTCAATAAAGTCAAACGTTAGGGCTATCATGGATGACCATCAACCAATGCTCGATTTGGTAGAGTTCAAAAAGATGTTCATGTATGATAAATTGTACACAGCATTCGCTAATGTGGATTCTTGGTTGAGAAATTCATTCACATCCTTGGAAACAAATTTAAAAAATCACTTTGATAATAGAAAATAAATTCGTATATTTGGTTTATGGAAAAATTCGGAACGAAGTTCTCAAACACATTTCAGATAAAAGTTATATCATCCTTACTTGGTGATAGAGTTTTTACCAGACAGGTGTTTGATATCCTTAAACCACAATATTTCGATTCAGAGGCATCGGAGTGGTTGGTTAAGGAAATAATGTCCTATATGGACACATATGAGACGTTACCAACCCTTGATGTACTAAAGGTAAAGATTAATTCGGTTGAGCGTGATGTTTTAAAGACTTCAATTGTTGATACTTTAAAATCCGCTTGGACTAATCTTGAAAGTGAGGATTTAGACTATGTAAAAGAACAATCGGTAGAGTTTTGTAGAAATCAATCAATCAAGAACGCTATTCTCGATTCAGTATCATTACTTGAACAAGGTAAATACGATACAATCAAGAAAAAGATTGATGATGCTATGAAGTCAGGTCAATCACAAGATATTGGTCATGATTACAAAACCATGATTGATGTTAGATACGAAGACACAATTAGAAACGTGGTATCTACTGGTTGGAAAGTGATTGATGATGTTACACAAGGTGGTTTTGGTAAGGGTGAACTTGTAATGTTTGCTGCTCCTCCGGGAATTGGTAAATCTTGGTCATTGATTAACATTGGTGTTAACGCAATGAAACAAGGTAAGACGGTAGCCCACTATACATTGGAATTAAATGAAGGTTACGTTGGTCAAAGATACGATGCTGTTTTAACGGGCATACCTGTCGCTAACCTTAAATTTAACCGAGAGGAAGTTGACAAAATGGTCAAGTCCGTGAAGGGTGACCTAATTGTAAAGTATTACCCTACCAAAACTGCTAGTGTGACCTCGTTAAGAGCTCACTTGGATAGAATGATTCTACAAGGAAAACGTCCTGATGTTGTAATTGTCGACTATGCTGATTTGTTGAGAGGGCCCTCGAAAGAAAAACGACATGAAGAGTTGGAAGAAATTATCGAAGACTTGCGTGGTATGGCCGGTGAGTATGAAGTACCAATCTACACAGCATCTCAAATCAATCGTAGTGGGGCAGAAGATGACATTATTACAGGTACAAAAATTGCAGGTTCATTCTCTAAAATGATGACTGCTGACTTTGTAATCTCATTGTCTCGTAAGATTGAAGACAAGTTAAGTGGTACTGGAAGATGGCACGTTATTAAGAATCGATTTGGGCCTGATGGTATGACTTTCCCATCCAAGGCAAACTTCTCAAATGGTCAAATTCAGATATTTGATGACGCTTCCATTGATGGTAAACAAACACAAAAAGAGATGAAAGGTGGGGAGAGTTTGGTAAGAAAAGAATTGTTACAAAAATATAAAGAAATCAATGGTGGGATGGATTTCTAACCACTATATATAATCACCCAATTTATAAAAATGAAGAAAAAAATAAGGAGAGTTGTATATGGGACTATTTGATAATCGTATACCATTTAAACCCTTTGAGTATACGGAATACTATACTGAAGGATGGTTGAAACAAGCACAAGCATTTTGGTTGCATACGGAAATTCCAATGCAAGGAGATGTTAAAGATTGGAATGAAAATTTGTCAGTTTCAGAAAAGAATTTGGTTGGTAATATCCTTTTAGGATTTGCTCAAACTGAATGTGCTGTATCTGACTATTGGACTGGTATGGTTACCAAGTGGTTTCCTAAACACGAAATTAAACAAATGGCTATGATGTTTGGTTCACAAGAAACCATTCATGCTACGGCTTATTCGTACTTAAATGAAACACTCGGACTCGAAGATTTTGAAGCGTTCTTACATGAGCCCGCTACTGCTGAAAAGTTTGAGGTTTTAATTAACACCAAAGCAGAATATACACCGGAAGATTTAAAGTGGAATTCTGATGCCCGTGAAGATGTGGCTCGTTCACTTGCTGTGTTCTCGGCATTCGCTGAAGGTGTTTCATTGTATTCATCATTTGCTGTTTTGTATTCGTTCCAAATGAGAAATCTTTTGAAAGGAATTGGTCAACAAATGAAATGGTCAGTAAGGGACGAATCGTTACACTCAAAAATGGGATGTCAATTATTCAGACATATGTGTGATGAATACCCTGGATTATTAGAGAGTGTTAAACCAAAAGTTTACGAAGCTGCTCGACTAATTCAAAAGTTGGAACACAACTATATTGACAAAATGTTTGAAATGGGTGACCTTGAAAATCTAAAAAAGGAAGACCTAAAAAACTTTATCAATCAGCGCTTAAATGAGAAATTGGCCGAACTTGGTTATAATCCATTTGCTGGTGGTGATGATTATTTTGAATATGATAAAGAATCAGCCGAAAGATTAGAATGGTTCTACCATTTGACTGGCGGTTTAACACATACTGACTTCTTTGCTCTTCGACCAACCGACTATTCGAAGGCTGGTGAAGGTGAAGATTGGTCTGATATATTTTAATTAGTTATGAAAAATTATGGAGAAGAATTGGGTTGGGAGCTCGGAGTAGACTTTCCAACCTGGGGTAATACCGAAATTTATGTTAAAACAATCTCAAAGGGATATCTCCTTGCCGGAGAAACCCCAAAAGACGCTTACTGGCGTGTATCTACCGCAGTTGCCCGTAGGTTGGGTAAACCTCAACTTGCTAGTAAGTTTTTTGATTATATTTGGCGTGGGTGGCTTAATCTTGCTACTCCTGTCCTTTCCAATACTGGTACTGACAGGGGTCTACCGATTTCTTGTTTCGGTATTGATGTCGGTGACTCAATCCAAGAAATAGGTTCAAAGAATCTTGAAATGATGCTACTCGCCAAGCATGGTGGTGGTGTTGGTATTGGTGTGAATATGATTAGGTCGGCTGGGTCAAGAATCACCGGAAATGGTACATCTGATGGTGTAGTTCCATTTTGTAAGATTTATGATTCAACCATTCTTGCTACAAACCAAGGTTCGGTTCGTAGGGGGGCTGCTTCAATCAACCTAAATATTGAACATGGTGACTTTGATGAGTGGATTGAAATTCGTGAACCAAAGGGTGATGTGAATCGACAATCTCTGAATCTACACCAATGTGTAGTGGTGGGTGATAAGTTTATGAGAAAACTTGAAGAGGGTGATGTTGAAGCTCGTAGAAAGTGGGGTAAGGTACTTCAGAAAAGAAAAGCTACTGGCGAACCATATATCATGTTCAAGGGTAATGTAAACAAACAAAATCCAGAGGCATACAAACAAAATGGATTAAAAGTCTTTATGACTAACATTTGTAGTGAGATTACACTTCACACGGACGAATCACACTCATTTGTATGTTGTTTGTCATCAGTAAATTTGGCTAAATATGATGAATGGAAAGATACCGACCTTATCTATACAGCCGTTTGGTTCTTGGATGGTGTTCTTGAGGAATTTATCCAAAGAGCAAAGAATATGAGAGGATTTGAAAATTCAGTTCGTTCGGCTGAAAAGGGTCGTGCTCTTGGTCTTGGAGTTCTTGGATGGCACACATACTTACAACAAAAAGGTATGTCATTCGAGGGTCTTCCTGCTCAGTTTGAGACTCGTAAGATTTTCTCTCAAATGAAGATTGAGGCTGAACGTGCTTCTCGTGCTATGGCTGAAGAATATGGTGAACCTTTATGGTGTGTTGGTACTGGTATGAGAAATACTCACTTGATGGCTATTGCTCCAACTGTATCAAACTCAAAATTGAGTGGTAATGTTTCTGCTGGAATTGAACCATGGGCTGCAAACGTGTTTACGGAACAAACTGCTAAAGGAACGTTCATCCGTAAGAATCCTGAATTGGAACGAGTTCTTCGTAAAATTGGAATCAACAATAAAGATACTTGGGATAAGATTCTACAAGATGGTGGTTCGGTACAAGATATCGCGGAGCTTGATAATTGGGGGTTTGTTAATGGTAAGTTGACAAATCGTAATGATATGACCGAATCTAATTTTGAAAACAAAGAAATTGATTGGGTAAAAGATGTTTACAAAACATTCAAAGAAATCAATCAGTTGGAGTTGGTAAAACAAGCCGGTATCAGACAACAATACGTTGACCAATCGGTATCGTTAAATTTGGCATTCCCAACTCAAGCTACTCCAAAATGGATTAATCAAGTACACATGGAAGCGTGGAAATCGGGTATCAAAACCCTTTATTATATGAGAACGGAGTCAGTTCTTCGTGGTGATATTGCTACAAAAGCTACTGACCCTGATTGTTTAAGTTGTGATGGATAGAAATATGAGAAACTACATTTATTTTAGTGCTCCGTGGTGTGGACCTTGCAAGATGCTAGGTCCAGTCATGGATAGAGTTAATAACACCATTCCGGTTCAAAAAATTATAGTTGATGACTTTCCACAAATTGCTCAACAACATAATGTTAGAAACATACCAACAGTAATTTTATTTGAAAATGGTGTAGAAGTAAAACGCTTTGTGGGAGTTAAACCCGAATCTGAATATTTAAATCCATAAGTTATGACAAAACCAAGTATAGTTTTTGCCACAATGTGCAAAAACGAAGAACATTGTATTCTCCAAACATTGGAGTCTGTTGCTGATTATATTGATTATTGGGTAGTGTGTGATACTGGCTCTACTGATAAGACAATTGAGTTAGTAAAAACATTCTTTGAGGAAAGAAATATCCCTGGAGAATTGCATCAAGACGATTGGGTCGGATTTGACCACAATAAAACCCTTATGATGGATAGAGCCAAAGGTAAAGCTGATTACATTATGCATTTAGATGCTGATGACCTATTGGTGGGTGACTTTTCGTTCGAAGTTTCAGAGCTTGAAGATGCTTATTTTATTCCTGTAAAACGTGGTACATCTGAATGGAAAGCTCTGATTATGTTTAATGGAAATCACAGTTGGAAGTTTTGTGGTGTAGCTCATACTACTATCAAGAATTTGGATAAACCAAATTATACTACAGGTGATTTATCACATCTTGGATACTACATTTCAGGAGAAGGAATTGGTTCACGAGCATTCGACCCCAAGAAGTATTTGTATGATGCTGAGCGATTACAAAAACAATTTTGGGATACGTTGATTAATGATCCTGACGAACTGAATAGTCGTTCGGTATTTTATACAGCCCAAAGTTATATGGACTATGGTATGTATCGTGAAGCTTTACAATGGAATCGTTTGTACCTAAAATTAAAAAATGTATGGATTGAAGAAGTTTTTGAGGCACATATGCGAAGTTCGGTATGTCTTATGAGACTTGATGCTGACTTGAACGAAATCCTTATGGAAATGAATTCTGCTATTAACTTATTTCCAGACCGAGCTGAACCATATCTAACTTTAGGTGCTTATTTGAATTCAATCAATAAGTGGGAAATGGGATATGAGTATTTAAGTAAAGCTCGTACTTTAAGTTTAGATTTGGCAAAATCAAAATACATTTTATTTATCAACGAAAAGGCATATGGTAAATATATAAATGATGAACTATCAGTTTCATGTTATTGGACAGGTCGATATGAAGAAGGTCTTGAATACTTGTCTGAAATTTTGAATGATTCTGATTTCGAATCATCCAAAGATAGATTGCTTGATAACTTAAACCATTTCAATAATAGGTTGGATGAAAAAAACTGATGTATTAATAATTGGTGGTGGTGTTACTGGCCTTTCGTTGGCTTCATATTTGTCTAAAAAAGATTATTTGATTTTAGAAAAAGACTCTGAAGTTGGTGGGTATTGTAAAACGGAAATTCGAGGTGAATATACTTGGGATTATTCCGGACACTTTTTTCATTTCAAAAATGAAGAAATCAAAAATTATATATTAGAAAACATTGAGTGTGAACTATTAGATGTCAAAAAAATAACGGATATTTCATACAAAGATAAAATTATAGATTTCCCATTTCAATATAATATACATCAGTTGGATGAGGTTGAATACAATGAATGTCTTGAAGATTTAAAAAATTGTAAGGATGAAGATACGACTACATTTAAATCCTATGTAAAGTCAACATTAGGAGCCGGTATTTGTAACAAATTTGTAATACCATATAATGAAAAACTATACGCCTGTAATCTTGATACATTGGAGTTTGATTCCATGGGTAGGTTTTTTCCAAAAATGATTAAGCATGAAGATTTATTAAAATCCCAAAATTCTAAATCATATAACGATAATTTCATATATCCAATTGGTGGAAGCTACGAGTATATAAAATCAATTCTAAAAAGAATAGATACCTCAAAAATCAGATTAAATGAGGCAGTATCATCGATTGATTTTGAAAATAAAATTGTCACAACAGCGTTGGGGGATACAATTCAATTTGAAAATCTTGTAAGTACAATCCCATTTAATAAGCTTTTAAGTATAAGTGGTAACCCATGTGACTCACTATCTTCAAATAAAGTAGCCGTATTCAATTTGGGATTTGACAAAGGTACTGATATAAAAACACATTGGAGATATTTTCCAGGAGAAGAAGTATTTTATAGAGTGGGGTTTTATAACAACATATTAAATCAAGAAAAAATGAGTTTATATGTTGAAGTGGGGTTGAGTGAACACCAACTTATAGATTCAGGTGTACTATTAGAATGGGTAATTTCAGATTTAAAAAAGTGTGGTATTATAACTAACCATGAGTTAGTAGAGCATCAATTTATTCTTATGAATCCTGCGTATGTACACATTACACAAAAATCAAAGGAAACCTATAACAAGTGGTGTTCAGAATACAATAAATTGGGCATTTACTCGATAGGAAGATATGGGTCTTGGACATATTGTTCGATTGAAGACAATATCATAGATGCCAAAAATTTATCAGAATCTTTGGAAAATTGAAAATAATTTCGTATATTAATGGTTATGAAAAAGCAATTAGAACAACTGAAAGAATTCCACACCACGTTCAACCATCCGATTGAATTGACACCAACCGCTCAATCCGATGAATTGGCTCAATTGAGATACAAACTTGGTAAAGAGGAGTTGGATGAATATCTTGAAGCAAATCAAAATGATGACCCCGTTGGTATTGCTGATGCTCTGGCTGACCAACTTTACATTCTTTTGGGTACTATGTTAGTACATGGTATGCAAGATGTGATTGAAGAGGTCTTTGATGAAGTTCAACGTTCAAATATGTCAAAGTTGGGTGAGGATGGTAAACCCATCTATCGTGAGGATGGTAAGATACTAAAGGGGCCGAATTATTCGAAACCAGATATTGGTAAGATTATACACAAAAAATGGGAACTCGATTCCCAAAACAAATAGATGAAAAAATTTAGAATAATGTTAAGAGGAGAATCACACCCAGCCCATAAACTTACGGAAGACCAAGTGAAGGCTATCCGTAAACTTTGGGCTATTGGCCATAGAAACATTAGAGTTCTTGCCCGTAATAACGGAGTTTCTCCTGCTAACATCAGAAAGATTGTTAAGGGGGAAACTTGGACTCATATTCTAAATTGGCCGTATGAAAATTGAAGGTAAAACCTATTCTGATATAAGTAAATTTTCGGTTAGACCGATTTCAAAATCCATTGCAAAGGATATTATTGTTAACAACCACTATAGTGGTATTTGGACAAAGGTATCATATGCTCTTGGATTGTTTTACAAATCAGAAAGTGACCATCAATTTTTTAGTGGTGTAAATGAAGAGTTGGTCGGAGTTGCTACTTATGGAGACCCCATTGGTAGACATTCCGGCCAATCCATTTCACCAATTCTTGATAGAACTGAAGTTTTAGAACTAACACGTTTATTTGTATTTGATGGTTATGGTTGTAACATTGAAAGTTGGTTTGTAAGTCAAACTTTCAAATGGTTACGAAATAACGCTCCCCACATAAGAGCCCTTGTATCATATTCAGACCCGAAGGTGGGTCATTTGGGGACTGTATACCAATCTACAAATTGGATATATCAAGGTAATAGAATTCGACCAAATGATTCGTGGTCATTCAAGTGGAATGAGGACGAGGAGTGGCATCATAGTAGAACCTCATTTGTCAGATACGGAACTAACAATCCAAAAAAAATTCAAGAAATGGTGGACAAACCATTTTGGATTAAGAAAGAACCGAGAAAACATAGATACGTTTATGTTTTGGATAAGTCACAAAAAAGTCGTATATTGAAGACTCTAAAATACCCATCCTTACCATATCCAAAAGTAAGTGAGGTATTCGAAGAAGAGATACATAAATTAGAACCAATTGAAAGAGGAAAATAAACATTATGTAGACACGTCACGAGTTTTCATTCGTGAGATTAACAAAGCAATTGCAAAAGATATGATTGTTACATATCACTATTCGCACGCTTGGACTATGTGTAGATACGCATTGGGGGTGTTCTATAAAACTGATGAGAAAGATATTCTTGGGAATGATGAAAAACTGATTGGTGTTGCTGTTTATGGATTTCCAGTTGGAAGGTCTGCTGTAACTTCTATTATTGATGGGTTGGGTAATGACCAATGTTTGGAATTAACACGATTGTTTATTCACGATGGGTATGGTTCAAATATTGAGTCATACGCATTAGGACAAACATTCAAGTGGTTAAGAGAGAATGCTCCAAACATAAAAATGCTACTATCATATTCAGACCCATTCCAAGGTCATTTAGGGGGTATCTATCGTGCTACGAATTGGTTATTTCAAGATACCAACAAAATACAGTTAATGCCGAATTATGGAATTTGTTTGGAAAGTGAAGATGGTCAATATATCCATTCACGGACTGTATTCTCAAGATGGGGTAGTCACAACTTGGAACACCTCAAAACTGAAATTGGCAAGGATGGATACAAAGAGTTCTGGCGTAGAAAGGAGATGTCTAAACTACGATACATTCAGATTCTACCAACCAATAAGTCGGAGAAGAAGCGTTTGCTTAAAGCTCTGAAACATCCATGTGAAACACCACCATCTGATATCAAAGACATTTTACCGGCAGCCGAAAGGTATGAAACTTACGAGCCCGAAAATAAAGTGAATTTTTGGTAAAAGTGTTTGTATATATCAAATTAATTTTGTATCTTTGTAAAATATGTTTTGGGATAGTATAGATTATAATAACGCACGTAAAGTGTTGGTGATACCAAATATTACCAACTCTTCTAATATTGATAAGGACTCGTTTGTAGATGTGATTCATAATCATATTAAAGCTCTCGAATCACATGGAGAATACTTTTGGAATATATTGATGCCGGTTGGTAAGGTCAGTAAAAAGCTTAATTTACCAAATGTAAAACAACATCAAGTTGAGATTCCTGGTGATATGATGAATCAGAGGTCATTCCCATCACCAAAACTTATAAACCTACTCAAAGACATTGACTATGATGTAATCTACTCACACTTACCAGATTGGCCGCAAGTGGGTAGGTACAAGAAATCAA
>Ga0209358_10001567_pt1 | contig 18003 bp, 16 predicted proteins | sample LauGreFa1BDMLBSN_2_FD_187574 | JGI IMG/M metagenome (GOLD analysis project Ga0209358, IMG submission 187574) | Freshwater lake microbial communities from Lake Michigan, USA - Fa13.BD.MLB.SN (SPAdes) (version 2) | ecosystem: Environmental > Aquatic > Freshwater > Lake | place: Lake Michigan, USA... | reverse complement strand
TACCTAATACCGTTCCGAACAAACCTAATAAGGTTGCAACTGAAGCGATAGTAGATAAGAAAACTAAATTCTTCTCCAACATTGGTAATTCCAATGCAGTAGCTTCTTCAATTTCTTTTTGAATATTCAATACTTTTTGGTCTGTATCTAATTCTGTATTTGAAATCATTTCTTTGTATTTTTTCAAACCAGACATCATTACATTACCTACAGATCCTTGTTGCTTTTGACACTCAGATATAGCTTTATCCACTTCTTTATTCGCTAAATGAAATTGAACGTTACGAACAAATTGTGCAATGTTTCCTTTTCCAGCTGCTTTTTTAATTGTCATTAATCTTTCTATAACAAAAGTTAAAACGATTAATAAACTACCAATTAAAATTGGAACGACAATACCACCTTCGTACATTTTAGTAAATGTTCCTTTTGGACCTTTGTGCGAAGGCCAAAATCCACCACTTGGATCAGGAGTTGTGAAATTACTAGCGTTACCTAGCACAAAACGCCAAATAACATAACCTGCTACGATACACGCGATGGGTGCTAATGTAGCAATCAAGTTTCCGCCTTCTTGAGGCTTTGCAGCGCTCTTAGCTGTTGCAGTTGATTTTGAAAGATCAGCCATGATTCAATTGATTTTAGTTTAAAATTATTTTTTTAATTACCCTTGATAATTACAAACCCCATTTTCTCTCAAAAATGTAAATTAATAGTTATTAAGGGCTTACAAAATAGGTAATTTATTGGTCCAAACAAATTTCCAAGTATTTTTTTATTATAAAGTTTTACAAAAAAGCTTCGGTGTCATGAAACTTGTATATTTACCACTCTATTTTATAAACTAATAATGTTTAATATGAAAAAAATCATGCTCGTTTGTAGCCTTTTTGTACTCATGCAAAATCAGGTTCAAAGTCAACGCCCGGGCGGTCCTAGGCCCGATCAAATGCCCAGCCAACGCCCTGATACAAGTGGTGTTAAAAAGGATATCCCCCCTGTAAAAGCAGGTCCCAAAGCTTATGGGGAAGTCATCACCAAAAAAGCAGTCAGCCAAAAAGGTGTTTTTACTGTACATTTTTTAGATGATAAATTTTATTTTGATATTCCAGACCAATTAATTGGAAGGGAACTTTTAGCAGTTACTCGTTTTGTTAAGGTTCCAGGGGGGGCGCGTAAATATGGTGGTGAAGAAGTAAATGAACAAACCATCACATTTGAAAAAGGCCCAAATCACCGCATATTTATGCGCGTGGTAACCCTTATTAGTAAAGCTGACTCTACACAAACCATCGCGAAAGCTGTGAAAAATTCCTATTTAGACCCGATTGTGGCTTCTTTTGACATTAAAGCCATTGGTAAGGACTCAAATAGCTCCATTATTGATGTAACTGACTTTTTTAAAGGCGACAACCAAGCAGTCAGTTTGAGTACCAATGAGAAACGCTCTTTTAACCTAAGTGCTCTTGCACCAGACCGCTCATTTATACAAAGTATTAAGTCCTACCCGAAGAATATTGAAATTAGGACTGTAAAAACCTATTCCGCATCTGCTGGCGGGGGTTTAGGTAGTCCATTGGGTGGTGGTAGCGCTATCCCAGCTGTAAGCAATGCCGGGGCAGTTACTTTTGAATTAAATACATCGGTTTTATTATTACCTGAGGTACCAATGAATCGCCGTTTATTTGATCCAAGGGTGGGTTATTTCGCAGATAATTTTGTAGAATATTCAGATGAACAACACAAGGTAGAAAGCCAAACCTTCGCTGTGCGTTACAGATTAGAACCAAAGCCTGCAGATATGGAGAATTACAAGAAAGGCATGTTGGTGGAGCCAGCAAAGCCAATTGTTTATTATATCGACCCAGCGACACCAAAAAAATGGGTGCCTTACTTAATCGCAGGGGTGAATGATTGGAATGTTGCTTTTGAAAAAGCAGGTTGGAAAAATGCAATCAGTGGAAAAGAATGGCCGAATGATAGTACAATGAGTTTAGAAGATGCGCGTTATTCAGTAATTCGTTATTTCGCATCAGATATTGAAAATGCCTATGGCCCACAAGTGCATGATCCAAGAAGTGGTGAAATTTTAGAAAGCCATATTGGCTGGTACCACAATGTGATGAATTTAGTGCATGATTGGTTTATGATACAAACTGCTGCAGTGGATAGCAATGCGCGTAAAATGAAATTTGATGATGCGTTAATGGGACAATTGATTCGCTTTGTATCCTCACACGAAGTTGGACACACTTTAGGTTTGAGACATAATATGGGAAGCAGTAGTAAAACGCCTGTTGAAAAATTAAGAGATAAAAATTGGGTGGAAGCAAATGGACATACTGCATCTATTATGGACTATGCACGTTTTAACTATGTTGCACAACCGGAAGACAATATTAATCAAACTGGTTTATTCCCACGTATTGGAGATTATGATAAATGGGCGATTCAATGGGGATACACTTACACAGGGCAATCAGATGTGAATGAAGATAAAAAAGAAAATAACAAATGGATTATTGCGAATTTAAAAAATAATCCAAGAGTTTGGTTTGGTGGCGAAGGATTTGGTGCAGACCCACGCGCACAAACGGAAGATTTAGGCGACAATTCTGTTTTAGCAAGCGAGTATGGAATTAAAAACTTAAAACGCATTATTGTTAAATTACCAGAGTGGACAAAAGAAGAAGCAGATAAATATGAAAACTTAAATGATATTTATATGCAACTGGCTGGCCAATTCAACAGATACATGAACCATGTTGCTAAAAATATTGGTGGTGTTTATGAAAATATTAAGAGTGTCGAAGAACCAGGTGATGTTTATACACCTACCCCTGTTGCAATCCAAAAAAGTGCAATGGCATTTTTACAAAATCAATTATTCACTACGCCAAAATGGTTATTGGATAATACGATTTTGAATAAAATTTCTAACCCTGTTGCCAATGAACGTGTACAAGGAATTCAAACAAGTGTGTTAAGAAGCTTGCTTGATAAAGGTCGCTTATTAAGATTAACAACAAGTAGCACTCGTTTCAACAATGCAAGCTATGCGTTAACAGAAATGATGGATGATGTAAGAAAAGGATTGTTTAGCGAATTAGCTACTCAAAAAGCAACGGATGTATTCCGTCGTAACTTACAAAAGACTTATGTAAGTCAATTAAATGACTTAATCAATCCAAGTGCTAGCCCTGCCGCAGCAGCTGGAGGATTTAGAATTGGCGCACCGGTGGATGTAGAAAATTCAGATGTATATTCTGAAGCTAAATCACAATTAAAGAAATTAGCAGCTTCCTTAAGAGCAGCTACTTCAAGTGATGCAGCTACTTCAAGTCACTACGCTGATTTACAAGACAGAATTAAGAAAGCACTAGATCCTAAATAAATAGGAACAGCTTTTCAAATAACGCAAAAGCCCCGCCCAATCAATTGGTGCGGGGCTTTTTTTATAAAGAGAAATTACTCGTATCGAAGTGCATCAATCGGATTTAGTGCTGCTGCTTTCATTGCTGGATAAATGCCGGCGACCAGTCCAACCAAGGAACAAATGGCAATCCCAATACCTACCCATAACCAAGGAACAATAAATCCTGTCTTTAAAACAATGCTAAATATATTTCCGACAAGTACCCCTAAAATAATGCCGAAGATGGCGCCTAAAATACTAATCAAAATACTTTCAAATAAAAATTGACGACGTACATCCTTCCTTTTTCCGCCAATGGCTTTGATTAATCCTACTTCTCTAGTACGCTCATTTACAGCTACTAACATTATATTCATTAATCCAATGGCTGCGCCAATTAAAGTGATTAAACCAATCGCGCCAGCCGCGCCACTAATTCCAGCCAACAAGCCAATAAAAATATCAGCAAACTTATCACTCTTATCAATGATAAAATTATCTGACTCACTTGGGATTAGTCTACGCGCCTTTCTCATTTGCTCCATGGATTCTCCAATGGCAGGCTCTAACTCGGTTACATTATTGACCATCACTCCTATTTGATAGGAGGAACTAATGTTTTGATATTGTCTAATATTTTTAAGTGAGGTTACAATAACATCATCCTGACGCATCATTGCACTTGAGCCCTTTGATTTTAATAAACCAATGACACGGTATGGCTTACCTCCCACTAAAATAACTTTGTCAATACTTTTTTCGGGATTATTGGGAAATAATTTAGTGGCAACATTACTGCCAATCAAACAAACATTACGACCACTTTGCAAATCCACATTATTTAAGTTTCTGCCTAAGTCTAATTGATATCCATTCACCCCTAAATAATTTTCATCGCCTCCCCACATAGAAACCTGCGGATTGGTTTTATAATTTTTATAACGAAGTTCATTGTTACCATTCCCACGACGATATACACTTACTTGAGCCCTATTAAAACCATAATTATCCTTAAAATAAACAGACTCCTCTAATCGAATGGGCTTATCTAAATTTGATTTTTTTTCCTTTTGTCCTTTCTTCTCTTTTGAAAATTCTTGCTGATTTCTTCCGCCGCCGCCCATGATTCTTGCATTCATTTCCTTATACCTTATACTGAAAGCATTTGCGCCCATAAAGGAAAAGTTTTCCTTCAAGCTTTGATTCATGGCTGATATTGCAGTAATAATACCAATCAACGCCATAATACCAAAAGCAATAATGGCCACTGTAATACCCGTGCGTAGTTTATTACTTTTTACAGTGCGCCAAGCTAAAATAAAGGAATCCTGAAGCGTCATGCTAATTTTAATTATTGAACAATAAAGGTAGGACAGAATTAGGCAATGATCCCCCTACAATTTGAAGAGCGGTTAAAAGTAGAGATAATTGAACAGTAAATTAGGGAAAACGCCAAGGACCAGAATCAAAATGGCAATGACTGCCAACTTGTAGGTATAGCTTTTGTCTAATTCGCCAATCGCAGGTGTTCCTGGCACAAAATACATGGCTTGAATCAATTTGAAATAATAATACACACTGATACTAGCAAAAATCATCGCCACCACCACCAACCATATTCCTGCACCCGCTATTAAAACTGCATTGATCATATAATATTTAGCAAAAAATCCGCCCGTAATTGGGATACCTGCTAAAGAACATAAAAACACAGTCGTTAAAAAGGCTAATACTGGATGCGTCTTAGCCAAACCGTGAAAAGCTTCAAAACTATTTTCTTTCATTTTGATTAACACGGCAAAAATACCAATGCTGGCTAATGAATAAACAACCATATATAATAGGATGCCTTCATTGGCAAAACTAGAAGTGCCATACAATGCAAATAACATGAAACCTGCTTGTGCGATACTAGAATAAGTCAACATTCTTTTTACGCTTCTTTGAAATACGGCAGTCACGTTACCCACCATCAAAGTACTTACAATAACTAATGGTAATATAATGCCCCATGTTTTTTCAAACGGTTTATATTGAACTAAATATATATTGATGAAAGCAATAAAACCAGCCGACTTGGCAATGGTTGCCATGAAGGAAGTAAATACGGTTGGCGCACCATCATATACATCTGGCGTCCAAAAATGAAATGGCGCTGCAGAAACTTTAAAATTCATTGCAGCAAAAATCAATATAAGTCCCGCCGAATACATAAACTGCTCATTAAGTATACTAGGATCTGGTGGGATTAAATTAAAGCTACCAGTGGCGCCATAAATAAAAGTGATGCCTAGTAATAGGATGCCAGTTGAAAAAGAGCCCATTAAAAAGTATTTAATCGCCGCCTCATTGCTGAACAAACTTTTTTTATCGGAACCAGTTAAAATATACAATGGGATGGATAAAATTTCAATCCCAATAAACAACATGAGTAAATTATTAAAAGAAGTTAAAATACTTGCGCCACAAAGTATAAAAAAGAATAAGGCATAAAAATCTGCTGCATGATTCCCAATTTTTGAAATCTCGTCCCCATTGATCCAAATATAAATAAAGGTTAGGCAATAAAATAAGGTATTGGTATACAAACCAAATCTTGTAAACGACAACATATTATTGGTTTCCACTTCCGCTACAAACCAACCATTCAATTGCGCCAAATTAGCTAAAATCAAAAAAATCAAACCAAACAAAGCAATATTTTTTTGCTTATTTTCTCCCTTAATACTCCAGGAAGCAAACATCATTACAACACCTAAAAAAGCAGAAACTATAATTGCATTCATTATTAATGTGTTTAATTTATTTAACGATTATTTGTTGTAAACTATCGGCTGTTAAATCGAATAAAGGCTGTGGAAATACACCTGTAACAAAAACAATAATCAATAAAACGATTAATACAATTTGTGCAGGTTTATTGATCGTTTGCATTTGATTGATCTGTGTACTTACTTCTCCGTAGGCGACCTTTTGAACCATATTTAAGGTATAGATTGCTGCCAATATGATACTTACGCCTGCAGCAGCCCCTACCCAAACATTATATTGGAACAAACTATTAAACATTAAAAATTCACCTACAAAAGCATTGGTTAATGGTAGTGCGATATTGGCTAAAGAAAAACCAACCAATAAAATAGCCAGTGTGGGTTGTTTTTTTGCTAGCCCGCCCATTTGTTGCATGGATCTAGTACCCGTTTGTTGTTCAATGATATCTGCGACAATCCATAATCCCAGAACATTAATGCCATGTGAAAATAATTGAAACATTGCCCCTTGTATACCAATTTGATGATGTGAAAATATAGCCGCATTCATTAAACCAATATGTGCAATAGAAGAATAAGCAATTAAACGTTTAATGTCATCTTGACGAATCGCAATAAAAGAAGCATATAAAATACCGATCACCGATAAAATAACCACCATATTAATATGTGCAACAAATGCCGTTGGAAACAAAGGCAACAACCATCTAAGAATTCCATACAAACCCATTTTAACCATCACCGCACTCATGACCATTGTGACGGCAGTTGGCGCTTGCTCGTAGGCATCAGGCTGCCAAGTATGTAAAGGAAAGATGGGCATTTTGATGGCAAAAGCAATAAAAAATAATGCAAATGCAGTGACTTGCTGACCACCCGTTAAGTTGGCTTTGGCAAAGGATTGTATCAAAAAGCTTTGATCACTGGTATGCATATAAACATATATAATCCCGATAAGCATCATCAAGGAACCCAAAAATGTATAAATGAAAAATTTAAAGGTAACTGCAATTCTTTTTTCACCACCCCAGATAGAACTTAAAAAATAAACTGGGATTAACGCTAATTCCCAAAAAAAGTAAAATAATAAGGCATCCCCTGATAAAAACACACCCATCAACCCGCATTGTGTAAAAAGCAATAAGGAAAGAAAAATATTTTTTTGCTTGGGCTGATTTTGTGAAGTCGCAATAATAATTGCCGGAAAACTAATTGCAGTTAATAATACTAAAATTTTTGCTAAGCCATCTGCATGTAATAAAAACTGCGCATTTAACACTGGAATCCATGGTGCATTAAAATCAACGGCCCCGTTACCTGCTACTACTATTGCGGCTACCAAAGTCCCTAATGTAGAAACAATCGCTATCGTATTTGCCGATTTATCATTTTTAATAAAAAGTAATAATAAGGCGGTAACAAAAGGAATTAATATAAATGATAGTAACATATAGCTTATTAAAATAATTATTTAATCGAATTGTGAAATAAACGCAATAGTAAAGTGTCATTAAACCAAAGTAAAAACAATAATACAATTGCTAAAACCATAAATAAAATATAATACCCTACTTGTCCATTTTGTATCAATCTTAATTGTCTTGCACTATACTGTACTAATTTTCCCGTACCATTTACTGCACCATCAATCACTTGTTTTTCAATACTATTTTTCAAAAATCCAGCAAAACGATTTAAGGGATTTACAATTGCTGTATTGTATAATTCATCTATATGCCATTTATTATAGAAAAATTTGCCAATGAAACTAGTAGGCATTTCGTCTGTTTTCTTTTTATATATAATCACGGCCAACAATAATGCAATCACAGCAATCGTCACTGATACTGACATTAATAGCCACTCCGTTGCATGTGATAAACCAATTTCATTAGGTTCCCCAACAATGGTGCTTAGCTGATGTGATAACCAATGATGTCCGCCCATTAATTCAGGAATACCAATTGCACCCGCAATTGCACTAGCCACTGCTAATAAGATTAATGGCAAAGTCATCGCCATCGGTGATTCATGTAAATGCCCTTCTTGATTGGGGGTACCTCTAAATTTACCTAAAAAAGTAGTGGCATATAATCGGAACATATAAAAAGCAGTCATCGCAGCACCAATCACACCTAACACCCAATACACCGGACTTTTAGCAAAGGCAGCTGCAAGTATTTCATCTTTTGAAAAGAAGCCACTAAATGGAGGTACCCCTGCAATTGCGATACAACCTATTAAGAAAGTAATATGTGTGATGGGCAATTTTGATTTTAATCCACCCATCTTACGAATATCTTGTTCGTGATGCATTGCATGAATCACCGAGCCCGCACCTAAGAATAACAAAGCTTTAAAAAATGCATGTGTAATTACATGAAATACCGCGCCAGAATAAGCACCCACACCTAATCCTAAAAACATATACCCCAATTGACTTACTGTTGAATAAGCCAATACTTTTTTGATATCATTTTGTTTGATCGCAATAGTCGCTGCTAATAATGCAGTACTAATACCAATGATGGCAATGACAGTTTGTGTAATTTCACTATGGCTAAATAAAATATTACTACGTGTAATCATATAGATACCCGCTGTAACCATGGTTGCAGCATGTATTAATGCTGAAACTGGTGTTGGACCCGCCATCGCATCGGGAAGCCAAGTGAATAAAGGAATTTGTGCACTCTTACCCATGGCACCCACAAATAATAATAAAGTAATACCAGTGATATCTGCACCAGATAATTTAGCCAAACTTTCTGCAGTGAGTACCTCACTATAGCTTACCGAACCTAGCTTGAAAATGATCCAAAATATGGCTAATAAAAAACCCAGGTCGCCAATTCGATTCATAATAAAAGCTTTCTTAGCCGCATAATTAAAATCCCCATTCGTAAACCAATAGCCAATTAATAAATAGGAACATAAACCAACGCCTTCCCATCCAATAAACATGATCACATAGTTATCTCCTAGTACTAGAAGCAACATAGAGAAAATAAATAAATTCAAATAAGCAAAATACCTTGCATAGTGTGCTGAGGATTCCTCCTTCATATACGCAGTGGAATATAAATGTATCAATGATCCCACACCGGTGATGACCAATAGAAAAAGACTAGATAATGCATCTACTTTAAAATCAAAGGGTATTTTAAGGGTTGCCGTATTGATGAAATCAAAATAATGAACACTTGTAGCACCGTGTTCTTGTACATATAAAAAAGCAAAGATGCTTGCGATGAATGAAGCAACGATATATCCTGTTGCCTTATATGCAATTACCTTTTTACTCCAATAGTTACGCCCCAACCCATTGAATAAAAATCCAGCAAGTGGCCATAATATGATAAACCCTACCAACACTTTCATTATTCCCATTGCATTAATTTTTTAATCTATTTAAAAAATTGATATCTACTGAATGTGTATTGCGATACATCATTACAATAATTGCCAATCCTACACTTACCTCAGCAGCCGCAACTACCATAATAAAAAATACAAATATTTGCGCATCAATACCTGTCGTTGAAGTTGCATTTTGAACCAACGCATATCCATGAAACATTTTAGAGAAGGCAACCAATAACAAGTTTACTGCATTCAACATAAGCTCAATGCACATAAAAACCACAATGGCATTGCGACGTGTTAATACCCCTGTAACGCCGATGCTAAAAAGCGCTAAACACAAATAGATATAATATTGTATAGGCATACCGAATAAATTTATTTTTTTCCAATAATTACTGCACCCACCATGGCACTTAAAAACAAAACACTACTTATTTCAAATGGAACGACATACTCATTGAATAACGCTTTTCCTAAGGGATGAATAAGCCCAATCACCCCATCCTTCATAAGTAAATTTCTTCCCTGTATTTGTGCAGTTTGTTTTACTAAAGCCACCAACAAAGTTAAAAAGCTACCCCCTGCAACCACGCCTAATAATTTTACTAAAAATTGCTTTTGCGGTTCGCTGTCTTTTTTTACATTGATCAACATGATCACAAATAAAAACAACACCATGATGGCCCCTGCATATACGATAATATTAACGATGGCTAAAAATTGCGCATTTAATAAAATGTAATGACCCGAGATCGCAAAAAATACCAATATTAACCAAAGCACACTGTGGATTGGGTTTTTACTAACCAGCACCATAATAGCGCTCCCTATAGCAAAAGCGGATAATGCAAAAAATAAAACTTGAATGATACTCATAATTATTTATGCTTGTACTCCTTTCGCCTTCGCATAATCAGCTGCGTTGGTCAATGGATTTGGAATTAATAAATCATTTTTGTCATAGATAAAACCTTTGCGTGTGTAATTCGCTGGTGCAAAAGTTTCACTTAAATAAATTGCGTCTTTTGGACAGGCTTCTTCACACAGTCCGCAAAAAATACAACGCAACATATTAATTTCATATTTAGCAGCGTATTTTTCTTCCCTATATATATTTTCTTCTCCTTCCATTCTTTCTGCCGCTTCCATGGTAATTGCCTCTGCTGGACAAGCTACTGCACATAAACCACAAGCTGTACATCTTTCACGACCCTCCTCATCTCTATTTAAAACGTGTAACCCTCTAAACACCGGACTAAATTCCCTTTTTTGTTCAGGATATCTGATGGTCGGTTGCTTTTTGAACATATGACTAAATGTAATCATCATGCCCTTTATGATATTAATCAAGTACAAGCGCTCCCAAAAAGTCATGGGTTGTCTTTGAACGGCTAGTGCTTTGTTTGTTAATGTTTGCATGTTAAATATTCGTACAGTTTTATAAATTAAAGTTTCGCTAATATCAAAGCCCCAGTTAATAACATATTAAATAAGGCCAATGGGATCATCGTCTTCCAACCTAAATTCATTAATTGATCATACCTGAATCTTGGAATGGTCCAACGAATCCACATGAATAAAAATACAAAGAGTACTATTTTAATAAGTAAGGTACCCACACCAATCATCGCTGCAATATTTGGCGCAACTGTTGTCTCATCAAAAAATGGCAAATCATAACCGCCAAAATACATGGATGCCATAATTGCACTACTCATGATCATGTTTACATATTCAGCGAATAAATAAAAGCCTAATTTCATAGACGAATATTCCTGATGGTATCCAAAGTTTAATTCATTTTCAGCTTCAGGCAAATCAAATGGGGTACGATTACACTCGGCCATCGCACAAATAAAAAATATAATAAAACCCAAAGGTTGATATACCACATTCCACCAATTGCCTGCTGCTTGATCCGCCACAATTGTTTTTAAACTTAAACTGCCAGTAGTCATTAATAAAGCGATCAGCGCTAATCCCATCGCAATTTCATAACTGATCGCTTGCGAAGCCGCGCGTAATGCGGACATCAATGAAAATTTATTATTCGAAGCCCATCCGCCAATCATAATTCCATAAACGCCCATGCTTACTACTGCAAAAATGTATAAGATGCCAATATTTATATCGGCTACTTGTAATGCAATAGTACGTCCAAATAAATGTATATCTGTTCCCCAAGGAATTACCGCTGATGTCATCAAGCTTGCCGTCATTGCCAAACCTGGACCTAAAATGAACAACCACTTACTTGCGCTTGTTGGAATAATTTCCTCCTTCATGATTAATTTCAATCCATCTGCTAAAGGTTGTAACAAACCAAAAGGACCCGCCCTATTGGGACCTGGTCTGTCTTGTAATATAGCCGCTACTTTACGCTCACCAAAAGTGGTATATAAAGTAATTAATAAAGTCGTCAATACAATAATTACAATTAATATTAATTTTTCAATGACCAAAGCCCAATCGAATGAAAGAAGTGTCATACTATTTTAATTAGGCGTTTTTAATATTGTTGTTAAAAGTGGCTCCGTTGGATGGCCCTTCGTTTTCACCTAAGTGTACATTGGGTTGATTCACTTCACTCTCACTATGAATATCCATTAGCAAATGTGGTGACCTACCCTCGTTGATTGCTGCAAAAGTTTCTGTTGGTTTTGTGGTACCAATATTACCTGCATAATGCCCTTGTGCAATTACGGATTGCCTGCTTATTTCGCGTGGTCCTTCAATGACCCAATCCGTTGTCTGTTTTTTATCAAAACGACAAGTGTTACAAATCCATCCTGGCTTTCCTTCGGGGGTATCCTCAATTTCACCCCATTGATCCTTGCGTGCAGTGACTCTATACACTTCATCCCCTCTATTCCATAAAGTAACACGACCTGAACAACTTGGACAATCACGGTGCGCATCCATTGGTTTTAAAAACCATACCCTATTTTTAAATCGAAAAGTTTTATCTGTTAATGCACCTACTGGACATACATCAATCACATTACCAATAAATTCATTGTCCAAACTTTTTTCAATATGCGTAGCAATTTCTGCATGATCCCCTCTATCTAAAATACCATGTTCCCTTTTATTAGTTAATTGATCAGCAGTGAAAACACAACGGTAGCATAAAATGCAACGCGTCATGTGTAATTGAATATGTTTTCCTAAATCGTGTTTTTTGAAGGTGCGTCTTTGAAATTCATAGCGCGTTCCTGACTTGCCATGTTGAAAACTTAAATCTTGCAAATGACATTCACCTGCCTGATCACAGATCGGACAATCTAATGGATGATTCAATAATAAAAATTCAACGACGCCTGCTCTTGCATCCACTACTTTTTCACTAGTAATATTTTTTACTTCCATACCATCCATGACTGTTGTACGACATGATGCAACTAACTTTGGCATTGGGCGCGGATCTTTTTCAGAACCCTTGGAAACTTCCACTAAACAAGTACGACACTTTCCACCACTACCTTGTAATTTACTATAATAACACATCGCTGGTGGGGCAACCGTACCTCCAATTTGTCGCGCCGCTTGCAATATGGTAGTACCCGCTGGCACTTCAATGGTAATGTTGTCGACTGTTACTTTAAATAATGTTTGTTCACTCATAGTTTTACGCAATGTTATGCAGGTACATGAATTGGATCTGCATAGTGTTGTAAACCAAAATTACTTGTTTGGGATAATTCTCTATTATTGATATGCCATTCAAATTCATCGCGGAAATGTCGGATGGCTGCTGCTACCGGCCATGCTGCTGCATCTCCTAATGGGCAAATGGTATTGCCTTCAATTTTTCTTTGAATGTCCCATAATAAATCTATATCGCTCACTTCTCCTTTTCCTGATTCTATTTTTTGTAATATTTTTTCCATCCAACCTGTACCCTCTCTACAAGGCGAACATTGTCCGCAACTTTCATGTCTGTAAAAGCGTGCTAAGGTTAAAGTATTTTTGACGATACATTGGTCTTCATCTAAAATGATAAATCCACCGGAACCCATCATAGAACCAGTTGCAAAACCACCATCACTTAAACTTTCATAATTCATGTAGCGTGTTTCACCCTTCGCTGTTTTTAATAATAAGTTGGCAGGTAAGATAGGCACACTTGATCCGCCTGGAATACAAGCCTTCAATTTTTTACCATTCGCAATACCACCACAATATTCATCACTGTAAATAAAGTCTTCTACCGAAATGGTCATATCAATTTCATACACCCCTGGTTTATTAATATTTCCGCAAGCTGAAATTAATTTTGTACCTGTTGAACGTCCCACCCCAATTTTTGCATATTCGTCTCCCCCCATTTTAATAATTGGTACTACCGCAGCTAATGTTTCTACATTATTCACCACAGTTGGTCGCATCCATAATCCTTGAATAGCTGGGAAGGGTGGTTTGATACGAGGGTTTCCTCTTTTACCTTCCAAAGATTCAATCAAGGCTGTTTCCTCACCACAGATATACGCACCGGCACCGCGATGCACATGAATCATGCAATCAAATCCAGTTCCTAAAATATTTTTTCCTAGCCAGCCATTTTTGGTTGCTTCCTCAATCGCTTCCTCTAATATTGTTGCTACCCATGCATATTCTCCTCGGATATAAATGTAAGTGTCGTTAGACCCTAAAGCAAATGAGGATATAAGTAATCCTTCTAATAATAAGTGTGGTAAAAATTCCATTAAATAACGATCCTTAAAAGTACCAGGCTCGCTTTCATCTGCATTACAAACCAAGTGACGAGGCACACCCTCCGGCTTTGCAATAAAACTCCATTTCATTCCAGCGGGGAAACCTGCACCACCTCTTCCTCTCAATCCGCTCTTCTTTACTTCCTCAACAATGGATTCAATGGTCATTTCTTTCAACGCTTTCTCTGCTGCAGCATAACCTCCCTCACGACGATAAACATCATAAGTACGAATTCCTGGTACATTTGCTTTTTCTAATAATAATTTTACACCCATTGTTGCTTCTTTATCTTTTCTAATTTTGTGCAGTTACCTGCATTCTATATTCTGCAATAATTGCGTCTACTTTTTCTTTTGTTAAATGCTCTCTGTATATTTTACCTACCTGCATCATAGGCGCATAACCGCAAGCGCCCAAACACTCTACCAGCTTTAAAGTAAAAATGCCATCCTTTGTTGTTTGCCCTGGTTGAATGCCTAATTGCGTTTGGATATAGGTAATAATATTTTCAGAACCACTAATCATGCAAGGACCCGTTTGACAAACCTCAAAAACAAATTTTCCTACCGGCTTTAAATTATACATACTATAAAACGTAGCCACCTCGTAAACTTCAATAGGTTCAATGTTTAATAAAACAGCTACATAATCCATCGCTTCCGTTGGTAACCATCCGCCAAAACTATCCTGTGCTAAATGCAATACTGGCAATAGTGCACTTTTTTGTTTTCCTTCTGGATAACGAGCTACCAAGCGTTTAAACTCGGTCATTTGTTCGTTATTAAATTGAAGACTCATATAAAAATTTCTTTTTCTTACTAATTATAATATTACGCATCCAACTCTCCTGCGATCAAATTCAAACTACTCAAAGTCACTACCGCATCGCTCAACATCCCCCCTTTAATCAATTCCTCAAATGCTTGGTAGTAAATAAAACAAGGCCTTCTAAAATGCAATCTAAAAGGCGTTCGTCCACCATCGCTGATTAAGTAAAAACCTAACTCCCCATTACCGCCTTCAACTGCACTATAAATTTGTCCTTTCGGTAAATCTATTTCACCCATGATAATTTTAAAATGCCAAATCAAGGCTTCCATCTTTGTATATACATCTTCTTTTTTCGGCAAATAATATTCAGGTACATCTGCATGATATATTTCAGCATCTGCGCCTTTGAATTCTTGTATTTTCTGGTAGGCTTGTTTGATAATTGAAATGCTTTCCCACATTTCTGCATTACGGACTAAAAAGCGATCGTAATTATCACCGGTGGTTCCAACAGGAACTTTAAAATCAAAATCTTGATAACTGCTGTAAGGTTGTTGCACACGCACATCATAATCAACCCCTGCTGCACGTAAATTAGGACCTGTAAATCCATAATTCATTGCACGCGCAGCACTTATTCCCCCAGTACCTTGGGTACGCTCCATAAAAATACGGTTGCGTGTAAATAATTTTTCAAACTCACGTAATACCCCTGGATATTCATTTAAAAATTTCTCCAATTTTGTAAATGCCGTATTGGTAAAATTTCTTTCAAAACCACCAATGCGTCCAATATTTGTTGTAAGTCGAGAGCCGCAAACTTCTTCATAAATTTCATAAATCAATTCACGGTATTGCATCACGTATAAAAATCCAGTATACGCTCCTGTATCAACCCCAACAATTGAATTACAAATTAAATGATCTGAGATACGCGACAATTCCATGATGATTACGCGTAAGTAATCCACTCGCTTTGGTAAATCAATTTTTAAAAAACGCTCGCAAGTAATATGCCAGCCCATATTATTAATCGGGCTACTACAATAATTTAAACGATCCGTAATTGGGGTAATTTGATACAAAGGCCTGCGTTCTGCTAATTTTTCAAAAGCACGATGTATGTACCCCACTGTTTGTTCCGTAGAAACCACACGCTCACCATCCACTTCCATAATATTTTGAAACACCCCATGCGTAGCTGGATGGGTTGGGCCAATATTTAAAGTGGTCGTTGTTTTTTCAATTGACCCTTTTGGTAATGTGATATGACTATGTTGTTCCATTAATATGATTATTCTCTGTTCTTAATTTATTTTTTACTACCCTCTTCCAAACATCTCATCATCCTTGTCAATGCGCGTTTGATCTTCTAAAGGAAATTCTTTTCTTAATGGGAAGTAATCCATTTCATCCACATTTAAAATACGCTTCAAATTAGGATGCCCAATAAAATTGATGCCGAAAAAATCATAGGTTTCTCGCTCCATCCAATTGGCACTTTCAAATAATTTGGTGGCTGTAAACACATCTGGTTTTGCTACTGGCACTGCAATTGAAAAACGAATACGAATATTTTCAATAAAATTGTGCAAATGATAAACCACCACTAATTCTGCACCTTGGTTATCAGGATAATTTACGCCACACAAATCCGTTAAAAAAGTAAAACCTAAGCTAGACTCCTCGTATAAAAATTGTAATACTTTTAAATTATTCTCAGCAGCCGACTCAAAAGACAGTATTCCCGAATCAGTAGAAAATTGAAATACTTGGTCGTTGAATTTTTCAACTAATTTTTCTTGTATATATGCGTTGGTTAAAGCCATTATAAATGCGGTACTGTTTTAATTTATTTTATTGTATGCCATAGCTGTTTAATAAATCTCGATACTTTTCACTATTTCGACGGCGTATACTTTCTTGCCCTACTAAATCTTGTATTTTCATAAAGCCATCAATAATCGCTTCGGGACGCGGAGGACAACCAGGTACATAAACATCCACTGGTATTACTTGATCAATGCCTTGCAAAACACTGTAAGTATCAAATATGCCCCCACTGGAAGCGCAAGCGCCCACTGCAATTACCCATCTAGGCTCAGCCATTTGTAAATACACCTGTCTTAATACTGGTGCCATTTTTTTTGCAATGGTTCCCATCACCATAAGTAAATCACACTGACGTGGTGAAAAGCCAACACGCTCTGAACCAAAACGAGATAAATCATAATGAGATGCCATGGTTGCCATAAATTCAATCCCACAACAAGAAGTGGCAAATGGCAATGGCCACAAAGAATTTTTTCTTGCCAATCCTACCACCGAACTTAATTGTGTTGCGAAAAACCCATCACCAGGAACACCATCTGGTGCTTTTCCCATTGAAATAGCATCTGCAATTTCAGCTTCTTTTGGATTTAAATTAAATCGAACTGGACGCATATTGTTGATTAAATATTTATAATGATTAGTCTTCCCACTTTAATGCTCCTTTTTTGATGATGTATATAAAACCAACTAAAAAGAAAGCAACAAATAATACAATTTCAAAGAAGCCGTTCCAACCCAACTCTTTAAAATTGACAGCATAGGGGTAAAAAAAGATTACCTCCACATCAAACAAAACAAAAAGTATCGCAATTAAAAAATACTTCACGGCCATAGGTGATCTTGCATCTCCATGCGTTTCAATTCCACTGGCAAAATTGGCTAATTTATCCGTTGTTTTTCGAGAAGGACCTACCCAACTTGAAACTAAAATCATGAAGCCGACAAAGCTGGCCGCGAACAATAATTGTAAGGCAATAGGTAAGTAAGTAGTAGCGCTGTTTATTTCATTAGCCGACATCAAATACAGTGGCAAATTCATACACTATGTTTTGGATTTGCAAAAATACACAAAGGATAGCTCATAAAACGAAAAACTCCCCATAAATGGGGAGTAATTTTCAATTATTTTTT
>Ga0209358_10001566_pt1 | contig 18005 bp, 12 predicted proteins | sample LauGreFa1BDMLBSN_2_FD_187574 | JGI IMG/M metagenome (GOLD analysis project Ga0209358, IMG submission 187574) | Freshwater lake microbial communities from Lake Michigan, USA - Fa13.BD.MLB.SN (SPAdes) (version 2) | ecosystem: Environmental > Aquatic > Freshwater > Lake | place: Lake Michigan, USA... | reverse complement strand
AATAAAAACGAAATGACAGCAAGACACATCACATCCGCAATCCGCATCAGAAACTTATTAGCGCAATCCAATGATATTGCCAATATTGAAGGTCTGTTAACGGACATTATTCATTATTGCAATATCGAAGATATGAATTTCTATGAATTGTTGAAAAAAGCGGAATGGTACGTGGAAGATGAAATAGCCAAAGATGAAGCAGAGCTAGGTGAAAAACAGGATGAGGTTTGAGATAAGTGTTTAGAAAAAACACCTCGACGGTATTTTTTAAAAAATGTATGCGACGGTCGTTTTTTAAAAAAGACCGTCAATATGTTGACCATAACTATAAACGATTTTTTGTAGAATAACGGGTGTTGTTTCTTTTATTCATTGCCTGAACGTGAGCTTGAATAATTTCTATTGGGACGGCTGGAAACACACCAATATCCTTTTTGGTGGTTATCATCAAGTTCTGTGCATCGACTGGTTTGGAAGCTATATCAGGATTTTCCACTTTTTTCACATAAACAGGCGGATGGGCTGGTGGCGGTCTGGTTCTATCAAACTTGGGTCGTTGGTTACTTGGCTTCTGGTAATAGTCGCCTTCGATAATTTTTTCCCCAGCGTCAATGAAAGAAAGCGCCATCCACACAGTGTTCGAAAGCAGCGTGCCTAGATCGTAAATTTCATCGTCAGATATCAAGTCTAATATTTTCATTGTCGTGTTTCTCCTTTAACTGTATTTAGTCGCATCACCAACAATAGGCAATGTGAGGAGAAAAATGAAATCACGATGGTTTAATCCTGAAACCTAACCATTTAGTGCGGCTGACTTCTTTTGTCTAATCTCATTCATTACACATATATATTAAGGCATAAACTAGCATCATTAGTTTGGTCGATGTAAAAATCAATATCCAAAAAGCTCTTTGTGAATAATTACGTCTAACGGATGAGTAGGTGTTGATTGTTCAAATTGTGAAAACCACTTTTTATCTGATTGGTACAGTTTAGATCTGTTATCTCCAATTTCTTTATAATCAATATCAGGCAAATCAATTTTTTCATAACTAGGAAACCTACCTCTAGCGGCATTTTCCATAACATAAAATGCTTTGATTTCAGCACGTTTTGTCATACCTCTTAAAGAATTCATTTGTTGGCGCTGCTCATCGCTATCATATTTTTCAGGGATATCTATGTCACGATAGGTATCGCTGATATCCACCAATTTCCCAACTTCGTGCAATTTCAAAGATGGATTTTCAGCAAATGCCCAGAGAACTTTAAGCCCCATTTCTAATGAAGAATATCTGAACTTACAAGGGTGCAATTCATATCTTATTTTACAAGGGCGTAATTCTGAAGATTTTGCACGATCAATCAAAAGACGCAATTCTTTCAAAATGTCGTTAGTATTCATTTCTAAGTCAATAGGGATAGATACTAGCAATTCAGAATAAAGTTTGGCATTCAAATCACGACTTTCCAAATAAGTCTTCAATTTTGATAGATACAGAGAATTCGTTTCATTGGTATTACGCTTAATTGTAGCCACCTTCTTTATATTAGGTTCAGATGATTTATAAAAGTTAGTTATTCCAAAATAATCACTACCATCATCAAAAAACCACACCCAGAATGGATGCTTATATATTCCTTTGAAGTCGTTATAGGTTTTCAGTACCAGCTCAAATTCCACAGGTGGATTATCTTTTTCTTCTTTCGTCAGCAGATTATTCTCTAATTTATGCGCGTATAAGAAAGAAGGGCTTAGTCTTAAATATTCAAACCACAATCTGTAGATCATCGCTTTTTGATAAAGCGACGAATTGATTTGAAGTTTCTGTTCGATGTCAATTTTTTCCCAAGGTAAGCGATTGGCTGTCATATCGTCATTTTTTTATACGCAGTTAAAATAAATTTAAAAAATTAAATTGAATTATTTGTTTTTATAATAACACAAATAAAACATTTAAAATATATATTTAAAATTAAATTGTATACAGTTAAGTTAAAATATAAAAATATAAATTGACAAATTGAATATAAATTGTTAGAATAGAAAAATATCAGGTTTGCTACCAAATTTTTTAAACCAGCAACTTAATATTTTTTTAACTGTCACACTTATGTGGTCATTAACCAATCGCGAACTAACCAAATCTAAATTGGATAGGATGTCGCTAGATTGGAAACAAAAACCATTTTTATTTTTTAACCCTTTTATAAGGAATTTTATGAGAACCACAGCAGTACTAAATGTTAACGACAACTTTGACAACACTGAAATCGATATTGATTCAGCCACTATTGATAATGAAAACGGATGGATATCAGATGATGTTGATACGTTTGTCAGTCAATTGCCCAATGCGGTTAATGATGACAACAACGTTCCGAATCTTACTATCCAAAATATGAATTCGCACATCGATTTTTATGATGATCTTGTGATGAAAAAAAGTATTGAAACGCTTATCTATAAGCGTGAAAGTTGGGAACAGAATGAATATTTAAGATCTAACGAAAAGCTTTATGGAATCCTAACTGAGGCTATGGAATTGTTCTGTCAGATAAATGGAACTGATCCTCATAGTAAAGTTTTGCGTACATCATTTGATCGTGTCGCCAAAGAAATGGGGTATTCATTTAGTCAATCTAAGCACTATACATATCGCGTTGTAAATGTCGTTTTTGGAAAAAATGTTGAACCTAAACGTATAAGCGAATACGCAAGAGTATTGAAATGTGCTTTGGACGACAAAATCATCCCAGCTAGACTTATCGCATACATAGACAATCATAAGGGTATCAGAAATATTCGCGCCAGAAAAAAAGAAAATGAAATGACACGCTGTGAAAAAGGCAAAGCAATCTTGCTTAGAAAACCACTGACTTTCATTAAAAACGATACGTTTTTAGGGACATTTAAAATGCGTGATTACGTTGATGGGGTTTTGCTTTTCGCCACTTACGATGAATCCGAAAACGGATTTAACGTATTGGCGCTAATTCAAAGACAAAGTGCTATCAATTCAGCTTTTGAAAATATGGCTAGTATAGTGACTGACCAAGAAGTAGCCGAACTAAACGATAGCAAAATCGATGGTAACGACAAAAAGGCGTGATATGTTCGAATTGCTAGACACAAATCGAACATTCACTTAACTAATTATGTAAGGATGGATTGCCCTAATGCGCTAATTTTTTTGATCGGAAACAGCGCCTTAGGGTTCCGTCTAACGCGGAACCAAACAATACGGGGTAAATGATATGACAAGTTAGTAATCTTAATCAATATTTTATATTTGTATATACTTAATTCTTAAAAAGGTTATTCCATATAACATTAGTACAATAAGTCAGTCGCCCAATCTGTCGATATGGGGGGCTTTTTTTTATGTCTAAAAAATAGGATAACGTTGTTGCTAAGGACAGATTTGAATTTTTTCTGAAATACGAGTTCAAATATAGTTTTTGAAAAACACCGTTCAAAAATGTTTTTGGAAAATGACATTGGAAGGCGTTTTTGGAAAACGTTTTTGAACGTCTTTTTTTATATCGCATTTCTATACCTTGACCAGTACACTTATTTTGATAACGGCTATCCAATCCATCAAGAGTGGTTGAATTGCTAGTTTTTATAGTCATCTAGCCTACAACGTGTACTATAAATTCAAGCATAGCTAGAAATATTGCGTTTTTCCACTATTTACCCCCCTTTTTTCTCAAAAAGACTAAATACCTATAAGTGCCAGAAGGTATCAGGCATAACTTAAAGATTAAGGAAAATAATGATGCAATTATTGAAATTACCCGATGTCATTAAACTGACCGGACTATCCAAATCATCAATTTATCGAGGAATGCGTGCGGGATTATTTCCACGCCGCTGTTTAATCGCGCCACGCGCTGTGGCGTGGAGTGAAAACGAAATCCAACAATGGATACAGCGCTGTATCGAGCAATCACGCTAATCAATAGCAGTACCAAGCGTGGGCTGATAGGACGTCAGCCCAGCAAGATCCGATTGTTGAGTGTGGATGGATTTTCATTTACGTGCTAAGTATTTATCCGTTCCCTCATTCAAAACGGGTCTAATTTCAACTAAAAGGAAGTAGACTAATGAGTAAACAAAACAACCCCAATTTCATTTTTCACTATGTAGATGGTCTGTGTGGCGCAGGTAAAACTTATGGCTTAGGTCATTATATTCAACAATCCACACTACATCATAAATTCATCATTACCGCCCCTTCTAAGGTGCTAATTGACCAAATCTACGCGCAACTTACCGAACTAGGTATTGAAAATTGCTACAAGCATTACTCTGATGTAAACAAAACCAGCAACGTGGCTAAGGACGTAATGGCATCGATTGAAAGAATCAATTTCCTAGGCAATGGGGTAATCATTTGCACCCAACAAGTCTTTCCCAGCTTACATTTCATCGAAAATAGAAAAGAATGGGTACTGGTGGTCGATGAAATCCCCAAGATTGACCAATTCTATGACCCAAGCCTTCCCTACAATCATCCCTTATTATCTCGCTATATTCGTCAAATTGAATCAGTTGGTAATGAAAGTATTGAAGTGACCTTTAACGATGAAGCCGTGCGTTTGGGTACTCAGGCTGATGATATAAATGCAGTCATTAAACCTATTGTGGATGCACTGGTCTCTGAACACTATCGCTGTTATACCGATGCCACCAACTGGACACGTCTTGTAGAACAAAACCAAGTCAGCGACGATGCTCGCTACGATATTGGATATGGCAATGAACGCAACAAACTGTATTTTCTAAGTTTATTGCAACCAACTATCTATCAAGGATTTGCCCAAGTTATCTTAATGGGCGCAAGTTTCACCCGTTCGATGCTTTACCAGTATTGGTCTGAGTATTGTGCGGTGCAATTTATTCCTTGTGATGCCATTACCCAACAATTACGTTACACGGAATATAAACAAGGTGATCGGCTTACCTTACGCTATCTACAAGAAGCCGATTGGAGTAAATATAGCTCGATGCAGTTCATCAATGGCAAAACCAAGTTGCAACATTTTGCGGATTTAGTCAGTGCTCATTTAAATGGGCAGGATTTCATTTATATGACGAATAATTCTGATGCCACTGTGCTGGAAAGTGGTATCGCTGTACCAGTCATTTCGCACGGTTTGAATCGCTATGCGCATATTCATCAAATCTATTTCTCACCAGCCCTCAATAATCAACCCAAACACACAGCAATGCTTGTAGACTTGGGATTTGATAAGTATTTCATCAAACAAGCAACCTCCTATGAAGTTGCACATCAAGCCCTTATGCGCACGTCACTGCGCAATCCTAAATCCACTGACCCTGTTACCGCCATAGTAGTGGATAAAGCCACTGCTTATGCCCTAGCGGAATTATTTCCCCATTGTCAGGTCGGTGCCTTTGATGGCTACCTCAAAAAGGTCAAAGCCCTCAGTTCAGTTGAACGTCAATGCCAAGGGCGCCTTAAAAAACTCATTGCACTTCGTGAACTCAATTCCGTCGTCAATCACCTCCCATCAAGTGATGCCCTTTTACCTGAAATAACTACTTGGGAAAAATTGAATACGAAATCCTCTTTAATAGAAAATCGTATTCAAAACTTCCCAAATAAAACCCCTGATTTCTTGGACTTATCACTAGGCATTTCCTATATGAGTTCGATTTATAACAAGGCAGTGCTTTCAATGGACAGTAGCCCAATGGAATTCGTCAAGACAATGCAATCGATTCACACCAATCACATTATCAGTACAAAGGACGAAAACCTCTTATTCAATGGCGTAAGCTACAAAACCCAGCAAAGTCGATCACTGGATAACGTGGAATTCGCATCACTGGTCATTATTGATGTGGACAATGGCGATTTATCACCAGAGAAATTCAAAGAAATATTCACCAAGCACCACAAACACAGCTTTTTTATGTGTAATTCGTTTAGTCGAAGTGCAGAAAAACCCAACAATTACCGCGCCATCTTTTTTATCGACCAAGTCGTTAATGATGACATTTATCGTGATATTCAAGCCTATATCCACCGCATTGTTGCCCGATTTGGATTTATAACGTGTTGGTCAAAAGATCGAGCTAGCCATCTAGCGAAAAATCCCAACGCCAAGTTCAGCGGTATCGACTTATCGAAAAATCATACGGCAAGTTTTTTCTACATCCCTTGTAAGGTACAAGACCGTCAAGAATGGTCATTCTTTTGGCGAGGTCATTTAAAGGATGACGCCGAGCTGAAACGCTATGCCATCAAAGTGGAAAAGGTATTGCAATATGCACCTATGCCAGTGCAAAGACCGTCATTGCGCTTTGAAACACAGCTAGCCAGAGCCAGCCAAAACACAGTCGATAACAGCGATGGTGAAATCGATCTTAACCAAATCAAGACCATCATCAAAAATGGTCATTATACCCATCTAGGAGACCATAACACTTACGGTAGGATGGCGGCATCTATGCACGAAGCGGGATTTAGCCAAGAAGATTTTATCGAATTGACGCCGTATATCAGTTTAAGCAAGACTTCTAAGCAAGCCATCCAATACTTGCAATCGTGGAAGACTTACAAGCGGATTACGCGTGGCACTCTGTACCATCTCCTAGGTCTTAGCCGTTAACTAGCTGGTCGGCGTGTTGTTTGGCACTCACTGTCAAATGACGCGCCATCCAGCCAGTAAAGTTCGGGCAGTGTGGCAAAATCCATAAACACAGCTAGCAAGATTGAGAAAATATCAATTCAAATTCCTTTTATTTTGTCCTGATAAAGGCGATAACATCGTTTTTAATTGAACTGACTTAGAACAGGTTTATTTCGATGTCAAAAATGGATATACAAGATGCGTTAGAGCGTATCAAAACGGCTACAAAAGCCTCACCACTACTTCTGCTTACGTGCGGAGAAAAAACCAATATTATTTGCTGCTTTGCCAATACCGTAATGGCTCGTCAAATGATAGGTCAATCTAACTTCATTGGCATTGTAGATAAGACAATGAATGTAGATGAAATCAAAAGTCTTATTAACAATAAGGTCAGAGAGGATTACGGTAAGCCTACCCCTGCGAGTCCAATTCCCACATTACCTAAACATTCTAAGCAAACTGCGTCACTAAGCAGAGGATTTAAAGGTTTGTGTTCGCCATTTCAAGCATAGCCATCGCTTTTTGAATCTGATCTTGTCTTTTTGCTTCGAACTCAGCTTCACTTATGGTCACTTTTTTGGGGGGGGTTGGTTTACTGAGTGGTTTAACGCCCGATAACTGATTCATCTTAGCCAGTTGCAGTTCATTGTATTTATTCACCCACGTATTCCCTATTAAGCCCATTTGTTTCACTTCATCATAAGTGACGTAGCCTAATGAATGGGTTTTGATTAGACCGTTTGTAACGATGTCTAAGCGTATTTCATCCCCATACTTAGTAAGTAGCTGTCCAATCTCTTCTCTGCGGTTTAAAGGGGCTTTATTGCCATTATTCTCACTGTATTGACTTACATCTAGGCAACCAGCTTTTGCTTTATTGATGAGACCGGTTAAATACGCCATTGGTGAGCGAACATTACCCGAGCTTAATGCTGTTTTGAGTGCCATAAGAATTACACTGTAAGTCACACTATCAAGATTGGCTTTCTTAATGGACTTTTTAGCGATTTGTTTTTCTATTTCACTGAGTTGTTCAGGCAAAATAAGTGATTCATCGACTACTTCTGAGTGTATTGTCGGATTATCCGCAATTGTTGCGGTAAGACCCTCTTCTTTTTTCTCTAAATTAACACGACTGGCTGTTGTTTTTTTATTTATTTCTAAAAGATTATTATTTGTTAATACATCACAAAATTCCTCACGAGGCTTTTTGGTGTGAGGCTTAGATACTGGGCTTGCGAGGGTAGTATGCAGTGAGATGACCCAGTGGGTGTAGCCAAATTTATCACGAGTGAAAGAGGCAATGCCCAGCTTTTGTAGCTTAGTTAAGGCTGCGTAAACGGTGTTAATGGAGATGTTAACGCCGCGAGCAATGTCATTGGCACGAACCTTCCAGTGGGGGGGCTTGGACAGAAGGTAATTAAGGACTGAGCTATCACGAGGTTTTAAGCCTTGAATATTACGTCCAAAGCCAAGTAATTGGTTAGGTAGAGCAGTGAAGTTATCGGTGACTTGTGGGCGGATAATGTTTGCAGTATTCATAAAAGTTTTCCTGTTTAGCTTCTATGATGTTGCAATACGGTTTTCAGTTGTTTAAAATTGAAACCAATGGGCACTTCGCCTTTGTTGTTAGTTATTAGGCGTCTGCTTATTGCTGCATCATAAAAGATTTCTAGTTGTACAAGGAAAGCCCTTAACTTTTTGCGGAGTGGATGGGCTTTTTTTGTGTCCGTCGATAATATAGTCATAACCCGAGCATTTAGCAAATATTGCTTTGCTGATAGTGCTATCCAATATGACAGTCTTGTCATCAAACCATTTTGGTATTCAATGCGTTAGATTTATTCACGCAGGTATTCTCATACTAATTTCCGTTAATTCTTCTAGGTTTATTTTGCCTATGCTTGCAAGGACTTAAATCCCTTTATCTGCTTGTAATCATTGAAATAGGGGGGGGGTAGTTGATTTTTTTTGTGTACGTCGGTCGTGCACGGTAAAAATTAGATGAAATCTAATAACTGTATGTATAATTAAACTCACCGACACACACTTTAATACTAACAGACGTATGAAACCGTTCACATTAACCGAGGCTATGCGTGAAACAAAACGTGCAAAGTCAACCATTATAGATGCTATAAAAACCGGTAGGTTGAGTGCTGGAAGAGATGACAAGGGGCGTTACTTAATTGATCCTGCTGAGTTGTTTAGATGCTATCCAAAGTACGACGACCAAACGCACGTAAAAACCGATTCCGTGCAGGAAACCGCACAACTGACATACCAGTTGTCCGAGCTAAAAATACAATCTTTGATCCAACAGTTAGACAGGGAACGTGAACTTAATAGGGATTTGGCTAGGCGTTTGGACGAATCTGATACAGAAAGACGTAAATTAACAGCCTTACTGACGTTTCAACAAGAACAGCCGACTAAAAATCAAGAGCAGCAGATTGTGAAGAAAGAGAATAAGTTATGGAAAAAGCTGTTTAGGTAGTTTTGTTTACTATCATCATAAAATTTCCTTATTCGTTATGATTTCAGTAAGGACACCATCAATACCTATCAAAATATCTATGTCAGAAACACAAAATCGAATCTTAAAACAATAACTAGTGAAGAACGTAGAAAATTGACGTCATTACTTACCCATCAACAAAATACTTAGTCAAATGAGGTAACGACAAAGAAAAACACGTTATTTTCAAAAATATTTAAGAATAAAAAGTGTAGTATCTGATGTAATAGAATTAGAAATCCGCGCCTTTGAAATAAATTATGAATAAAAAGAAACTACCTATTGGCATTCAGACCTTTGCCAAAATTAGACAAGATAACTGTTATTACGTTGATAAGACGCCGTTGATTTTGAAAATGATTGAGCAGGGTTCTCATTATTTTTTATCGCGTCCTAGACGGTTTGGGAAGAGCTTACTGATTGACACAATAGGCGAGTTATTTGCAGGCAATCAAGCCTTATTTTCAGGGCTATACGTCGAAGATAAATGGGACTGGTCAATTAGCTATCCAGTGATTCGTATTAGTTTTGGTGGCGGCATTATTGAAAGTAGAGGGGATTTAGAAGATACCATCCAAGACTTGCTCGAAGTTAATCAGAAAGCATTACAAATTGATTGTGGTGAACGTTCTCAACGCAACTGTTTTAAACAATTGATCCGCACCGCACACGAAAAAACGGGGCAGCGTGTAGTCATTTTAGTTGATGAATACGACAAGCCCATCCTAGATAATTTGCTAAAACCTGAACTAGCCAAAGAAATCCGTGATGGCTTACGCAACTTCTATTCTGTTATCAAAGATAGTGACGCGCATATCAAGTTTACGATGCTTACTGGAGTCTCTAAATTTAGCAAAGTCAGTTTATTTTCTGGGCTGAATAATCTTAATGATATTACTGTCGATGCCCCTTATTCGTCGATTTGTGGCTATACCGATGATGATATCAATACCGTATTCGCCCCTGAGCTAGAAGGACTGGATAGAGAGCAAATCCGTCATTGGTACAATGGCTACAATTGGACGGGGACAAGTGTTTATAATCCTTTTGATGTCTTGCTATTGTTTGAAAAACGTCAATTCAAAGCCCATTGGTTCGAAACGGGTTCGCCAACGTTCTTAATTGATTTACTCGCACAGCGTGGTTTTTTCACGCCTGATTTAGCGCAAAGACAAACCAGCTTAGAACTACTTTCAGCCTTTGACGTGGAAAAAATCAGTTCGGAAGCTCTGCTGTTTCAAACAGGTTATCTGACAATATCCCACTTGGAAGAACCGCTGCCCAATTACTGGATTTATGTGTTGAGTTATCCTAATCACGAAGTGAAAACCAGCTTAAATGCCGCTTTACTGGGTGCATTAGGGTTAGATGAACAGAAGGCATTGCATAATCGCTTAACTTTGCTCACACTGCTTAAAAGTAACGATTTTGCGCAAATGCAAACCTTATTCACAGCGTTCTTTGCAAGTATTCCCCACGATTGGTATCGTAACAACCCGATTGCACAATATGAAGGTTATTATGCCAGTGTGTTTTATTCTTATTTTGCCGCCTTAGGGCTAGATATCATTTTAGAGGACACTACTAACCAAGGTCGCATTGATATGACGGTCAAATTTAACGAGCAGGTGTATTTGTTTGAATTCAAAGTTATCGAAATCGTGCCACAGGGCAAAGCTTTGCAACAATTACAAGACCGTGGCTATGCCGACAAATATCGTAGCTTGAACCAATCCGTTCATTTAATCGGCATTGAATTTAGCAAGGAAAGCCGTAGCGTGGCTAGGTTTGAATGGCTGTCATCTATCTAAACTTATACACTAGTTTGAAAAATAACTTAATGGGATTCTATTGAATATGAAAAGTGACGATAAAAAAATAACAAAATATTCAGGAATTCGAGACAACCATTATTTTGGTCAAGTAGGCGATTTTCTAAATGAAAAAATACAGCCCGATGCAAATTTACGATTTGTATCTGCTTATTTTAGTATTTTTGGATTTGAAGCCTTACGTGAATCATTATCGGAAATAAATAAGTTACGTTTTTTATTTGGTGATCCTGCATTTATAAAACAAATTGAAGCCGAACAATGTCAAGCCAAAGCTTTTGATATCATTGAACAAAATTTATGGTTAAAAAATCGACTTGAACAAAAAGCCATTGCTAAAATTTGTGCAAAATGGATTCGTGAAAAAGTAGAAATCCATTCTTTAATCAAAAGTAATTTACTACACGGAAAACTCTATCATATTGATAATCAAGGAGTTGAATCAGCGTTATTAGGTAGCTCAAACTTTACCCTGCACGGTTTAGGAAGGGGGAATTCAAACATAGAATTAAACTTAATTGTTGATAGTGACAGGGATAAACACGATTTAAAAAGTTGGTTTGACCAAATTTGGAATGATCAAAGTTTAGTCAAGGATGTTAAGCAAGAAGTTTTAAATCATTTAACGCAAATTTATCATAATCATCCCCCAGAATTTATCTATTACAAAACGTTGTATCATATTTTCTATGAAGACTGGCAGCATCATCAAGCGCAGCGTGATGCGATAGAAAACAGTTCATTAAAAGACTCGACAATTTGGAAAACGTTATTTGCTTTCCAAAAAGAAGGGGTTATACACGCTATTACCAAAATACAAACCTATAACGGTTGTATTCTAGCTGATAGTGTCGGTTTAGGTAAAACCTATGAAGCGCTTGCTGTGATCAAGTACTTTGAATCGAAAAATCAAAGTGTTTTGGTCTTATGTCCTAAGAAATTAAATGAAAATTGGCTACTTTACTCGTCACGCTATCATCGAAATTTCAATCCCTTAGGTAATGATAAATTAAATTACACCGTACTCAGTCATACTGATTTGAGCCGTGATAAAGGAAATGCCAATGGTATAAACCTAGGGGCATTTAACTGGGCGGATTTTGATTTACTCGTTATCGATGAATCGCATAACTTTCGTAACGATAACAAAAGTTCCACAGGAAAATCACGTTATCAACGATTACTTGATGACGTTATAAAATCTGGCGGAAAAACAAAGGTATTACTTCTGTCTGCAACGCCGGTTAATAATGATTTATCTGATTTGTACAATCAAATTCGTTTTATTAGTGCGGATGATAACCACGCTTTTGCTGGTATAGGGATCACTGACACTAAAAAAACATTAAAAGCCGCGCAAGACGCTTTTCACAAAGCAGTTAAAAATGAAGATCAATCAAAATTGGCACATCATTTAAATGCAGACTTTTTTAAATTGCTCGATGCTATCACGATTGCACGCTCACGCAAGCATATTGAACGTCACTACCCCGAAATTGTAGATGAATTAGGTGGTTTTCCAAAGCGATCAAGACCAAAATCCATTTACTACTCTATTGATAAAAATAATGAATTTCCTTCTTTTATTAAGATTGAAGAAGAAATATCTGGTTATCAATTATCGCTTTTTAATCCTAGTAAGTATTTGCTAAATGAATATCGAGATCTTCCTCAATATCAAAGCAAAGTAAAAAATTTCACACAAGAAAATCGTGAACACTATCTAATTGGAATGATTAAAGTCAATTTTCTTAAACGCCTTGAAAGTTCGGTCGTTTCATTTGCCGATACAATGAGACGAACCGTTGTAAAAATTGACAGTTTAATTGAAAAAATACAACGATTTGAAGATCTTGAAGATATTTTTGAATTTGATGACGAAGATGATGATATCAACAATGCTTTTGCCGTCGGAAAAACAATCAAGTACCGATTAGAACATTTAGATAAAAAAAAATGGTTACTTGACTTGGAAAGTGATAAAGCTCAACTCACAAGATTGCGTGATATGGCGCAACAAGTTTCTCCTCAGCGCGATGGAAAATTAGAAGAACTACGTCAACTCATCACCCAAAAAATCAATACACCAACGATTGATAAACAAAACAAACAAATTAAAAAGGTCATTGTTTTTACTGCTTTCTCGGATACAGCACATTATTTGTATGGGGCATTAAAGGGAAATCTAGGTGTACACTGTGGTTTAGTAACGGGGTCTCATTCTGATTCAACGCTAGGTATCAAAAGTTTTGACGATGTTTTAATCAATTTTTCGCCACTTTCTAAGAAACGTAGCGATTTCAAAAATACAATTTCAGATGAAATCGACGTTTTAATTGCAACAGATTGTATTTCAGAGGGACAAAACTTACAGGACTGTGATTGGGTCATCAACTACGACATCCATTGGAATCCTGTACGGTTAATTCAACGCTTTGGTCGTGTGGATCGAATTAACAGCCAAAACAAAGAAGTATCGATGGTTAATTTTTGGGCAACGGCGGAGCTAGATCAGTATTTGAATTTAAAGAATCGTGTGGAATCACGAATGGCGCTGGTAGATATTTCCGCCACAGCTTCTGATAATTTGCTAACTGACGATGATGCAAATTCTATTTCTTTGGTTAAAGAAAATATTAAAAACGAATTGACTTATCGTGATGAACAACTAAAACGAATGAAAAATGAAGTGTTAGACCTTGAAGACCTTAATGACGGTACAACCTTAGCTGATTTTAATTTTGATGATTTTCGTGCTGATCTTGGGGAATTTTTAGATAAACAAAGAGATGTGATAGCTAATGCGCCTCTTGGTTTATACGCTATCGCGCCATCACAACCAAATTTTTCAATTGATAAAGGAGTTATTTTTTGTTTCAGACAAAATGTGTATCAGCAAGATGCCACACAACAAGTAAATCCATTGACCCCGTTTTTTCTGGTCTACATCCAAGATAATGGACAAGTGAAATACAATTTTGCCGAGGCTAAACATACACTGGAAATTTTCAAAGCCATTTGTATTGGTAAAGACCAACCCTACGAGACCTTATGTAAGTTATTTGATCAAGATACCAAGGATGGTACGGATATGACGCTCTATTACGAATTAGTCGAAAAAGCAGTACAAGCTATTAGTGAAGCATTTGAGCAAAAAGAAATTTCAAAAATGGCTCACAGCCGTAGTGCAAAAATTTCGGCGGTATCGCAACAAATAACTAACCCAACAGATTTCACGTTAATCACGTGGCTAGTGATTGCAGAAGAAGAAATGTGTTAAAGAAATTGAATATGATATTAGTAAGGCATTTAATAGCTGTTGCTAATTCAGAGAATGCTATTGTATTAAAAAGCATTCAAGAAACCTTTTATTTACACGAAATGTATGATGGCATTTACTATGACAAATAAGCAGCAAATTCAAACACGTATCGAATCTTTTTCCAATGGTGATTTCAAAAAAAACGCCATTGAATTATTTAAAGAACTAGGCTATCAAAGTCAGCGTACTCTTAATAAAAACGTCGATGAAGTTTTACTGGCATTTGATCGTGAAAAATCGTTGTACTTGGAGTGGGATAACGCACCATTTTTGTTCCAATTAGCCGAAGATAATTTAAGCAATATTCAATCGTTACTTACCGATGTTGACGGTACGATTATTGAATCCTATCTTTTTGTGGCGATTCAATTAAAAGAATCAGACTACTCACGCACTAAACTTGTTACTATCACCCGCGAACTCAATAAAAGTCCTCAGCCTGTTTTGATTTTATTCAAACACGGCGAAACTCTTACGTTATCAGTGATTCATCGTCGATTACATAAACGTGATGAAAGCAAAGATGTGTTAGAAAAAGTCACGTTACTCAAAGATATCCGTATCAACAACCCACATCGCGCTCATATTGATATTTTATCAGATTTGGCGTTTGATAATTTGAATTTGAAAGTAGGCGCGAGTTTTGTTGATTTACACAATGCGTGGCAAACGGTTTTAGATACCAAAACGCTTAATAAACAGTTTTATAAAGAATTATCGCAATGGTATTTCTGGGCAATGAAGGAAGTTTATTTTCCTGACGCGGAAAATATCGAGGCGGTAAAAGGGGGAATATTTGAAGACCCCATCAAAGTACGCGAACATAATGCAAAAAATCTTATTCGTCTTCTCACTCGAATACTGTTTGTTTGGTTTATCAAAGAAAAAAATCTGATCCCAGAGCAATTATTTGATGAAGACTGGATTACAACACAATTAAGAGGTTTTAATCCAAAATCTAATGAAAATATAAAAGCCAATTTCCAAGGTAACGAAAGCCATTATTACCGAGCTATTTTGCAAAATTTATTTTTTGCAACATTAAATCAGCTGATTGATAAAAGAGACTTTCGCAATGCAGGTCAGCATCGAAACGTCACCAATTTAATGCGTTATCAGTCTTATTTTTCAGAGCCAGACGCATTTCTAGCATTGGTTTCTGACGTTGTGCCTTTTATGAATGGCGGTTTGTTTGATTGTTTAGATAAACCGATTCCCGACTTAAAAGGTAAGCAAGGCGGTGATGTGATTGCCTACGAAGATGGATTTTCAGACCGTTCTGATAATAAGTTAAGAGTACCAGATTATATATTCTTTGGTATACATAAAAATGTTGATTTAAGCGAAGAGCTAGGCACTAAACAAAAAAACATTGAAATTAAAGGCTTAATCGATATTCTCAAAAGCTATAAATTCACCATTGCCGAAAACACACCTATTGAAGAAGATATCGCCCTTGACCCTGAACTCTTAGGTCAAGTATTCGAAAATTTACTCGCAAGCTACAATCCCGAAACTAAAACTACCGCACGTAAGCAAACTGGCAGTTTTTACACGCCTCGTGAAATCGTTGATTATATGGTGGATGAATCGTTAAAGGCTTATTTCAAATCAAAACTAGAAAATTTCAATGCTAGTAATCTACTTGGCGACTATGATTTAGTTGGAATGTCACGAAAAACAGATTTATTTGAAAGGTTAGAAGATTTATTTAGCTACACGAAAGCTCCCCCTGAGTTTTCAATAACAGAGAAAATAGCTCTGATTAAAGCCATCGACACTTGTAAAATCCTAGATCCAGCCTGCGGTTCAGGTGCTTTCCCGATGGGAATTTTACATAAATTAGTATTCATTTTGGGTAAAATAGACCCAGATAATGAATTGTGGAAACAACGTCAAATTAAAGAAAAAGATTCTGCTTTGCAAAAGCATATTATTGAAACTTTCACCGATAATGAAGTTGATTACGCGCGGAAACTTTATCTTATAGAAAATTGCATTTATGGCGTTGATATTCAAGCAATAGCGATTCAAATCAGTAAACTTAGGTTTTTCATTTCATTGATTGTTGATCAAAAAGTCGATAAAAATAAAAGAAATTTTGGTGTTTTACCGTTGCCGAATTTAGAAACAAAATTTGTTGCAGCAAATACTTTAATCGGTATTGAAAAACCTAAAGCTCAAATTAGCCTTTTTGATAACAAAAAAATTGAAGTACTTGAAGAAAAATTAAAAAAAGTACGTCATAGTTTATTTCGCGTCAGAAACCCAAGTAGAAAAAGAGAATTGCGCGAAGAAGATAAATTGTTGCGTGAACAAATCGGCGCGTTGTTAGAACAGCACGGCTGGGGAAATGAAACCGCGCAACAATTAGCGCATTGGAATCCTTACGACCAAAACGCCAACGCCGATTTTTTTGATGTCGAATGGATGTTTGGTGAAAACGGCTTTGATATTGTGATTGGCAATCCGCCTTATGTTCAAATTCAAAAATTCAGCGGTCAAGCCATTCAAACCCAATGGCAAAATCAACATTTTGAAACCTTCCAAAAAACAGGCGATATTTACGCGCTGTTTATTGAAAAAGGCGTTTCATTGCTCAAACAAAACGGCTTGCTAGCATTTATCACGTCAAACAAATGGATGCGTGCAGGTTATGGCAAATCGTTACGACATTTTTTAGCAACCAAAACCCAACCGCTAAAACTGATTGATTTCGGTGGTTATCAGGTTTTTGATGCGGCAACGGTTGATTCAAACATTTTAATCACACGCCAAAACTTAGAAAAATCAACTTTCAACGCCTGCACCATTCAAAACGATTTCAAAATTGAAATACCGCTCGCCGATTATTTCATCGCACATTCGCAAATCATGCCAAAAATGTCCGAAGACGTTTGGGTAATTTCGTCAGGCATCGAACAACAAATAAAAGCCAAAATTGAAGCCAAAGGCACGCCTTTAAAAGATTGGGATGTCAATATCAATTACGGTATCAAAACAGGTTTTAACGAAGCGTTCATTATCGATACCGAAACAAAAGAACGTTTGTGCAACGAAGACCCAAAATCAGCAGAAATTATTAAACCGATTTTGCGTGGACGTGATATTAAACGTTATGCGGCGGATTGGGCTGGTTTATGGTTGATTTCAACTTTTCCTGCGTTGCATTTAGATATTGAAAATTATCCAGCCGTGAAAAATTATTTGCTTTCTTTTGGGTTTGAACGGTTAGAACAATCTGGCAAAAAATATAAAGACTTTTCAGCAAGAAAGAAAACTTCCAATAAATGGTTTGAAGTTCAAGACACAATCGCTTATCACGAAGAATTTGAAAAAGAGAAAATTGTTTATTCTGAAATTGTGAGAGAACCGCAATTTCATTTCGATATGCAAAATTTTTATGCTGAAGCGACTTCATTTTTATTAACTGGTGAAAGCATTAAATATCTGGTTTGTTTGTTAAATTCTAAATTTGTGACGTGGGGTTTTAAAAACTTTTATGCTGGCGGTGGTTTGGGTGAAAGCGGTTATCGTTATAAAAAAGCCTTTTTAGAAAATTTACCCATTCCAAAAATCCCCGAAACCGAGCAAAAGCCGTTTATCGAATTAGTGGACAAAATCCTTGCCGATAAAAAAGCAGGCAACGACACCAGCGCGTTGG
>Ga0209358_10001561_pt1 | contig 18027 bp, 15 predicted proteins | sample LauGreFa1BDMLBSN_2_FD_187574 | JGI IMG/M metagenome (GOLD analysis project Ga0209358, IMG submission 187574) | Freshwater lake microbial communities from Lake Michigan, USA - Fa13.BD.MLB.SN (SPAdes) (version 2) | ecosystem: Environmental > Aquatic > Freshwater > Lake | place: Lake Michigan, USA... | reverse complement strand
TGATAGAATCAATTATATTAATTTTTAATTGTGTTGAAAAATCTTTGGGTGGACTATTAAAACTAGGGCAAGCTAATTCATAAAAAGGATCTAAAGATAAAATTTCACCTGTGTATTGAATAGTAAAAGGCAAAGTAGAACCCGAATGATAAAAAGCTAATTTATGATTAAACTTACCTATTTTTTGGGGTTTGTAAATAATTTCAATATAAGCAAATTCATTGGGTTCGATAGCTTTTTTTGGAAATCTTACTTCAAAATTTTGTGGATAAAATTGCGATAACAAAAACAAACTTTGATTACTAATATTTTGAATTTTTATACTATCCACCACACTTATCCATTGTTCTACTTTTCCATAATTCACCAAATTTTTTTGCATCCATAATCCTTGATGCACTTTTCCTTGTGCCATCAAAAAAATAGGTAAAAAACAAAAAAATAGGATTAAAAAACGCATTGTTTCATTAATTTTTACAGTAAAGTCCATAAAAATAACAAAAATCATATTAAAAAATCATTCATTTAATATTAAAATAACAATTTACATCGTTAAAAATTGTGTAATATGTAAGTGTTTTACTCCTTTAACAGTTTCTTTCCAAAATTCATCCATAGATATTACATATTTTTCGAACTGATCATCTATTTGAAGCAAATTACCAAACTCTCTTTCTATACAATTTTCCTTAAACTCCTCTATTTTTAAATTCTTCTTCTAATAAACTAGATTTATCAGATCATCTTATTCCGGTTATAACTTTTATTAGTTGCTGATTAATAAAAGGTAAAATCGCATTTATGTATAATTTTCGTTTTATTATGAATTATAATTTAGTTTTAAAAAAAAAGTTTTTAGGATTATAACCCTAAAAACATTTTGGTATTACAAACCTAATTTTGCGCTAATTTCTAGCATTTTTACAATAGGTTTTTTAGCTTCTTTAATTAAATCGGCGGGTAATTCAATAGCTGGTAACTCGTATTTTAAACAGTTATACACTTTTTCTAAAGTGTTTAGCTTCATATACGGACAATCGTTACATGCGCAAGAATTATTGGGTGGAGCTGGAATAAAGGTTTTATTCGGACTACTTTTTTGCATTTGATGTAAAATACCACTCTCTGTAGCAACAATAAAAGTATTGTTTTTACTGGTTTGTGTATATTTTAATAAACCTGCTGTGGAGCCAATATAACTTGCTTTTTCTAACAAATCTGCTTCACATTCTGGATGAGCAATTAACTCTGCACCAGGATTTTCAAGTAATAATTTATCAATTTTCTCAATCGAAAAAATTTCATGTACCATACAAGCACCATCCCAAATTACTATATTTTCTCTTCCTGTTTTCTTTTTAACATAAGCTCCTAAATTTCTATCTGGACCAAAAATAATAGCTAGCTCTTTAGGTAAACTTTCAACAATTTGTACAGCGTTTGTACTAGTACAAACAATATCTGTTAAAGCCTTAATTTCTGCCGAGCAGTTTACATAAGAGATTACTAAATGATTGGGATGTGCTTCTTTAAACTTTTTGAAAGGCTCGGGCGGACAACTATCCGCCAAAGAACAACCCGCTTTTAAATCGGGTAAAATTACTTTTTTATCAGGCGATAAAATTTTTGCCGTTTCTGCCATAAACTCTACACCTGCAAACAAAATTATATCAGCATCAGTGTTTGCCGCTTTTTGCGATAAAGCTAAACTATCCCCAATAAAATCGGCAATATCTTGTATATCTCCCTCTTGGTAATAGTGAGCCAGTATAACTGCATTTTTTTCTTTTTTTAATTTTTCAATTTCTTCAAACAAATCTAAACTAGGATCGATAGGTAAAGGTAAGAAACCTTTTTCATTTAAATTTTTTGAAATTTCCTGAGCACTAATCATTATAATTATTTTATTTTAAAAATTAAAAAAAAATTCACCATCATATTAAGGGCTGTTAATAGCTGTAAAAAAATGATGAAAAATGTTTGGAAAAACAACTTGTACAAAGTTAATAACATATTTTCAACAGATATAATTTTTTTAATAGTTTGATTTACAGAATATTTATTTTTAGTCATTTTAACACTTTAATATTTATATGTTAATTAAAATGCATTGCTACAACATCAATTTTATGTTAATTACTTGTTATTAAAAACACATTAACTTTTATAAAAATGTCTTGTTTATTTCTTTGTTTTTTTGTCTTACTAATTACCTTTAATTTTACCAAAACAAATTCATTAAAAAATATCAACCATTAAAACCGTTTATTAACAAAAACTTAGTGTATAAGTTGTTTTAAAAGTTGAGGGTTTTAAAGGGTTTTAAAATTGTTAACATTTTAATAACATTAAAAAATAAGCTATGTATTTTTTTAAAAAAACTATAATTTTTATAGCTATAATTTGTATATTTTTTGCTTGTAATACTTCACAAAGTAACAAACAAAACGAAAGTTTATTACAAAAGGAGTTTAATTATTTGCAAGATTTTTTTCATCAAAAAAATTTTACATTACATAAGTATTATAATAAAGATGGTGTAAAAGATAGTTTGGTTTTAAAAGATGTTGATTGGAAATCCGAATTGGCATTTTTTAAATCAATGGATATACCTTTTAAAAAAATAAGTACTTACAAAAAATCTCAATTTAAAAACATGAATAAAACGAATGTTTATTATTTATCCAAGGATAGTACTAACATGGTTAAAAAAATTAATGTTTTATATGTTAATGATACCGTTGAAAAAATTGCTTTTCACTATTCCGAAAAAAAGGATTTATATACTATTAATTATTTGGTTGAACTGGATAAAAATGTAGGTTATTTAATAGAAGCCCAGCATAATGTACAAATGATGTACAATAACCAATTCCGTATTGAATGTTTTTTTAAGTAAAGGATATAAAATAAGCCATTAACCGTGCGTACACCAATACAAATGCGCATTTAACATAACATGTTTATCAATATAATAAAAAATGCTTTGTGAATAATAGCATATGGCAATTTAAAATATAATATCTACATATGACAAACACAAAAAACGATGAAAAAACATTAAAAGAAAATATACAATTAGTATATAAATTTGTTAAAAAAACACTTTCATTATCCGATGATTTAGATACCGATTACACTATTAATAGTATTAAAAAAGATATTGATTTTAAAGGATTAAATGTTTGGATTTTATTTTTTTCGATATTAATTGCTTCGTTAGGTTTAAATGTTGATTCTATCGCTGTTATTATTGGTGCAATGTTAATTTCGCCTTTAATGGGACCTATTATGGGTATAGGATTATCAGTGGGTATAAATGATTATAGAACTCTAATTAGAAGTTTAAAAAGTTTAACTATTGCTGTTACAGTTAGTTTATTTGCTTCCACATTATATTTTTTGGTAACACCGTTTGATGAGGCTAGTCACCAGTTATTAAGCCGTACGCAACCCATGTTGTTTGATGTATTTATTGCAACATTTGGTGGATTGGCGGGTATAATGGCAGCAAGTACAAGTAAAAACAAAGTTAGTAATGTTATTCCAGGAGTAGCAATTGCCACAGCTTTAATGCCACCTTTATGTACTGCAGGATATGGTTTAGCTCATTTAAATTGGGAGTATTTTTCAGGAGCTTTTTATTTATTTTTAATTAATGGAGTTTACATTAGTTTAAGCACCTTTGTTGTGGTTAGATATTTAAAATTTCCGGTTGTTCATTTAATAGATAAAGAAAAGGACAAAAAATTAACCAGATATATTACAATTTTTGCCATTATTTTAATTATTCCTAGTATTATTACTTTATATAGTGCTTATAAGTATAACAGATTTAATGCAGGTGTAAAACAATTAATTGCTTCAAATTTTGATAAAGAGTTTACAGATGTAATTGTAGATTACAAAAGCGATTCTGTTTCTATTGTTTATGTTCAAACTAAAAATAATGCTTCAAAAATTTCGCAAGAAGATTTAAATAATCAATTAATAAAATATAATTTAATTAATACTCAAATTATTTTAACAGATGAAGACGAAAAGTTTATTAAATTAGAAAATGAACTTAAAAAATTAAAACTAGGCGATTTACCAACAAACTCTAATGCTTTACTAAGGGAATATAAAAATTCACTCGAAAAAATTAAAGATCTAGAAACCGAAATATTATTTTTAAATCATCAAATTAATCAAATTTATTTGGACAGTACACAGTTTAAAAATTTGGTTTCGGAAATTAAAATTAACTATCCTCTTGTTTTAAAATTTTCATTAGGTAGAGTTACTCAAAATAATAATAATAAAGTTAACGTAGTACCAATTTTGTTGATTAGATGGTCTCAAGAACCACCTGTAGAGGAAAAAATAAAATTAAAAGATTGGTTAAAAATACGTTTAAATTTAAACGATTTACAGGTGATTAATTATTAAACCGAGTTAGATTTAAATTCGGAATTCTAATAGTATTTCAAATTTTTCTTTTAAGTTTTCCCCATTCACACATGCAAATCTTTAGTTGAAAAAAAGTAAAGTCAAAATTGTTGTAATTAGGATTTGTTTCATTCTTGGTGGCTTTTTAAATAACGTTTTGGCAATACCGTGTTAGCGGTAGTACATTTTCCTTTTTCGTCAGTCGTTAAAACTGTTGTATCAAGTTCAAATATTCTACACTTTTATTCAATTGATACAAAGGTAATTTTTCCATTAATTCTTTGGCTTTTTCTTCGTCAATATCTTTGAAAATTAATATTGCACCGTTTTTGGATTGTCTTAAAAATAAATGCTCCAAAAAACCTGCTTGTTTCAATTCTTCCACAACTTGTTTTTCGTGTACTAAAATTTCTTGAAAATTGGCTGGTATTTTTTCCATATCAAGAGTTAAAATTGCTTGAATTCTATTTTCCATTTTATTTGAATTTATTTGTGAATAGGTTATACTCGTTATGAATGATAATGTGATAATAAATAATAGTTGAAACCTTTTTTTTGTTATTTTAGTAATGTCGTTAGTTTAAAAAAGGATAATCAATATAACCCTTATCTTGTCCGCTATACATAGTTGCCCTGTCAGCTTGATTTAGTTCTGCGTTTAATTCAAAACGTTTGGGCAAATCTGGATTTGCTAAAAATAATGTACCATAGGAAATCATTTTTGCAATTCCTTTTTCTAATTCGGCTTCGCCTGTTTCTTTGGTATATCCACAATTTGCAATAATTGTATGTTGTGATAATTTTCCAAAGGTTTCCACATTATTCACAGGATAATTAGGAAACTTGTCTGCTGGAAATGGAATATTCATCAAATGAATATATGATAGCGGCATTTTGTTTAATTCATTAATTAGAATAGTAAATTGTTCTGTTGGATTTTGGTGAACAATTCCGTTATAACTGCTTGTTGGCGACAAACGAATTGCTACTTTATCCTCGCCAATTGCTTCAACCATTTCTTGCATTACTTCTATTACAAAACGATTGCGATTTTCATCATTTCCTCCATATTCATCGGTTCTTTGATTGGAACTTTCAGCCAAAAACTGATTAGGTAAATATCCAAATGCACTATGCAATTCCACTCCGTCAAAACCGGCTTCAATTGCGTTAGTACTTGCTTGTTTAAAATCTTGAATGATATTTTTTATTTCTTCAATGCTTAATTCCTTTGGTGTTTCATAGTCTTTTTGACCTTCCATTGTAAAATGTTGTTGTCCTTGTATCGCAATGGCAGAAGGTGCAACAGGCAAAGCACCATTTTTTACAAGCGAATGCCCCACACGACCTGTGTGCCATAGTTGAGCATAAATAACACCGCCATTTTCGTGAACTGCCTTTGTAACTTCTTTCCAAGCTTCTATTTGTTCACTTGTATAAATTCCTGGTGTAAGTGGACTTCCTGTTGCTTGTTCGGAAATATTAATGGCTTCACTTACAATTAAACCTGCACTTGCTCTTTGAGTATAATATAAAACCGTTGAGTTTCCTACAACTCCATTCATATTTGCTCTGGAACGTGTCATCGGTGCCATTACCATTTTGTTTTTGAGTAATTGATTACCCAATTTTATACTTTCTAATAATTTCATTTTATTATTATTTTTAAATTAGGTTGCAAATCTAATCTCATTACTTTACTTTTGCAAGTAGGTACAAATATGTATAGTAGTAACCTAATGTAAAGCTTTGATTAATATCAATAGATTATGAAAGAAAATAAAATAAAAGTTTCTGAAAAAACTTGTTCTTTAAAAGACGTTTTAGAAATTATAGGTGGAAAATGGGCAATGCCAATGATTTATATTTTGTCGAAAGGTAAAATGCGTTTCAAAGAATTGGAACGAAGTGTTGAAGGTATCAATACAAGAATGTTGGTCAAGGAGTTGAAAAATATGGAAGCCAATGGAATTGTTAAAAGAGAAGTTTTCGCAACCGTTCCTCCAACGGTTGAATATACATTGACTGAAAAAGGTCAAAAATTAGTCCCAAGCATTGTTTCTTTACACAATTGGGGTCAGGAATTTGTTGTCTGAATGTCTGTCGGTTGTAGGGCTTCGTTGTATTACCGCTAACATTTCAGTTCCCGATTGCGGGTATTAAAACTTGCGGGTATTTTTTCATTATTAGTAGCAGGTTTAATATTACCAAAATAGGGTTTAATTTCTTCAAAATTAAATTAAAAATTCATTTCATCAAATTTAGGTGGATTTTACAATAAGTTTTGATTTAAAAAATGAGAAATGATTTATCCATACGCTTTATTTGTGGTTCTTTATTTTGATGCAGTTTTTCTAACCAAGTTTTTTTAGTCATTAAATGCTAATTTTGATACCTGAAATATATAAAAATTTTTACTTATTTGCTTGTTGGTGGTAAGTGTGTAAGGTGTAAAAAATAAAACCTAAACTTAAACACGAAAACAATAAAACACTTGTTGGAAATTGTTCCATATCGTTTAAATCTTGAGTGTTTGGAATATAATTTACTGCCAAAATAGATGAAAAATTATTAATAAAGTGGAGTAGTATAGAGGGAGTTAAATTTTTAGTGAAATAGTATAAATACCCTAAAATTACTCCAAATAAAAAACGATAGAAAAAAGCTACAATTTCGAAATGAAAAACACTAAATAATAAACTTGCAAATAAAATAGCTAAATGTATATCTAATTTATCGCCTAATATTTTTTGTAAAAACCCTCTAAAAAATAATTCTTCGCTTAATGCAGGAATAAAAGCCATACAAATTATTATGAGTATTTGATGATTGATGTTGCTATCTATAACTAAACTATAAGTAGTAACTAAAACAGTATAACTGGTGTCTTCGGGTATAAAATTTAATTGGTTTAAGCCTAAATATTCGTTTAGTTTAATACTTTCATTAAGTATTGGCATTGCTGCAAAAAACATTAAAAGCGTTAAAATATAGATAGGAATTTTTACTTTTTGATAATCTAAAATTAGCTTGTTAAAAAATAGTTTACGAAGAAAAACAGCTAAAAACGCATAGTTTATTAAGTTAAAAGCGCTTTGCATCACAATTAAACCTATAAAAAAATTATTGTGCATAGATTTTTTAATTTCTTTGCCCATTTCTAATAACTGTGTTGGAATATCTGTTTCGTTATTTAAACCCTTAATTAAGGTGTTAATTTCGTTTATATAATTGTTGTATTGGGCACTAAAATCGGGAAAAATTGCAAAAAGTAAACTACTTAATCCAACTACTATTAAGTTAGCTAACAACCAAAAAATAAGCATTATAAACAATTGTTTGCTTAAATTAGCTTGAGGTAAAGTTTTAAACCACATAAGATATAACTATTTTTGCTAAAAAAAATAAAGTGGTAAAGATAGGAAATATTGAGTTAGGAGACTTTCCTTTGTTGTTGGCTCCAATGGAAGATGTGAGTGATCCGCCTTTTAGGGCGCTTTGTAAAAAAAATGGTGCCGATTTAATGTACACCGAATTTATTTCATCGGAGGGTTTGATTAGAGATGCGGATAAAAGTGTGCAAAAATTGGATATTTTTGATTACGAAAAACCTATTGGTATACAAATTTTTGGTGGCGAGTTGGATGCAATGATTGAGGCTACTAAAGTGGTGGAAAGAGCTAATCCGGATTTAATTGATATCAATTATGGTTGTCCGGTTAAAAAAGTAGTTTGTAAAGGTGCTGGCTCGGCAATTTTACAGGATATTCCTAAAATGGTACGCTTAACCAAAGCAATTGTGGATGCTACCAACAAACCTGTAACAGTTAAAACTAGGTTGGGTTGGGACGAAAATACGAAGTTTATAGTGGATGTTGCCGAAAGATTACAAGATATTGGTATTCAGGCAATTTCTATCCATGGACGAACCCGTAAACAAATGTATAAAGGGGAGGCGGATTGGAGTTTAATTAAAGCGGTAAAGGATAATCCACGAATGAAAATTCCGGTATTTGGCAACGGAGATATCGATAGTCCGCAAAAAGCTAAAGAATATCGTGAAAAATATGGTGTAGATGGCGTGATGATTGGAAGGGCAGCCATTGGATATCCGTGGATTTTTAATGAAATAAAACACTTCATGGCAACGGGCGAAATGTTAGATCCGCCAACGATTGCACAACGAGTAGAGGCTGCCAGAGAGCATTTAGATAAATCTATCGAGTGGAAAGGCGAAAAGTTGGGCGTATTAGAAATGCGTCGCCATTATACCAATTATTTTAAAGCTTATCCGGGGATAAAAGAATACCGAAGTAAATTGGTAAATACTGAGGAAGCGCAAGAAATTTACGAAATTTTAAATCAGATTGCAGTTAATTTTAACGAGTAATTATGATTTTTGTGTGGGTATTTTTAAGGTAAATACAGCAAAAAATAGGGGGAATATTAAGAAGGTAATATTTAACTCGGGTACAAATAAATAGGAGAGAAGGGTGGTGAAAAATAATACCTTTAGCAAATCTAATCTGTTGTGATATTTAAATTTTAAACCTATTAAAAAGTTGATTAATAATACGCTAATTAACAATCCAATTTCTAACATTAAGTTTTTTGTAGCCCATTGGTTTATGATATTCCATTTATCGGATTCAGAAGATAAAACAAGAGGCAAAAATTGGTAAAAAGGAAAATACGAAATAGCTAAAAATAATAAGCTTAACAGTATAACTTTGTTGCGCCTAAAATTTTGTAGTTTTAGGAGTATAATCGGACTAAATATTAAAGTTAAAGGCTGAAAAATTATGGCTAAAAACCAATACCAACCTGCCTTAATATCTTGTACCATAGCAAAATAATGTAAGGATAGCACTAAAAAAAATAAAGCGATTATATCCACGGCGCCATAAAAATATATTAAAACATACACTAAAGGATTTGCCCAATACCATAAAATGTTTTTTGCGGATAATTTGTATCGTTCCAACATTTTAACGCTTGTTTGATACAATAAAACCTCAACAATTAACAATACCAGCTTTACAATAAAAAAAGATAAAACAGTGTTTTTAACGCTGGTTAATAAATATGAAAATATAATTTTTAATGGACCTAAAAATACACTTGTACTGTATGGTTGATTGTTTAAAATTTCTATAATCCATTTTTGATATGAATCTTCCAATGCAGGTAGGTTTTTAGCCGTTAAATTTTGAACAAAAGGAGGGGTATTGTGGTGCATTAAAATACCCGGAATATATATATTTTTATATCCTTGCACATATTCCGTTACATAAAATAAAGCAATAAATCTTGGAATAAAACCAACCCAAAACAGCCAATTTGTAAATCGTAATTGGTAATAATAAATAGCCAATAACAATACAACAGCTAAAATCCATAAATAATTTAATGTATTTTGGATGAGGTATACTACCAAAAAAGCAGCTAAAAAAGCACTAAGTACTTCAGTAATTATATGATTATACCACTTTATGGAGGTATTTATTTTCAAAAGCCTTTGCTTAATTGGTTTAAGCTATAAAATTAAATCTTATTTATGGTAAAAACAATTGTTTGATAAATTGAAAATTAAACTACTTTAGCTTTATTTGATATACTAAATCGTTAATATTTTTCATTAAATCCTATTCCTTTAAAAATTAAATCCTTGGTTTTGTGTATTCTAGCTAAACGAGTTGCAGATTGTTTAGCTTGCGAAAAATGAATGATATAACTTCTTTGTCGGCCGGGAGTTAATTTGTAAAATGCCGTTTTAAATTCGGTATCTTCATCAAAAACCTGATTTAATTCATCAGGAATTTCTAATATTTGTTTAGGAATTTCTATTTTATTTCCACTTTTTTCAATTTCAATTGCTTCATGAATATATTCCAGCAATACATTTTCTAGCGTAATGATATCTTTTGTATTGGTAAATTTAACAATTCTACCTAGTTGAATATTTCCTTGTTGTTGTAAAATTTTGTGTTCATCTTTAAGCAAAACACCTTTAAAAAACACAATATTTGCACTGTCTTTTAAAACATTAACCGATACAATATTTTTATCATTTAAAGTATATACAGGCGAACCCCATTTAATTTCTTCTTTTAAAGGAGTTTGTAACACAATGCCTCTTAACAAATCTAATTCGGCGCTCCATTTTATTACTTTGCATTGCGGAGTAGCTCCATATTTACAACGCATACAACCATTAATTAAATAGTTTTCTATTGTTTTATTCATAATAGTATTGTATAAAAAAAGCCTCTGTAATAGAGGCTTAAATTTATTTAATTAAGAAAGGGAATCTATCAAAGTTTTTCAGGGCAATTCCAGTACCTCTAGCTACTGCTCTTAACGGATCATCAGCAACATGAACAGGCAATTTAGTTTTTAACGAAATACGCTTATCTAAACCACGTAACATGGAGCCACCGCCAGCTAAATAAATTCCAGTTCTAAAAATATCAGCCGATAATTCAGGAGGAGTCATTTCTAACGCACTTAAAATTGCAGTTTCAATTTTGGTTATACTTTTATCCAAACAATGAGCAATTTCAGAGTAGGAAACAGTTATTGCTTTAGGAATACCTGTCATTAAATCTCTACCATGAACAGCCATATCTTCTGGCGGATTATCTAATTCTGTTAATGCCGAACCAACCTCAATTTTAATTCTTTCCGCAGTACGTTCACCCACTAAAATATTGTGCTGACGACGCATATAATCCTCGATGTCTTGTGTAAATTCGTCCCCTGCAACACGTATAGATTTATCACAAACAATACCGCCCAAAGCAATAACTGCAATTTCGGAAGTACCACCACCAATATCAATTACCATGTTACCCATAGGCTCTTCTACATCAATGCCAATTCCTATGGCAGCAGCCATTGGCTCTTGAATTAACCTAACTTCTTTTGCACCAGCATGCTCTGCCGAGTCTTTTACGGCACGTTTTTCCACCTCAGTAATACCAGAAGGAATACAAATTACCATACGAATATTAGAAGGTTTAAAATACTTCTTTTTTCCTTCGTTAATCATTTTAATAAACCCTCTAATCATTTCCTCAGCCGCTTGGAAATCGGCAATTACACCATCCTTTAAAGGGCGAATTGTTTTGATGTTTTCGTGAGTTTTTCCATGCATCTGCATAGCTTTTTTACCAATTGCCATTACTTCACCAGTGGTTCGGTTTTTAGCAATTATCGAAGGTTCGTCCACCACTACTTTATCATTTTCGATAATTAAAGTGTTGGCAGTTCCTAAATCGATTGCAATTTCTTGATTTAAAAAATTGAATAATCCCATTGTATAGTTAGGTGTTTTTTAGTGTTTAAAATGACGAATTCCTGTGATAACCATAGCCATATTGTGTTGGTTGCAGTAATCTATACTTTCTTGGTCCTTGATTGAACCACCTGGTTGAATAACTGCTTTAACACCTTCGTTGCAAGCTAATTCTACACAATCTGGGAAAGGGAAAAATGCATCCGATGCCATAACCGCTCCGTTTAAATCAAAGCCAAATTCTTTAGCTTTAACCACAGCTTGTTTTAATGCATCAACTCTAGAAGTTTGCCCTGTACCACTTGCGTATAATTGTTTGTTTTTTGCAAAAACGATGGTGTTGGATTTGGTATGTTTACAAATTTTAGCTGCAAATAATAAATCGCTAATTTCTTGAGTATTAACGTTTTTATTGGTTACTAATTTTAAATCTTGTTCGGTTTCGGTAACTAAATCTCTATCTTGAGCTAAAACTCCGTTTAAAGCGGTACGATATGCTTTTTTAGGTAATTGGATGTTTTTACGACGTAAGATAATACGGTTTTTTTTGCTTGTTAAAATTTCCAATGCTTTAGCGTCGTAATCTGGTGCAATTAAAACTTCAAAAAATATTTCTTGAATTTTTTCGGCAGTTTCGGCATCCACTTTTGTGTTGGTAATTAAAACTCCGCCAAATGCCGAAACAGGATCAGCAGCTAAAGCATCGTTCCAAGCATCTAAAACTGTATTTCTACTTGCAACACCACAAGCGTTATTGTGTTTTAAAATTGCAAAAGTAATATCTGTAAATTCATCAATTAAATTTACCGCAGCATCAACATCCAATAAGTTGTTAAAACTTAATTCTTTACCATGAATTTTATCAAATAATTCGGATAAATCGCCGAAGAAAATACCTTTTTGATGTGGATTTTCACCGTAACGTAAGGATTGAGAAACCTCGAAACTTTCTTTAAATGCAGTTTCGTTACCTTCATCAAAATATTTAAAAATAGCAGTATCGTAGTGCGAACTAACGTTAAATGCTGCTTTTGCTAAGTTTTTACGATCTTGGATAGATGTAAATCCTTTGTTTTCTTTTAACAATGCTAACAAATAACCATATTGATTTTTTGAGGGAACAATTACAGTATCCTTATAATTTTTTGCAGCAGCGCGAATTTATGAAATTCCTCCGATATCAATTTTTTCAATAATATCATCATGCCCTGCACCTGAAGCAACGGTTTTTTCGAAAGGATATAAATCTACAATTACCAAATCAATTTCTGGAATATTGTAAGCTTCCATTTGAGCAACATCTTCAGCCAGTTCTCTTCGACCTAAAATACCACCAAAAACTTTTGGATGTAAAGTTTTAACTCTACCACCTAAAATTGAAGGATAATCGGTAACATTTTCAACTGGAACAACTTTTACTCCCAACTGTTCGATAAAAGTTTGTGTTCCACCTGTGGAATATATGGTAACATTTAATTCGTTTAATTTTAACACAATTTCATCTAAATTACTCTTGTCGAATACAGAAATTAATGCGCTTTTAATTTGTTTTAATTCACTCATTTTAACTGGAAAAATTTTAAGAAACAATAAAGATGCAATTTTAAGGAATTACTAGCCTTATATCAATAAAATAAGCACTTAATTTTTCACATAATTAAACAAACTTATTAACGTACAATGTTTAATATAATTTTAATTTCTTTTAAAGCTTAAAATATACTTTACGGAGCTACAAGATAAATAACTTTATGGTGATTAAATCAACAGGTTAAATTCAGCAAAATTTTTCTTTAAAAAATCTTGTAAAAGTACAAACTTCCTAAGGCATCACCAACGATTAATTCGAAGCGATTATCATTATCCAAATCCACTAAAATACAAGGTGTAGACCCTTCGATTGGGAAATTATCATATAAATTACCTTCGATGTTATAGGCAAAAACTTTTTTGTTTTGAGCGTTGGTTAAAGTGTAAATTATTTTACCGTTCGCATGGAAAAATTGCACACCATAATCTGGATTAAAATCGATATTTTTTATTTCGGTAATTTCTTTTTTACTTAATTTGTAAGCATAAACATTTCCTTCATCTAAAAAAACAATATCTTTTCCTTTATCATTATTGATATTGCTTACATAAAATTGATGACCAGCTGTAAAAGCTCTAAAATTAATGGTTTCGAGTTCATCGGTTAATTTTACCATAAATACGGTTCCTTTTTCATCAGTAGTTAATACTCCCGAATTTTGTAGCGAAGAACTCATAATTACTTCATAATTTGCCCGGTTTTTTGGCAAATTAGATAACAATTTAACCCGATCTTCTCCTTTGCGATTTAAAACTCTAACATTTCCACCTAAATCGGCAAAAATGATATAATCTTTATTATTAATTTGCAATAATTGAGGAGTATTTACAATTTTATGTGTTGTTGGTTTAAAATTCCAACCACCAATTTCTTTTCCTTCGATGCCAAAATTTAATATTTTATTTTGTGTAGGAATTAAAACACGATAATTTCTATTTTTATCGTAATCTAAAACAGCAATTCCGCAAGTTTGTTCGTTTTTTAATTTTACAGGGAAACCACTTACATAATCACCATTTCTATCAATTAGATGTAATTCTTTTCCGGTACCAAATAAATATTGCAATTTATTGTTTTTATAACAATCTACCTGATGAATATCGCCAACAATTTGATTGTTAAGCGATTTTTTCCAAATGATTTTTCCAACATTATTAATTAAATATAAGGTGTTTTTATTGTCCTGTACCATCAACTCTTTTTCGTTGTTGGTATGATTTAAAACAACCCATGGTTTTTGAGTAAAACTTGCATCCAAAGCGCTTTCGATTAGTGATACTGTTTGATTTTCTTGAATATCCATTTTATTCACATAAACATTGGTATAATACAAATTGGCATTGCTTACAAATTGAATTGCTAAACCATCTAACTCTTTTATTTTTCCATTAATGTTATTAAATTGACGAGCCCAATTGGGGTGTAAAAAATAGCTATAAAAGTTGCTAATTTTTTTACAGTTAAAGTACATTAAATAACTAGATGTTTTAGATAAATTATCTGTAAAGGAATTAAAATGAACGTTTTTTTCTAATGTTTTGGCGCTTAAATAGCTATAAATTATATTTTTTAAGTTTGAAATATCATTGGCAAAAACAATATAATCCTCTAAAATGGTGTAATAACTTTTATTTAAACTCATGTAAAAATCGCCTAAAACGGTAGGTAAAAATTCGGGCACATTTAAATTGCTAATATTGTAATTTAAATAATTTAAAACCTCTTTTTTACCTTTAGTAGCAGCTAAAATTTTTTGTAAAGCTACATCAGCCAATTCAACATCTTTAATATGTATAGCAACTGCAAAATTTTGCATCACATTATCCTGATTTCCTTCTGTAACAAAAGCACAAACATCATTTCCTATCCAACTAAAAAAATCTTTTTTAACATCTAATTTATATCTCTGATTAAAAACTTCGAGGTTGCGGTGGTGCGCATAAAGATTTTTGGTTTCGGCTAAATATTTTTCGAAATTGCCATAATAAATATTAAAATCTCCAAAACCTTGATAGTTAAAATAGCTGGTATTGTTGGGTAAAATTTTACTAATAGCATCCATTTTTTGTGGAGTGGTGTTTAAAAAACTTTTTAAATAACCTTGTGTACTATCTCCTACATAGGTAAAACCATTCATTAATATTTTATCATCATGTAATTTTACATCCAACTCCATCCAGTTACCAAAATGGTTAACCTTGTTTTGTACAATGCCTAAATACGGGTTTTCCAAGTTAAAGAGATAATCGCCTATTTTATTAAAGTTGATAAAAACATTTACATCTGCTAATTCATCCGATGAGCGATACAATTTTTCAAACCCTTGCATTTTACCCAATGATTGTCCGTGTTTATAGTGTCTAACAACGGTTTCGGCTAAAATTAACGAGTTACAAACTGCTAAACAATTACCAAATTGTACAATATGTAATTTTGAGTTGTTTTTTAAAGTAATGGAATAGATAAATTCTTCATCATATTCCTTAAAAGTTAAATCTTTTGTGAAATTGGCATCCGAGATAATTTTTTTGATATCGCTATTATCATCATTATTTATTTTGGTAACAAATAAAAATCCTTTGCTACTTAGGCCAGTTTTATGAAATGAAAGTAATAAATTTTTATTTTTTAGTACCTCGTTAATATTGGGATGTTTTAAAAAAAAGGAATCTAAACTGGCAATATTTTTTTTAAGTTCTTTTGCATCTTTAAAACTAAAAAAAGCTTTACCGATAGGCGAGTTAAATAAGTTATTTGCTACATCAAATGGACTATTACTTTTAATAATTGCAAAAGCATCCGATGGAATCATGTCGATACTTTCCGAATCAAATTCTCTATCAACGTTGGCTCTAGGAATAAAATAATATAGTAAATAGCCTACCAATAAAAGGATAATGCTTAAAATAATCCACTTTTTTTTATTCATTTTTTACAATTAACACAAAAAATTTTACCATTCAAAAAATCTCGTCGAAATTAAAGTATATTCTAGCACAAAAATTTAGAGTAAATAGGCATTTATAAACATTTAGATGTTTAGTAATCAGATGATTTTTTGAAATTTTTAAAGTTTATTAGTTTTTAATCCTGTAAACTTATGTAATCTTCATAATCTTGATGAATGGCTTTTGAAAGTTTTTTGCCTATAATTTTTGAGCCAATCGGACTAAAATGTGCGTGGTCGGGTTGTGCTAATGGAGGTTGCGCATTTACCCAATTTAACATAGAATTTGGGCCACCCATTACTTCTTGCAAATCCCAAAAAGCACAATTGTTTGCAAAAGCTGCATTTTTTTGTGCTTGTTTAATTAGCTCTAAATTAGGATAACTTTGATAAACATCGTTTTTAAAATAACACATATCGGATATTCCAATTACTAATATGGCAGCATTTGGCATTAATTTTTTAAGTAAAACTAATTCATTGCTCATCAATTTTTCGTAAAAATCATAATTGGATAAAATATTGGGCACTATGTTAATACCAAATTGATAAATGATTAATCCAACATTTAAATTATCCAGTTGTTTTTTTAAATTGTTAAAATTGGCTTTGTTTAAATTGATATAACTGCTGCCCCGCATAGGAATATTATCTACTGTTACACCCGTATCGCTTTCTAAACTTATTCCATAAAAATCTATGTTTTTTGATGCGCCGGATAAGGTAAAATTGAGATGTTGTTTTAAATTGGATTTAAAAGGAATTTTTACCAATTGCACTTCATCAGTTGCTAAAATATTTTGAGATATATTGGGGATATTTTTTTGCTCTACAGTACAGGTAATTTCTTGGTTTTTATTGTTAAATAACAACTTTATATTTTTAAAATGAACAGTTTTAGGTTGAGCAAATCCGCTAGTTTTTATCGAAAAAATTCCTGGATTTTGCAAGTTTTGCAATTGGTGAAAATAACCTGTAAATCCAAATAAATTGTGTGGTGCATTATGTTTACTATTAAACCATTGGTGTTTTTGCCAATTGTTTAATTGTATTTGAGCCGATGGTTTCCCAAAATTATTTTCCGATAAAGGTAAAAATCCTGTTCCTGTTCCGCCCCAAATTTTTTGCAATTCTTCTCGTAAAACGCTGCTTATTCTGTCGCCTTCTATTTGCGAATCGCCAAAATGTAAAATCCTAATGATATCTTTTGATTTTTCGGTTTTAATTTTTTGATAAAACGAAAATAATACATTCCCGCTGTTGGGTGGATGTTGTATCCAATCTACCTCTAAACTATCTACTATAAAGTTGCTAGATACTTTAGATTTAGAGTTTTGTATATTTTTTTTTGATGCGGGTGGATAGTTGTTTACAGTATATTTTTGTAGTGTAATAATACTTTCTAAAGTAGGAATTTTTAAGGTTAATGGCCCTAATTTAACCTCTTTAATAGAGTTTAAGCCAATAATTAAACCCCAAATTAAGCCTAAAAACAGCAGTATTTTAAAAACAGTAAAAGGTTTAATCATTTAAAAAATCTTTAACGATTGTGCCACAGCGTTAATTTGAAGTATAAATCTACGCTTGTTTAAATTTGGCGCAAAAACAAATCCATCTACTAAAATAATTCGTTTATTTTTTTCATCGTACACGGCATATTGCACAAATGGTCCGCCCATAGTTGCGTTAACCATGTTCCACCATGATTTATTTCGGATACTAAAACTGTTTAAAACGGGAATTGTATCGGTATAAATTGGG
>Ga0209358_10001560_pt1 | contig 18028 bp, 14 predicted proteins | sample LauGreFa1BDMLBSN_2_FD_187574 | JGI IMG/M metagenome (GOLD analysis project Ga0209358, IMG submission 187574) | Freshwater lake microbial communities from Lake Michigan, USA - Fa13.BD.MLB.SN (SPAdes) (version 2) | ecosystem: Environmental > Aquatic > Freshwater > Lake | place: Lake Michigan, USA... | reverse complement strand
CGTCGGTCAACTCCAGCATGCGGTGGTTGAACGACAACTCCAGCAAGGCATACAACACCAGCACCCCCGCGAACCAGGCTTGGTCTTGCAAACTGACGGGGGGAGTTGGGAGGGCGCGAGTCATGGGCGGTGGATTGTCTTTGATAAATATCTGGCATGTCGCTGGCGCTGAAAAGGGCATGGTCTGGGGTGTTCATAAATCTATTCATGCCAGTGCTGCCACCGTAGTTGGTTTTCACATGATCGTCCAGAATGCGGTGGTGAGTTGTTTGATGACATCAGAAACGTTGAAAAACTGTTCGTCATAGCGTGCTTCCGAGGTATCGATGTGGCGATAGCCATGCGCATTTGAAATGCCAATTTGGCATCTCAAGTCATCCCATTCTTGGGCACTCAGCTGAAACATGAAGTCGGCCGGAAAACGACTGGCTTTGCGTTTGACGGCGCGTTTCAATCTGCCAGCCTCCGCCATAGAGCTGGACAAGGTCGGTATCGAACCAGACTTTTTCATGGCGCACCACATGGACAAGCTTGGCCAGCTGCTGCGCGTGGGGTACGGCGGCATTGGTTGCAACAGGGGCTTTGGGCGTGGTTTTGCGGGTGGCCATGGTGTGTTGTCAGTTGTCCAAGGTATCGGGCTTTTTGAGCGCCTTTTTGTCGTCAGACTGCAAGCGGCGCTCCACCTTCTTCACGTCTTCTTCCGGTGGCAGGCTTTCGGGGCGTATGCCTCGTTCCAGCAGGGTGTTGCGCACCGCTTGGTTGTTGGTGATGTGCTCATTGGAGATTTGCACCTCACGGTCCATTTGGTGCTGGCGGGCGTTGAAGATGGTGATTTCAGCGGCGAAGTCTTTGGCCTTGAGCAAAATGGTGGGTGCAAAGTCGGCCAGTGGGCGGCTGTCGGGCACTTTCCACTGGGCTTTCATGGCCTGTGTGCTTTTGCCAAATAGGGCGTGGTCGCCTTTGCTGCGGATGAGCGCAAAGTCTTGGTTGCCGCCGGTTTGTTCGTAGATGACTTGTGAGAGTTCTTTTTCGGTTTCAGTGAGTTTTTTGCGTGCGTGGATACGTTCGGCGTCCAGCATGCGCTGCTCAATCAGTTCTGCCTTGCGGGTTTGGACTGCAAAGTAGGTTTGGGCAAAAGCAATTTCGGGCTTGCGAGGGTCACCGTTTTGCGCGATGAGGTAGCACGCATAGCGGGTGAGCATGATGTCGTCTATTTCGCGCTGGCTGCCGGAGCCCAGGTCGACCATTTTCCTGACGTCAGGAAAATGGTTGTCGATGTCATGCCCAGAGACTTCGCATGCTGTTTTGGCCTTGCTGACGACATTCAGGAAGTTTTCCCACTTGGTGTAGCCAAGCAGATGCTGTATGTCGCGTGCCAGCCAATACTCCACGCCGCTTTCGGTTTGCTGTGCATGCCCCTCAAAGGTGTCGGTGAGGTTTTGAACCAGTTCTTTTTTCATGGCGCGTCCCCTGGTTTGATCTTGTTCCATGTGATGCGCTTGCGTACTTCGGTGGTGACGCAATCGATTTCACGATCTTTACCAACTGAAATAAGTAGTTTCAACTGTCGACAGATAGTCGACAGTTCAATGCGACTGATGTTTTCGTGCTGCATGTTGCGGTACGAATAGTCACAGGGCTTAGCGCTGTTTGTGATTGGGACCACGGCGTCAATGACCGAAAAAAACCACTGTCGCTCTATTTCTACCCAGATGCAGCGGATTTGTCTCGACTCGAAGGGCTTGATGTTGCTCATGCGTAAGACCCTTGCGCTTTTTGGGCTTGGGGATGGGCGTGATGAATTCAGCCCGGCGACGCGCTTCGACAATTTTTTGGGTGGGCTGCCCCGTTTCATCCAGCTCCCAATGCTGACTGGGGTAGTCATAGGGCGAGTTGAGGATGGGTTTTTCGAAAAAGAGGTTGCTCATTCGTGATGAAGCGTCAATTGATGAATTAGTACTATGCTAAACGGTAATGGGGTCTGCAACAGAAGAATTTTTTAATGTTTCCCATGAGCTTAGCCCCAATTTTTCCAACCCCCATAAAAAGTATGGGTTGCTGGAGACCCTTGCCTTAACATCAAGCCGCCTCATTCTGTGACAAAAGCAAACCATTTGTTTCATGCAAACCGATTCCCAAATCATCCATCAAACGGGGTTTTTCAGCACCTCTGGTGAAGGGCAAACACGGCGCATGGCTGGGCTTTTTGCATGGGTGGTGTGTGCCAATTGCTGGCTGGTGGCCATGGTGCCCATGGCGCAATACCCCTCATGGGTGGTGGGTTTGGCCGCGGTGTTTTTTCTGGCCATGGCCATCTGCATTCAGCGCAACCCCAACCCGGTGTGGTGTATCCATGCGATGCTGGGCTTGTTGATAGCCTTGTTGTTTTTCTTGGTGGTGCACACCGGCGGTGTGGTTTCAGTCGCAACGGTTTGGTTGTCGGGGGTGGCCCTGATTCCTTTTTTGTTGCTACCCATCAAGCCTGCTGTGATGTGGTTGGCGGTTCAAACCCTGGGTTTGGTGTTGGTCATGGCTTTGGATTTTGTGGGTTGGCCCATGGGGCCGGCCGACGCACCCGACATGGTGCTTTGGGGGTGGGCCAATAAAGTGCTGGCCACATTGACCCTGTTGGGCATTTTGGTTTACCTGGGTGAGTCGCAACGTCAGCAACTGTCGGTATTGCAGCTGCAAAGAGATGAACTGAATCGCACCCACGAGGCCCTGATGCGCGCACAAAGCCACAAGGATGAATTCATCGCCTCTGTGGGCCATGAATTGCGCACACCGATGAATGCCATTTTGGGCCTCAACAGCGTGCTCAAAGACCAGCTGACCCAGCACCCCCAAGACTTGGAGCGGGCTGAGCTGATTCGCCAGTCCACCCAGCGCTTGCTGACCTTGGTCAATGACATTTTGGATTTCTCCCAATTGCAAGCCCAGCGCATGAGTTTGGGCAGCCAACCCTATGCCTTGGGCCTTGGGGTGCAAGCACTGTTTGCCCGTTACGAGAACAAACCCCGTGGTGCCCACATTCAAATGCATTGCAGCATCGATCCGAGCTTGCCCCCGTGGGTGTTGCTGGACGCCAGGCGATTTCACCAGGTGTTGGAGAACTTGCTGGACAACGCACTCAAATTCACCCGCGCTGGGCGCATTGATTTGCGCTGCATGCCTTGCGAGGTGGGCTTGCGCGTGGAAGTCCAAGACACAGGCATTGGCATGACGCCAGAGCAACAAGCGCAGGTGTTTGGGCGCTTTGAGAAAGCCCATTCAGACGACTTTCACTTGCACGACGGCACGGGCTTGGGCTTGTCCATCTGTGAAAAATTGGTGCAACTCCAAGGGGGCCAGTTGGGCGTGACCAGCCAATCGGGGCATGGTTCAAGCTTTTGGTTGAAAGTGCCACTGCTGTCTGCACCCACGCCGCCGCTGGGTGCGCCAGTCGCATCACCCCCGGGCGCGATCGCTGGTGCCGCCTTGCGATTTTTGATCGTGGACGATCACCCGGTGAATTTGCTCGTGGCCAAAAGCATGGTTTTGAAGCTGTGGCCCAACGCAACGGTGCAGACTTTGGGTGAAGGGGTGCAGGCCCTGGCCTATTTGGCCGAGCAAACGGTGGATTTGGTGCTGATCGATATGTACATGCCTGACATGGATGGCCTGGCCTTGACCAAGGCCATCCGCGCCCTGCCTGGCCCCATCCACCACATGCCGGTTCTGGGCATGACCGCCAGCAACCAACCTTTGGACATGCAGCGCTGTTTTGAGGCGGGCATGAACAATGTGGTGCTCAAACCAATGGACGTGCACAAACTCCAAGCGGCGGTAGACATGTGCTTTTGGGGCCCGGACAAGGGGCTTGCCCATGTGGGCTGACCTGCGCACCCATTGGCGTGCGCGCCAATGGGCATTGTTTTTTTTGGCCCTCACGCCAGCCAACTTCCGTGCGGGCCGCTTGCCCTTTGTGTTTTTTTCCGGCTTGGCGCTGATGGTGGTGATCGGTATGCTGTGGCTTTTCACGCCTGATGTGGGCAGCCAAGAAAGCCGACTGACCTTCATTGCTTTCATCGCCCTCAGTTTGGTATTGATGAACATGGGTGTGCCCACCCAACAGGTGTTGACCTTGGTGGGCATATATGCCACGGTGCACATTGGCTTGGCGGCCTATTTCGGGCAAGGCATTTTTTCACCCCGCATCAATTGGCTGTACCTGATCCCGATTTTGATGTTCCACATCATTGGCCGCAGAGCTGGTTTGTTGTGGGGTGGTGTGGTGGTGGGGACTTTTTCATTGGTGGCCTTTTTCAACCACTGGGGGGCCTTGCCAAATTGGTTGCCCATGACCAAGGGCCACGATGTGTATGCGTTTTTGGTGTACGCGGTGACGGCCACCAGTTTGATCGCCGTCACCTTGACTTACCAGGGTTTCAGCTCCAAAGCCATTAAGGCCTTGCGCCAAAGCAATGAAGAGCTGGAGGCAAGGCGCGAGGAGTTGCAGAAAATTTTGGACATTCGCGATCGGTTTATTTCATCGGTCAGCCATGAACTGCGCACACCCATGAATGCCATCATGGGATTCAACGATTTGCTGTGCGAGAACCAAGCGGGCAACGCCAAAGCCATGGAAGTGTTGGCGCTGACCCAGCAATCGGGTGAGCATTTGATGACAGTGATCAACGATGTGCTGGACTATTCGCAGTTTCAATCGGGCAAGTTGGCGGTGAACCCCGAGTCATTCGAGCTGCGCAAGACCGTGGACAACGCCACGGGTTTGTTTGCCCATCGCTTGAGCAGCATGAAGTTGGATTTCTCACACTCGGTGGATGACAAACTGCCGACCTGGGTCTGGGCCGATCGGCATCGGCTGATGCAAATATTGGTCAATTTGCTGGGCAACGCCATCAAGTTCACCCCCCAAGGCCATGTCAGTTTGGGCGTCAGGCCCGATGGGGCTTTTATCTTGTTTGAAGTGCAAGACACGGGCATTGGCATTGCTGAAGAAAAGCTGTCCATGGTGTTTGACCGTTTTTCACAAGCCACCGACCAGACCCAAAATTTATATGGCGGCAATGGCCTGGGCTTGACTATTTCCAAGCGTTTGGTGGAGCTGATGGGGGGCACGATAGGTGTGCGCAGCCATTTGGGAGAGGGCAGTTGTTTTTGGTTCAAGCTGCCCCTCAAAGTGGGCCAGGCACCACCCACCTCCGACGTGGCCGATGCCCAACAAGGGGACATGCGCCAAAGGCCTTGGCGTTTTTTGGTGGTCGATGATGTGCAAATCAACCGCATGTTGCTGCGCCAGATGTTGATGTTGGAGTGTCCTCAGGCCCAAATCACCGAGGCGGTGAACGGTGTGGAGGCGCTGAAAACCATGCAGACAGAGGCCTTTGATCTGGTGTTCATGGACATGTTGATGCCCCAAATGGATGGCATCGAGGCAAGTCAGCGCATTCGCGCCGACTTGCCGGAACCTGCCTGCCACACCCCGATTCTGGGCTTGACCGCCAATGTCAACACCAGCGACAAAGATCGGTTTATGACGGCCGGTGCCAACGAGTTTTTGCTCAAGCCCTTTGCCCGCAAAGACCTGATGCAAGTCACCCGGCGTCTGTTGGTGGGCGACAAACATCCACCCATTGCCCCTGGGTGATGTGCGCCAACAAGGTGACCGACACGCGCACCGCGCTGTTGACCGAGCCCGCCGCGGGCAGCACTTCGTCAAATGCCTGCAAAGAGGCATCCAGGTAAATGGGCAATGCCTGGGCCAACCCAAAAGGACACACACCGCCCACTGGGTGGCCGGTGATGTCGGCCACCACATCGGGGCTGAGCATCTTGCCTTTGCCCAGGGCGGTTTTGAATTTGGCGTTGTCGATGCGAGCGTCACCGCGGGCCACCAACAACACCACACGCTTGTCGTGCAGCTCAAAGGCCAAGGTTTTGGCAATGCGACCTGGCTCTACCCCATGGGCCGCCGCTGCCAAGACCACGGTGGCCGTGTTTTCGGCGGTTTCCAAAATCGGGATGTCGAGGTTCAATGCTTCGAAGTGCGCTTTGACGGATGCCACGCTCATGCCAAGGGTCCTGTGTGTGAGGGCGGCGCCATGATAGCCAAGGGAAAAGCCCCGGGTGTGGGTGTGTGGATCGGGTTAGCATCGCCCCCAACATGAAATCCGTTCAACTCGGCACCACCGAACAACTGCGCGACAGCGCCCGGCGTGCGCGCAAACAAGTCAAAGGCCGTGTGCCCGATGCCCAGGCCTTGGTGGCGGTGCGATCGCTGCTGGGCCAAGCCCCACTGGATGGCTACCCACGCGATGGGTTGATCGAATATTTGCATGTGTTGCAAGACGACCATGGCGCTTTGCACAAAGGCCATTTGGTGGCCTTGGCCCAGCTCATGCGATTGAGCTTGTCACAGGTCTACGAGGTGGCCAGTTTTTACCACCACTTTCACATCTTGGATGAAGGCCAAGCCGCTCCGCGCTTGACCCTTCGGGTGTGTGACGGGCTCTCGTGCAGCATGGCCGGTGCCGATGCTTTGTTCGATCAATTGCAAGCGCAGGTCGACCCAGGGGTTCAAGTGCTGCGTGCGCCATGTGTGGGGCGTTGCGAAACCGCGCCGGTGGCGGTGGTGCACCAGCGTACTGTGGTCCATGCCAGTGTGGATACAGTGAAAGCCTGTGTGGCAGCGGGGGCTTCGCCGCAGGCGCCCGTGCCCCCACCAGCTTGGCCGCAAGCACCACAGGCCTGGTGCGAGCCTGCCCACCCACAGGCGGTGGGGCTGGATGCTTACCGCGCCGACGGGGGCTACCGTTTGCTGGCCGATGTGGTGGCCGGGCGTGTCGACACCGAGTCTGTGTTGCTCACCATGGAGAGCTCGGGCTTGCGCGGTTTGGGCGGGGCCGGCTTTCCTGCCGGGCGCAAATGGCGCATCGTGCGCGATCAACCCGGGCCGCGTTACATGGCAATCAACATCGACGAGGGCGAGCCCGGCACCTTCAAAGACCGGGTGTATTTGGAGCGTGATCCGCACCGCTTTTTGGAGGGCGCGCTCTTGGCGGCCCAGGTGGTGGGCTGCGAGCGCATTTATATCTACCTGCGTGATGAATACCACGGCTGCCGCGCCACCTTGACCCAAGCGATGACCGAGCTGCAAGCCCAGCCACCCTGTGCTTTGCCCCACATGGAATTGCGCCGCGGTGCGGGTGCCTATATTTGTGGCGAAGAGTCAGCGATGCTGGAGAGCATTGAGGGGCGCCGTGGCGAGCCGCGCCTGCGCCCCCCCTATATTGCAGAGAAGGGTTTGTGGGGCAAACCCACTTTGGCGCACAACTTTGAAACCCTGTACTGGGTGCGCGACATTGTCGAGCGCGGGGCGGCGCATTTTTCACAACAAGGCCGGCATGGGCGCACGGGTTGGCGCTCTTTCAGTGTCAGCGGGCGTGTCCGTGAGCCCGGCGTCAAGTTGGCACCGGCGGGCATCACGCTGCGCGAATTGATCGATGAATATTGCGGTGGCATGGCCCCCGGGCACCGCTTGTACGCGTATTTGCCGGGCGGTGCTTCGGGCGGCATCTTGCCGGCGCGTTTGGCCGATGTGCCCCTCGACTTTGACACCCTGCAAGCGCACGGTTGTTTCATCGGGTCGGCGGCCATCGTGGTTTTGGGTCACAACGACCGGGCCCGCGATGCGGCCTTGAACGTGATGCAGTTTTTCGCTCACGAAAGCTGTGGCCAATGCACGCCATGCCGGGTGGGCACCGACAAGGCTGCGGCCTTGATGCAAGCCCCGGTGTGGGACGCCGCCACCTTGAAAGACCTGGCCCAAGTGATGGGCGACGCTTCGATTTGCGGTTTGGGCCAGGCTGCGCCCAACCCGATTCAGTGCGTGCTGAAGTATTTCCCGCATGAAGTGGGCGCCAGCCCTGAGGAGACCGCGTGAGCCAGCCGATTGCTTTCCACCTCAACGGCCTGCCGGCACACGCCCAAGCCGGTGAAACCCTTTGGGAGGTGGCCCAGCGCCAAGGCATAGAGATTCCGCATTTGTGCCACAAGCCGGGTTACCGGCCGGATGGCAACTGCCGCGCCTGTGTGGTCGAAGTCAAGGGCGAGCGCACTTTGGCAGCCAGTTGCTGTCGCACACCGATGGCCGGCATGGTCGTGCACACCGACAGTGATCGGGCGCAGAAAAGCCGCGCCCTGGTGATGGAGTTGTTGCTGGCCGACCGACCCGACAGCGGCGTGCAATGGGTTGACGGAGAAGCCGACTTGCCCCATGGCGAACTCAGCCAGTGGGCGCGCCAAATGGGGGTGAGCGTTCGGCCGGCCTTGCAAGATTTGCGCAGCGAGGACGCACATGACGCACAAGGCGTGGCATGGCGCGATGATTCGCACCCCGCGATGGCGGTCGATTTGTCGGCGTGTATCCAATGCGACCGTTGTGTGCGTGCCTGTGGCGAGGTGCAGGTCAACCAAGTCATTGGGGTGCAAGGGCGGGGCGCTGAATCGCGCATCGTGTTTGACCTGGCCGATGCCATGGGCGAGAGCACTTGCGTGGCCTGTGGTGAATGCGTGCAAGCCTGTCCCACGGGTGCACTCAGCGCCAAGACGCAATTGGGCGACCAGCAGGTGGACCGCCAAGTCGATTCGGTGTGTCCGTTTTGTGGCGTGGGTTGCTTGCTCACCTACCATGTGAAAGACGAGCGCATCATCAAAGTGCAAGGCCGTGCAGGCCCCGCCAACGAGGAGCGCTTGTGTGTCAAAGGCCGATTCGGTTTCGATTACGCACACCACCCAGACCGCTTGACCACCCCTTTGGTGCGCAAAGCGGGGGTGCCCAAGTCGCTGGACCTCAACCGCGAGCCTTCGAGTTGGGCCGAAGTTTTCAGGCCCGCCACTTGGGACGAAGCTTTGAATCTGGCGGCTCAGGGTTTGATGCGCTTGCGCGAGCAACACGGGCCCAAGAGTCTGGCCGGTTTTGGTTCGGCCAAGGGCAGCAATGAAGAAGCTTATTTGTTTCAAAAATTGGTGCGCACCGGTTTTGGCAGCAACAACGTCGACCACTGCACCCGCTTGTGCCACGCCTCCAGCGTGGCGGCATTGCTCGAAGGGGTAGGCTCTGGTGCGGTGAGCAACCCGGTGCGCGATGTGGCCCAGGCCGAGTTGATCCTGGTGATTGGCGCCAACCCCAGCGCCAACCACCCGGTGGCGGCCACTTGGATCAAAAATGCGGTGGAGCGGGGCGCGCGCTTGGTGTTGATGGACCCGCGCCGCACCGACCTGGCCCGCCACGCTTGGCGCCATTTGGCGTTCAAGCCCGACACCGATGTGGCTTTGCTCAACGCTTTGCTGCACATCATCGTCTCCGAGGGCTGGACGAACCAGGCCTTTGTGCGCGAGCGCACCCGCGACTTTGAAGCCCTGGCTTTGCATGTGCAGGCCTTCACCCCCGAACGCATGGCACCCATTTGTGGCATCGATGTGGCCACCTTGCGCGAAGTGGCCCACGCCTTTGCCCACTCGCCGGCCGCGATGGTGTTGTGGGGCATGGGCGTGAGCCAGCATGTGCATGGCACCGACAACGTGCGCTGCCTGATTGCATTGGCCAGCGTCACCGGACAAATTGGCCGGCCCGGCACCGGATTGCACCCCTTGCGTGGCCAGAACAATGTGCAAGGGGCCAGCGATGCGGGCCTCATCCCCATGATGCTGCCCAACTACCAACGGATCAGCGACCCCCAAGCTTTGAAATGGTTTGAGGATTTTTGGGGCCAGTCGCTGGACCCCCAACCGGGCTACACCGTGGTGGAAATCATGGACAAGGCCTTGGCCGCTGACAGCGACCCGCACAAAGTGCGGGGCATGTACATCATGGGCGAGAACCCGGCGATGAGTGACCCCGACTTGAACCATGCCCGCGCGGCATTGGCTGCCTTAGACCATTTGGTCGTGCAAGATATTTTTCTGACCGAGACCGCTTGGCTGGCCGATGTGGTGCTGCCCGCCAGTGCCTGGCCCGAAAAAATGGGCACGGTGACCAATACCGACCGCATGGTGCAAATGGGCCGCCCTGCCTTGACCCCACCGGGGCAAGCCCAGTTGGATTTGTGGATCATTCAGCAATTGGCCCAGCGCATGGGCCTGGACTGGCATTACCCGGGCGAGCACGCCGGTGTGGCTGCCGTGTATGAAGAAATGCGCCAAGCCATGCACGGTGTGATTGCGGGGATTTCTTGGCAACGCGTGTCAGAGGCGTCCAGCGTCACCTACCCCTGCTTGAGCGATCAAGACCCGGGCCAAGCCATGGTGTTTGAACACGATTTCCCCACGCCCGATGGGCGGGTGCGGTTGGTGCCGGCCGATCTCATCTCTGCCAATGAGTTGCCCGATGCCGAACACCCATTTGTGCTGATCACTGGGCGCCAGCTCGAGCACTGGCACACCGGCAGCATGACCCGGCGCTCTGCGGTGCTGGATGCGATTGAACCCGAAGCCAGTTTGTTGATGTGCGCTGCCGATTTGCACCGTTTGGGCGTGCAAGCCGGTGACCTGGTGCGGGTGCGTTCTCGCCGGGGCGAGCTGCAAGTGCGGGTTCGCCAAGACGAGGGCACGCCCGAGGGCACGGTGTTTTTGCCGTTTGCATACAGAGAGGCGGCAGCCAATTTGCTCACCAACGCTGCCCTGGACCCGGTGGGCAAAATACCCGAATTGAAGTTTTGTGCGGTGCAGGTGCTGGCGCTTGCGCTGCCAATACCCGTGCCCGCCCTTTGAGACCTTCCACCCCAGTCACCTGACCCACTGAACGACCTTGTTCATCAACCACGCCATGATCATGAAGTACCGACCCATGCAGCGTTTCACTTTTGTTTATTCGATGGGCTTGGCCCTGTTGACAGCCCTGTGGCTGGGTGGGCCCAGCGTGAAGGCACAAACGCCCCCCGCTTGGGAAAATTTGACCGAGCAATTGGTGGCGGTCGAGTTGTCGGCTGGTGTGCGACAAGAAGGGGTGTTGTCTTTGCGCACCGGCACCCAAAGTCCCGATGTGTTGGCCGTGTTGCTCCCCGGTCACCCATCGGTGTTGCGACCCGTGGTGTCGGATCAACGGATGACCGCATTGCGCTTGCCGGGCAACTTCCTGGTGCGCGCGCGGCGCCATTTGGCCGATGAGCGCATCGCTTTGTTGCTGGTGGATTGCCGCAGCGACAGTGGTGACACGTGCACGGCCAAGTACCAAGCCTCCCCGGAGCGACAAACCGATGTGATGGCCTTGATCCAAGCGGTGCGCCAGCAACTGCCCAGCATCCAAAAAGTGTGGTTGGTGTCCACCAGCATGGGCAGCATCTCCAGCGCTTTCATGCCCATGCATGGCAAGGGGGTGTATGCGGGGGCGATTCACACCGCTGCCATCACCGAGCCTTATGCCATGCACTCTTACCGAGAACTCGGCGGTTTTGACTATGGGCAAATCTCCGGCGTGCAGGCTTTTGTGCACCACCAAAACGACCCGTGTCCGATGACCACCCATTCAGGGGCCGCCAAATTAGCGCAGAAATTCAGTATTCCCTTGGTCACCGTGCATGGGGGCAGCGGTTTTCAAGGCCATCCCTGCCGTGCCTTCACAGAGCATGGTTTCACTGGCAAAGAGCGCGAGGTGATGCAGCATATTGGCCAAATTTTAAAAACCGGCCAGGCCAACAACGCCGATGTGCGTTGATCCGCTCATGACCGACTGGACCCCTCTCACCACCAGCGTTTTGATGCGCCGCGAGCGCGTGCCTGGCGCCATGTCCAAATGGCAAACTTGGCGCTGGGTGTTGCACGATGTGGTGTTGCAAGACCCCAGCCACAGCGGACCCGCACGCTTGTTGATCGACAGCGAAGATGTGCAAATTTGGCTGCACACGGGCTTTGAGGTGGGTTTGTTCAAAGACGATGCCGAAGGCTACTACCTCAACGCCACCTCGCCCCAGCCCTGTTGGTTTGTGCTTTGGCGCATGGAAGAGGAGGCGACATTGGCCCAAGAACCGGTGGCCGTGCCCATCATGGTCAGCTTGAGTTACCACGACGCGGGTCGTTGGCTTGATGCCCAAGAAAGCGTTGATCAAGTGCCCGCGCCCCCAGAGGTGCTGGCTTGGATGAGCGAGTTTGCCCAAACCCATTGGGTGGCAGAGGGCAAAAAACGCCAACGCCCGGAGAGCTTTAGGGGGCTGCAAGACCGCTTTGGCAACCCCGCCTCGATCACCACCGATAAAAACCGCAAGCTTTGATGGCATGGCCTGGGCCTTAACATCTCGCCATGGCTGAAGACGGTTTTTTGCAGCGTTGGTCCAAGCGAAAAGCATCGCTGGGGGTCCCTGTGCCCGATGGGCCTCCAAAGACCCATCCGGCACCACCGTCCAAGGCCGCCCCGGCCATCGGCGGTGTGCAAGCCCCAGACGCTTTGATTTCAAGGGGCGGGCAACAACCGCTCAACACGCCGCCCTCGGCGTTTGCGCCCGCCCCTGGCAGGGTGCAGCCCAGCGAGCCCCACACCGATCCTCAGCCGGTACCCAGCCTGGCTGACACAGAAGCACTCACGCCTGCGTCAGATTTCCGACCTTTCATGGGCCAGGGTGTGGCTCCCGAAGTGAAAAACGCTGCGATGAAAAAACTGTTTGCCGATCCGCACTTCAATGTGATGGACCGCATGGACATTTACATTGACGACTACAGCCAACCCGACCCCTTGCCCCTGGCCATGTTGCGGCAAATGAATGGGGCCAAGTTTCTGAACCTGTTTGAAGACGAAGACCAGGACAAAGACAAAGCAGCATTGGCTGGCGCGCCTGATGAAGGCACTGTTCAAGCGCCTTTGGGGCCTGTGTCTGATGACGCATCCGTGCCCGCACCTGCACCAACCATGGCCACCGAAGCGCCTTTGAGCGCGGATGCATCTGGTGTTGCCGATGCGAGCGACAGTTCAGATGACCGCCCCCAGCACCCGCGTGGCACCAGCCTTGCTCCCTCCACGCTGCCTGTGCCCAAGACCTAGGCCGCTCGGGGGCCAATCCACAGTCATGCACAATCCTACGCCATGACCACCTTGATTTGCGACTGCAACCAGACCATGCCCTTGGAAGCCAAGGCGCTGGGCCACAGCCTCGATGAGTCACTGCACCTGCACAGCAGTTTGTGCCGGCGCGAGGCCCAAGGTTTTTTGAATGCCCTCAAAGGCGGCGAAGGGTTGGTGGTGGCGTGCACCCAAGAAAAGCGTTTGTTTGAAGACCTGGCTCAGCAAGCGCGCGAAGCAGATCCCGCTTTGCCATGGGTGCCCATCAAGTTTGTGAACATCCGCGAGACAGCGGGTTGGGGCCGCGAGTCGGCCCAGGCCATGCCCAAAATCGCCGCCTTGTTGGCCCAGGCCCAGATGCCCGATGCCGAACCGGTGCCCACGGTCACTTACAAAAGCGCTGGGCGTTTGCTCATCGTCGCCGAGTTGGGCCGCGCCCAAGCCTTGGCCGATGTGTTGGGCGATGGCCTGGACATCACCTTGATGTCTGACGGCGTGACCCGTGGCATGCCGGCCCAAGAGCGCCGCTACCCGGTCATCGCCGGTGAGTGGTTGGGTTTGAGTGGTTGGTTGGGCGCATTCACTTTGCAATGGCGACGCAGCAACCCCATTGACTTGGACTTGTGCACCCGCTGCAATGCCTGCGTGGCCGCTTGCCCAGAGCAAGCCATTGGCCTGGACTACCAGATTGATTTGACGGCGTGTCAATCGCACCGCGATTGCGTTAAAGCCTGCGGTGTGGCTGGTGCCATTGACTTTCAGCGCGAGCCCAGCACCGAAAACGCTGAGTTCGATCTGGTGCTGGATTTGCGCAGCGCCTCGGCCTTTGACCGGCATGCCCTGCCCCAAGGTTATTTCCGCCAGGACGACATGGCCACCTTGTTGCGTTTGCGCGAAATGGTGGGTGAATTTGAAAAGCCCAAATTCTTTCAATACAAAGCTTCGATTTGTGCGCACAGCCGCAACACCCAAATTGGTTGCAACGCTTGTGTGGATGTGTGTTCGGCCCAAGCCATCTCATCGGAACCCGCGCGCCAGCAAATCAAGGTCAATCCCCATTTGTGTGTCGGTTGCGGGGCTTGCACCACGGTGTGTCCCACGGGTGCATTGGCCTATGCCTATCCCCAGGCCAGTGCCTTGGGGGTGACGGCCAAAACATTGCTCAGCACCTATGCCCGCGCTGTCGGCAAGGATGCGGTATTGCTGTTGCACAGCCAAGGCAAAGGTCAGGCCATGCTCAACGAGCTGGGCCGTGCAGCCCAGCTTCAACGCGCCCATGGTTTGCCGGCCCGGGTCATCCCCATGTCGTTGTGGCACACCGCCAGTGTGGGTGCCGATGTGTGGCTGTCCATGTTGGCTTTTGGCGCGGCCCAAGTGGTGGTGTTGGCCACCGACGAAGAGGCGCCGCAATACGCCCAAGCGGTGCAAGACCAAATGGCCCAAGTCCAAGCCGTGCTGCATGGCTTGGGCTACCCGGGCCAGCACCTCACCTGGCTGCAGGCCGACAGCGTGGACGCCTTGGATGCCCAGCTCAAAACCTTGCCCGCTGCACCCGCCCGGCCTGGACCGCCTGCGAAATTTGCCTTGACCAGCGACAAGCGCAGCAGCTTGGCACTCGCTTTGGACCATTGGATGAGCCATGCCCCAGCTGCACAGGCTTGGCCCGAGGCGATCGCACTGCCCACCGCTGGGGCTTTTTGGGGCGGTGTTCAAGTGGATGCCCAGGCTTGCACCTTGTGCTTGAGTTGCGTCAGCGCCTGCCCTGCCAGCGCACTGCAAGACAACCCAGACCAGCCAGAGCTGGCCATCATTGAAAAAAACTGCGTCCAGTGCGGTTTGTGTGTCACGACCTGTCCAGAAAATGCCATCCAAACCGTGCCGCGTTTGTTGCTAACCCCCGCGCGCCATGAGCGCCAGGTGCTGAATCAAAGCCAGCCTTACAGCTGCGTGCGTTGCAGCAAGCCTTTTGGCACCTTGAAAGCCATTGAAGCCATGCTGGGCAAACTCAGCGGACACGCCATGTTCCAGGGCGCGGCCGCAGAGCGGCTCAAAATGTGCAGCGATTGCCGGGTGATTGATATTTACTCCGCTGGTGATGAGCAGCGCATCGTTTAGGCCATGTTCGCCCTGAAGCGCCCCATTCAACCCTTATGAACCTGCCCTTGAACCCGCCGCCCACCTCGTCGGCCATGGACGAAGAAACCGCCCGCGCTGAGCTGTACGGGTTGATAGCGACCCTCTTTTATGCGGCTCCCGATGAGGCCTTTTTGGGTCAGCTGCGCGTGGCCGTGACACAAGCCCCCGCGGCGGGTGGCTTTTTGGAAGAACCCTGGCGTCAATTGGTCAGCGTGGCCCGAAGTTGTAACCAAAAGCAAATTGCCGATGAACACGATGCGTTGTTTGGTGGCCTGGGTCAGCCAGAGGTCTATTTGTTTGCGTCCCACCACCTCAGTGGTTTTTTGAATGAGAAACCCCTGGCCGCTTTGCGCACCGATTTGGCCGAATTGGGCTTGAGCCGCGATGAAAGCTTGCCCGAAACCGAGGACCATGTGTCGTATCTGTGCGAGGCCATGCGCTACTTGATCGCTGGCGATGATGTCGCCGTGGCCAACCTGAGCCGCCAACGAGAATTCTTTGCCCGCCACTTGCAGCCCTGGGTGTACCTCATGTGTGACGCCTTGCAGGCCCACCCGCGCGCCCAGTTTTATGCGGCCTTGGCCGGTTTGCTCAGGGCGTTTGCTGAGGTCGAAACCCAGGGTTTTGACATGCTCGATTGAGCCCAGGTTGACCTTTGAAGGGGGTTCAGGACTGCATGTGGCTGAATAAAAACTTACAAATTGGAGGGGGGTACCTGGGCAAACCCCTTATGAATTCGATTGCAAAAGGCCTGAAAATGTCAAAAGTCTGGCGAGCGGGTGTGTCCCGCCATGCCAGAGGCGTGAAGCGCCCCATTTCTTTTTGGAGAATTGAATGAACAACGACCAGCCATCTACTTCCCGCCGTGGGTTTTTTTGGGGAGCTGCTGCGGCCAGTGCGGCTGTGGCCACCGTCGCAGGCGTCAAGGCGCTGGACACACCGTCCGTGCCCAACACTGAAAGTCTCCCAGCCGCGCCGGCCAAAGGCGGCGGTTACAGCTTGAGCGAACACGTCAAGCGTTACTACCAAACCACCCGCGTCTGAACGGAGCCACCCATGCTACTCACCAAAAAATCTGACAGCACCGCCCGTGCAGGCTCTCCATTTGTGCACCGTTTGCAGCGCGGTTTGGCCCAGGCCATTCCCACCATGGACCGGCGCGCTTTTTTGCGCCGCTCGGGTTTGGGCGTGGGCGTGGGCTTGGCCGCCAGCCAATTGACCTTGGTGAAAAAGTCCCAAGCTGCTGGCCCCAACAAAGGTGACGGTTCTGGCAAGGTGGAAGTCAAGCGCACCGTTTGCACCCATTGCTCGGTGGGTTGTGCGGTCGATGCGGTGGTGGAAAACGGCGTCTGGGTGCGCCAAGAACCTGTGTTTGATTCGCCCATCAACCTGGGCGCGCATTGCGCCAAGGGTGCGGCTTTGCGCGAGCACGGCCATGGTGAGTTCCGCCTGCGCCACCCCATGAAGTTGGTTGATGGCAAATACCAGCGCATCAGCTGGGACCAAGCGCTGAATGAAATTTCCGAGAAATTGCTGGAGCTGCGCAAGACCAGTGGCCCTGACTCTATTTACTGGGTGGGTTCGAGCAAGCACAACAATGAGCAGGCCTATTTGCTGCGCAAGTTTGTGAGTTTTTGGGGCAGCAACAACTGCGACCATCAGGCGCGCATTTGCCACTCCACCACGGTGGCAGGCGTGGCCAACACCTGGGGTTATGGGGCGATGACCAACTCGTACAACGACATGCAAAACAGCAAGGTCGCCATGTACATTGGCTCCAATGCGGCCGAGGCGCACCCGGTCAGCTTGCTGCACATGCTGCATGCCAAAGAAACCGGCACCAAGATGATCGTGGTCGACCCGCGATTCACCCGCACGGCGGCCAAGGCCGACGAGTTTGTGCGCATCCGCTCAGGCTCTGACATTCCCTTCTTGTTTGGCTTGTTGCACATCATCTTCAAAAACGGTTGGGAAGACAAAAAATACATCAACGACCGGGTCTTTGGCATGGACAAGGTCAAAGAAGATGTGATGTCCAAATGGACGCTTGACAAGGTCGAAGAGGCCTGTGGCGTCAAGCCCGAGCAAATGATCAAAGTGGCCACATGGCTGCATGAAAACCGCCCTGGCACCATTGTTTGGTGCATGGGCCAAACCCAACACACCATTGGCAATGCGATGGTGCGTGCCTCATGCATTTTGCAATTGGCCTTGGGCAATGTGGGCAAGTCCGGTGGCGGCACCAACATCTTCCGCGGTCACGACAACGTGCAAGGGGCCACCGATGTCGGCCCCAACCCCGACTCACTGCCCGGTTATTACGGCTTGGTCGAGGGCTCTTGGAAGCACTTCGCCAAAACCTGGGGCGTGGATTTTGAATGGATCAAGGGCCGCTTTTCCGCCCCGGCCATGATGAGCAAGCCCGGCATCACCGTGTCGCGCTGGATCGACGGCGTGATGGAGAAAAACGAATTCATCGACCAAGACAGCAACCTGCGCGGCGTGTTCTTTTGGGGCCATGCGCCCAACTCGCAAACCCGTGGCCTGGAGATGAAACGCGCCATGGACAAGCTGGACTTGTTGGTGGTGGTCGATCCCTACCCATCGGCAACTGCGGCCATGGCCGCCATGCCGGGCAAGGCCGAAGACAAAAACCCCAACCGCGCGGTTTACCTGTTGCCGGCGGCCACACAGTTTGAAACCAGTGGCTCCTGCACCGCATCCAACCGCTCTTTGCAATGGCGTGAAAAGGTCATCGAACCTTTGTGGGAGAGCCGCTCTGACCACATGATCATGTACCAGCTGGCGCAAAAGCTGGGTTTTGACAAAGAGCTGGTCAAA
>Ga0209358_10001559_pt1 | contig 18053 bp, 18 predicted proteins | sample LauGreFa1BDMLBSN_2_FD_187574 | JGI IMG/M metagenome (GOLD analysis project Ga0209358, IMG submission 187574) | Freshwater lake microbial communities from Lake Michigan, USA - Fa13.BD.MLB.SN (SPAdes) (version 2) | ecosystem: Environmental > Aquatic > Freshwater > Lake | place: Lake Michigan, USA... | reverse complement strand
CCTGGCCTTCGCTTGTGGAAGGTGCCCCTGCAGGGCCCGAAGCCTGCCGCACGTGGTCGATCGCCATGAGTGCGTACTGGACGATGCACCCGACACACCCGATCAGGATGATCAGGCGAACCGGCCACTGCGGGTAAGTGATGTAGCCCTCGACGCCCACGTAATCGTTGGTGACCCAGGCCTTGACGAACATGGGGCGGCTCGCCACGAACAAGGCGCAGAACAGGGCGATGCCCAGGACCGAATAAAAAGCCATCAAGGCATGCCCCACGCGCGGCAGTTTGCGGCTGATGAAGTCACTGAGCGACTCCACGCGGGTGATCCGGCCAGACCGCAGCGCCTGCGGCAAAGAGAGAAAGACGATGGCCACGATGGAGATCGACACCAGCTCCGGCACCCCCGGCAAGGGGCGCGTGAAAGCCGTTCGCCCCACCACATCGACCGTGATCACCAGCATCAGGATGAAGATCCATGCCGTACCCAGTGAACTGAGGATTTGAAGGACCCGGGCAAAGACCCGGGCCAGCAAGCTGGTCGAAGCGGTGGGCAACGTCATCCGGGGTCTCAGTTACGTTCCCAGTCACGCACCAGTTGAACGTTGTTCTCGCGCATCTTTTTCATGTAGGCGCTCAGGACCGCTTGGGCGGGAACGGAACGCTTGGCATTGGTGTCGACCCAATTCTTCGCGATATTGGGCATGGTCATCGCCCACTTGCGGCGCTCGTCTGCCGGCAGGCGGGAGAACTTCGCGCCCTCGTCGGCCATCCTCTTTTCGAAGTCGATGGCCAGGTTATGCAAGGTCAGGGCAATGCGGGCGTTGTAGTCCTTGCCCACGTCCTTGATCACCTTCTGGACTTCGGGCGGGAGCTTGTCGTGGAAGGTCTTGTTGATGGACAAGGCGCCAATCATCATCGAGCCCAGGTCCACACGGGTCGCGAACGGCGCCACCTGGTGCGACTTGGTGGGATACATACCCGTCGTGAAGGCAATCAGGCCGTCATACACGCCTGTCTTGAGGTTGTTGAAGTGGGTCGCGAAGTCGCCCTGAACCGGCACCGCGCCAATGCCCGAGGCCCACAGCGACAACGAACCCGCAGCGCCGATCTTGCGCCCCTTGAGGTCGGCAATCGTGTTGATGGGGAAGTTGCTCAGAACGTAGTCGGTGTCCGTGGACAAGGCGGCCAGGAAGATCTGGTTGTGCTTGGTCCACTCATTGACCATGGCCGGCTCTTCGGTGTTGAGCTCGTACATGATTTTGTTCATCACGCGGGCATCGTCACTGCCGAAAGGCGCCATGAAGCAGACCGCCTGCAGCGGGATCTTGGACGCCTCGAAGATGGTGTAGACGAAGCCCATTTCGGCGACGCCCGATTCAACGGCCTGGAGCTCGCCGCCGATCTTCGCCAGGGTGCCGCCAAAGGCTTCGGTCCAGACGATGTTGTGCTTGCCGCCGGCTTCTTTGAGCCGCTTGTCCACCTCGGGGATGAAGTAGTTCTTGATCATCCCGATCCAAGGCAATTGCGGCCCGTGCGCCGCACTGAAGGTGACCTTGAAGGTCTCGGCGCTTGCGGCGGGCGCCAGGGTGAACATCAGGCCGGCGATCGCGGCACTCAGAAACGAACGTTTGGCGAATTTCATGGTGTTGTCTCCTGCGGTTTAATTCTCGAGCTCAATGTACGGCATAGGACCGATCGAAAAAAATGCGTTTTATCTATTCGGACCATAGAAGCCCTGCATGCCTGAAGGCGATCAGCCGAACGCCTCGAGTGAACGTCCGCCCGCCTGCACGGACTTGGCATGGACCAACACGATGGCCATCACGCAGGGCACGCTGCCCCGGTTGATCCAGTTGTGGACGGTTCCGCGCTGGACCATCACATCGCCCGCGCGCAGATGAACCTCTTCGCCCGTTTCGAGCTCCATATCGATCTCGCCTGACATGACCACGATGTAATCGATCGTGTCGGTCCGGTGGACACGCTGAGCGATGCCGGGGTGGAAATCAAGAATGCGAAACACGGTGCCATCGGGCACCATCGTGAACACGCCCGGCCGGCGCCCGGCGTCTGCATCGCCGTCGTTGTTCGCCGGGTGCGTGTCGGTGGTCCAGATGTTGTAGACGAAGCCGTTCGGTCGGGCCTGCGCGAAATTGCCGCAAGGCGCATCGATTTGCACGACGGCCTTGCCCTGGGCGTCATGCCCGGTCACGACCCGTCGAATAGTGGGATGGTTCATACCCGCTCCTGGTGGGGTCGATCGCAGTGCGCGATGAAATCGGCGATCGACGTTGCAAGCCGCTCCTCCACCGGCGCCCAATCGGCGAACGGCAACAAGGGCTCGTCGGTATCTTCAATGGGCAGCGGCTTGAGGACGGCGCCCGGAATCAAGCCAGCAACGGCCTCGCCCGCGAGGCGGCCGTGCGTGCGGTCATTTCCGGGAACGACCATCGCCGGCACCCGGATCGCGCGCAGGACGTCGGACTCCACGCCGAGCATGGGCTCCGCAGGTCCGCGCCGAAAAACCTCCAGCCAGAGCGCCATGACTCGGATGTACTGGTCCTTGTCCAGGGCCATCAGGCGATCTCGGTTGCGCGGATTCATCCGGATCCGCTCTTGGTAGTCGGGCATCTCGCAGACGGCCGCCATGCCGCCTTGGCGGGCGGCTTCAATGAATTGGCCGTAGTAGATGTTCGGCAGCCGCCCCGCGGCGAAGGATCCGCCCGTCACACGGATCAAGATCAGTCCCCGCACGCGGTGCGGGTGACGCTGGTGGAAGATGACCGAGGCTCTGGCACCCGAGGACGTTCCGCCAATGAAGGCCGAGGCGGCGCCGATCTCTTGCAGCAGCTGCGCGAGGTCATCGGCCCAGATCTCTTCTTCTCCCAGGTCGCCTTCGATGACGATGTCCGATGCACCGCAGTTGCGGCGGTCGTGCAGGAGCACCCGCACGCCCTGGCTCGCCAGCTTGCGCGCCAGGGGCACTAACTCGTCGAAGCCGCGGCGTCCGCCCGGCATGAGGGCCAGCCAGGGCCCGGCCTCACCGAAGGTTTCGTAACGCAGTGTGGCGCCACGGATATCACGCGTCGCCATCGTTCGATCTCCAGGGACGATCCGTTGGAATGACTACAGGCGCAGGAGCCGGCGGGCATTGCCCTCGTAAATTTTTCCGCGGTCGACTGCATTCAAGCCGAGGTCGTCGATGGCCTTGATCGTTCCGCCAATCAGATGGTGCCCGCCGCGCGAATCAAACGGCGCGTCGGTGGCAAAGAGGCAGTGATCGGCCTGGAAAAAGTCAAGACCGCAGCGCGCCGCAGCCGACGAACCATTGGTGGCCGTGTCCGCGTAGATCATGCGGTAGTAATCCAGCAGCGGCTTTTTCAGGCCCGCTTTTTCAGCGGCGGGGTTGCGGTCGGTCTCGCCATCAAAAATCTGGCTGAAACCCAGGGCAATCTTCTGCGAGAAGAAGGGAATCATGCCCCCCATGTGGTGGGTGATGATCTTCAGATTCGGCAGCTTGTCGAACAGGCCCGAAAAGATCAAACGCGTGACGCAGGCACTGGTTTCGTAGGGCCAGCCGAAGGTGAACCAGATTTCATTTTCCGAGGCGGACTCCGACGCGTAGTCGGAGAAGTTCGGGCCGCGCATCGGATGGATCCAGACCGGCAGGTCATGGCGCGCCATGGTCTCAAACAGCGGATAGAACTCGGGCGCGCTCAGAGACTTGCCCAAGACGTTCGTGAACACCTGGATGCCGCGGGCCCCCAGCTCGTTGACCGCCCGGTTGGCCTCCTTGACCGCTGCCTCCGGGTTGTTCATGGGCATCGAGGCGATGAACGCCGGGAAGCGGTCCGGGTGGGCCTTGCAGATGGCGGCCAGGCCGTCGTTGGCCAATCGGGCCAGGGTGGGCGTCACGTCGGCAGAGCCCAGCATCTCGATCGGGGGGTTGGACAGCGCCAGGACCTGCTGGTAGTCGTCGTAACCATCCATCAACCGAAGGTGTGCATCGACATCCCAGAGCTCGGGCAGGTGGTCGAAACTATGCAAAATCGGGATCTGAGGCGCAACTTCGCGCATGCGCTCAAACACCTGCTTGGGAAGTATGTGATTGAAGATGTCGATTTTCATTGGCGTAAATCCCTCTAATTTGCGAACTCTAAGAGCAGCCAGTCTATAGAAAAAATGGTTTTCTTCTATAGACTTGATAGACAATGGGCATGACTTCAAAAGTTTGAATTTGATGATACGACTTCCGCACGGCATCAAACTGCGCCAGCTGCAGTACTTCCTGGCGGTCGCAGACAAGCTGCACTTTTCCAAAGCCGCCGAAGAAGTCTTCGTCACCCAGCCCACGCTGTCGCACCAGATCGCCGAGCTCGAGTCTCATGTCGGTGTGCCGCTGTTTGATCGATCGGGAAAATCGGTCCGATTGACCGAGCCGGGTCGCCTGTTTGCGGCGCATGCCTCGCGGGCGCTCAAAGAGCTTGAGTCCGGCTGGACCGAGCTGAAAGAGCTCGAGGGATTGCGCCGCGGAACGCTGGCCATCGGCGCGAGCCAGTCCTTCCTGCGCAAGCTCTTTCCGCCCCTGGTCGGAGAATTCATGCACCGGCATCCGCAGGTCCAGCTGCAGGTCGAGGAAATGACCGCCACCGAAATTGAGCGGCGCCTGGCCGACGGCAGCCTGGATCTGGGCATCGCTTTTGCGCCGGCGGTCCTGGAAGAAACCGAGATCGAAACCATCCTGAAAGAACGACTTCTCTTGGTGGTGGGCCCGGATCACCCCTTGGCGGATCGCTCGCAGGTGACGCTGCAAGACCTCAATGACAAGCCGATGGTCTTTTTCACGCCCGAGTTCACGACCCGAAAAATCATTGCCCGCTATTTTGAAAATGCAGGCGCGCGGCTGAATTTGGTGTGCGAGACCAACAGCATCGAGGTGATGCTCGGCGTCGTGGCTCAAACGCAGACCGCCACCATCCTGCCCGAGGGCACGATTTCAAAAAACTCCGGGCTTCGTGTGCTGCCGATCGTCGAACCGGAATTGGTCCGGGTGTCGGCCTTGCTGTGGGCCCGACACAGCTTTCGCACATTCGCAGCGCGTACGTTCGCGGGCATGGTTCGCCAACATTTCCTCAGCGAGCTGCCGCTGCAGGTTTGAAATGCATGTCGGTTTTCTATCCGCGAGATAGAAGAAAAGCATTTTTTCTATGACGCCAGGCTTCGTAGAGTCGCCGAATGTTCCCGAACGAAGCGATCCGATGACCGAGCCTGAATTTCGCCAAGGCGCAGACGCCGACGGCGCGGCCCTCGCCGGTGACGCCCAGTCCCTCAAAGGCCTGAAGGTCTTGGACATGTCCCGAATCTTGGCGGGCCCCTGGGTGGGACAGACACTGGCGGACCTCGGCGCGGAGGTGATCAAGATCGAGCGCCCCGGCGCGGGGGATGACACCCGCAGCTGGGGCCCGCCTTTTCTGGTGGACGCACAAGGCCGTGAGGCCGCTGACTCCGCGTACTTCCTCTGTGCAAACCGGAACAAGAAGTCCGTCACCATCGACATGACGCGCGAAGAGGGGCGCCAGGCGCTGGTCGCCCTCGCCCAGCGCTCGGACGTTCTGATCGAAAACTACAAGCTCGATGGCCTCAAGCAATACGGGCTGGACTATGAGTCGCTGAAAAAAATCAATCCCCGCCTGATCTACTGCTCGATCACGGGCTTTGGCCAGACCGGTCCCTACGCCGCGCGCGCCGGGTATGACTTTCTGATCCAGGGCATGGGCGGGCTCATGAGCATCACCGGCGTGAAAGATGGCGAGCCGGGTGCGGGCCCCCAGAAAGTCGGCGTAGCCCTCACCGACATCCTGACGGGCTTGTATTCAACCGTCGGCATCCTGGCGGCACTGACCTACCGCGAGCGCACCGGTCTCGGCCAGCATCTGGACATGGCGCTGCTCGATGTGCAGATCGCGGCTCTGGCCAATCAGGGCAGCAACTTCTTGGTCAGTGGCAAAGCGCCTGGGCGTATGGGCAATGCCCACCCCAATATCGTCCCCTACCAAGACTTCCCCACGAAGGATGGTCACATGGTGATCGCCGTGGGCAATGACGCGCAGTTCTCACGACTGTGCGAGGCCGCGGGGCAGCCGCAGATGGCGCTGGACCCGCGCTTTGCGAACAACAAGGCGCGCGTGCTTCACCGGGCCGAGTTGGTTGAGGCGCTCAAAGCCCTCACGACGGAACGCACCACCGCGCAGTGGATACAGATTCTGGAAGCCCAGGGCGTCCCCTGCGGCCCGATCAACACGATCGACCAGGTGTTCGAGGATCCGCACGTGCAGTCGCGTGGCTTGCGCCAGATGGTGGAGAGCGCCGCCTACGGCCCGGTTCCCATCGTGGCCAATCCGATCCGGATGTCTGAGACGCCCGTGCGCTATCACTCGGCCCCACCGGCCCTGGGCGAACACACCCGGGAGGTGCTGTGTGGCGTGCTGGGAATGTCCGCCGCCGAAGTCGACCGATTACAAGCTGAAAGAGTGTTTTAACGTGGCTCAATTTCTTCAAGTCGACATCGACGAGGGCATCGCTCGGATCACCCTCAACTCCCCCGCCACGCGCAACGTGCTCGGATTTGACGGTCCGTCTGCCGAGATCGCACAGGCCTGCGAACGCATCAGCGCCGATCGCTCGATCCGCGCCGTCGTGCTCACGGGCGCGGGAACGGTCTTCAGCGCGGGGGGCGACATCCGAAACATGGCGGCACGCCTGGACAACGACGCGCTCGAGCCCGTGGACGATCGCTACTACTACAAGGAAGGCATCCACCGCATTCCCAAGGCCCTGTACGAACTCGAAGTTCCGACCATCGCTGCGGTCAATGGCCCCGCCATCGGCGCGGGACTTGACCTGGCCTGCATGTGCGACATCCGGATCGCCGCGCGCACAGCCACCTTCGCGGAAAGCTTCGTGACGCTGGGCATCATCCCGGGCGATGGCGGCGCCTTCCTGCTGCAGCGCCTGGTGGGCCTGGCCAAAGCCGCGGAAATGACGTTCACCGGCGAGGCGATCACCGCCGATCAAGCCCTGGCCTGCGGCCTGGTCTCGCAGGTGGTGGCGGGCGAGGAGTTGGTGGAGACCGCCATGGGGCTGGCCCGACGCATCGCGAAAAATCCGCCCCATGCCCTGCGCATGGCCAAGCGACTGATGCGGGAGAGCCAGCACCTTCGCCTGGATTCCGTGCTGGAGTTGTCATCGGCCTTCCAGGCCTTGGCGCACGCGTCGAGCGACCACCGTGATCGCGTGACGCGCGCCGTACAAGCCATCGATCGCCGCAAGAATTCATAAGCCGGGCTTGCCCGCACCCCAATCGAAACAAGAAAGAACTTCCAAATGATCCGCACCGAACACGTCATGATCCCGATGCCCAATGGCGGCGTCATGGGCGCACACATCGCCTACCCGGATACCGACAAGCCCGCACCCGCCGTGATTGCCATCATGGAGATCTGGGGCGTCAACGACACCATGCGGGCCCACGCCCAGGAGTTTGCCGAGGCGGGCTATGTGTGCCTGGTGCCCGACCTGTTTTGGCGGCAAGAGCCCGGCGTCGAGTTGTCCGACCGAAATCCGGAGGACGGAAAAAAGGCGTTCGACCTCTATTACGAGTTCGACTACGACCTGGGCGTAGAGGACATGCTCGTGGTGCGAGATTTCCTGAAGAAGAAACAGGAATGCACCGGGAAGGTGGGCGCCGTCGGCTACTGCCTGGGCGGCAAGCTGTGCTACCTCATGTGCTGTCGCACGGACATTGACTGCGCAGTGGCCTATTACGGAACCTACATCGAGCACGAGATCCGGGAAGTCAAGAACCTTCACCGCCCGTTCGTGCTTCATATGGCCATGAAAGACCGCTGGGTCCAGGCCGAGGTCAACCTGCTGCTCGAGCGCAAGCTGCGCCCCAATCCGCTGGTGACGATCCACCAATACCCGGAGGCGGACCATGCGTTCGCGCGCATCGGCGGAATTCCTTATCGCAAGGCCGAAGCCGATGAAGCGCTGGGCCACACCCTGGACTTCTTCCACACCCACCTGGGCACATGAGCCCCGGCCGCCCCTCACCCAAGAGCGAACCGTCCATGCTACGCAGCGAACTCTACGAAGGTATTCGGGTCGACTGGGATGTCGCGATCGAGGTCAGCGATGGACTGACCCTGCGCTGCGACGTGTTTCGCCCGGATGATGATCGGCAGTACCCCGTGATTCTGGGTGTCACGCCCTATGGCAAATGGCTGTCGTTTCAGGATGAAGTCTGGGGCGGTCAGTGGAAGATGCTCAAGGCGCACGAACCCGCGATCGAAACGCTGTCCACCAACCGTTTCCAGAACTACGAGTTCCCCGACCCCGAGCGCTTCGTTCGCGACGGCTATGTACTGGTGCGCGTCGATGCACGCGGCACAGGCCGCTCCCCGGGCTTCATGGACCTGTTCTCGAAGCGAGAGACCCAGGATTTCTACGACTGCGTCGAATGGGCCGCCCAACAGCCCTGGTCCAATGGGCGGGTGGGCCTGTCAGGCGTCTCGTACCTGGCCTGCAACCAGTGGCAGGTGGCGGCCTTGCAGCCGCCCCACCTGGCGGCGATGTGCGTGTGGGAAGGCGCGTCCGATTTTTACCGGGAGTTCGCGCGCCACGGCGGCATCCTCTCGCAGTTCAACGACCTGTGGTTTGAAAAGTATGTGTTGCCGGTGCAGCACGGACGCGGCGAGCGTGGCTGGATCAGCCACATCAACGGGGAGTGGGTCGCGGGCCCCGCCACACTCAACGACGCGGAGCTTGCGCGCACACGCAGCGACTGGCGCCAGGACTTGCGCACCCACACGCGAGCCAGCGATACCTTCTGGCGCGAGCGCCTGCCGCACTTCCCCTCGATCCAGGCCCCCCTGCTCTCCGCGGCCAACTGGGGCGGACAGGGTCTGCACCTGCGCGGAAACATCGAGGGCTTCCTGCAGGCAGGCTCGCCGCAAAAGTGGCTGAACTTCCACTGCCTGGAGCACTGGACCGAGTACTACACGCAAACCGGCATCGCGCTGCAAAAACGGTTCTTCGCGCATTTCCTGAAAGGCGAAGACAACGGGTGGGCCCACGAACCGAAGGTGCAGATGCTGGTGCGCGAGCCTGGCAAGCCGTTTCGTTCGCGCAGTGCATCCGATTGGCCACTACCCGACACGCAGTGGACGCGCCTGCACCTCGGGCCCGACAGCGCGCTCCATGCGCAGGCGCAGACCCAGGCTGCCGGCACCGCACTGCGCTATGACGCCACCGGCGAGGGATTGACCTTCCTGAGCGCGCCCCTGGAACAAGATTGGCACGTCATCGGGCCGTCTGCCGTCCGCATGACGATTTCCAGTTCCACGCCGGATGCCGACCTGTTCCTGGTGCTGCGCCTGTTCACCCCCGACTTGAAGGAAGTGACCTACTCGGGGTCCAACGATCCGCATACCCCCATGTCGCATGGGTGGCTGCGGGCCTCGCTGCGACAACTGGACACGGCCAAGTCCACGGCCTATCGACCCTGGCATACGTTCGACACGCACCAGCCACTCACGCCCGGCGAGCGCTATGAGGTGGACGTCGAGATCTTGGCCACCTGCTTTGTGGCGCCCAAGGGCTATCGCATCGGCTTGAGCCTGCGGGGACGCGACTATGTGTATCCCGGCGACCTCTCCGCGTTAACGTCGCAGATCGGGCAGCCCGCCACCGGCGTCGGCCCCTTCCGACATACCTGCCCGGTGGATCGGCCGGCGGGCGTTTACGCCAACACGGTCACGCTGCACTTTGACGGGCGTGAGCCGCCGTCGCTGTTGTTGCCCGTGGTGCCTGCGGATTGAGGCTTAGCCCGCCGCCGGCCCGCGCAGGCGCTCGATCAAGCCATTGAGTGCGTCGAGCGAGCCAAACTCGATCGCCAGCTCGCCCATCTCCTCGATGCGGCCGGCGCGCTTGACGCGCTTTTTGATTCGCACCTCGACTTCGGCGGTGAGCAGGTCCGAGAGTTCTTCTTCAACGCAGCGCAGGTCGCGCGATTTTTCTTTCTTGGGCTTGGGCGAGACCAGGACAAATTCCGCGCTGAGTTTTTTGACCAGGCTCTCGGCTTCGCGCACTGAGAGTTTCTTGGCGGTGATCTGATTGGCCGCCGTGATCTGCGCGGCGCGCTCCAGCGAGAGCAAGGCGCGGGCATGGCCCATGTCCAGGTCGCCGGCCATCAACAGGGTCTGCACGGGGTCGGCCAGGTTCAACAGGCGCAAGAGGTTGGACGCGGCGCTGCGCGAGCGGCCCACGGCCTGCGCCGCTTGTTCGTGCGTGAGGCCGAAGTCGCGAATCAGGCGCTGCAGGCCCTGGGCTTCTTCCAGCGGGTTAAGGTCTTCGCGCTGAATGTTCTCGATCAGGGCCATGGCCGCAGCGGCTTCGTCGGCGACATCGCGCACCAGCACCGGCACGCTGTCTAAGCCGGCCAAGCGCGCTGCGCGAAAGCGCCGCTCGCCCGCGATGATTTCGTACTTGCCGGCATTCGCACCGCTGGCGAGCTTGCGCACCAGGATCGGCTGCATGATGCCTTGCGACTTGATGCTCTCGGCCAGCTCGTACAGCGCGCCTTCGTCCATGCGCGTGCGGGGCTGATAAACACCCGGGACCATGTCGGCCAGCAGCAGGGAGGCGGGTTGCCCCGGCGTGGCGGGCGGTGCGTCGGCGCTGTCCTCCACGCGCGGGCCCAGGAGTGCCTCGAGTCCGCGGCCCAGGCCCTTGGGTTTTTTCGTTGCCATGTGGTCTTCTTCTTTCAGGTCTAAAAATCAGGCGGCCATCAGGGCCTGCAAGTGGGCGTGGCCTTCGGGCCAATCGCCCAGGGCCGAGTCGGCATTGAGATGACCGGCGGGGCCTGCATCCACCAGACGCGAGCCCCAGGCCCGCGCCAAGTCTTGGGCGCGCTCGAAGTGGCAATACGGATCGTTGCGACTGGTCACCAGCACACTCGGAAACGGCAGGGGCTGCATCGCAATGGGCGACCAACTGCGTAGCGGCGCTTGCAGCTCGGGGCGCTCGACATCGCCCGGCGCAACCAGCAAAGCCGACTGCACGCGGTGAACGTTGCGACTGAGGGTGGCCCAGGCGGCGGTGAGGATGCAGCCCAGACTGTGGGCGACCAAGACCACCGGCCCCTCACGCGACATCACGACATCTTCCAGCCGCGTGATCCAGTCGCCGCGCAAGGGCGACACCCAGTCATGCTGCTGCACGCGCGTGTAGCCATGCAGCGACTCCCACCGGCTTTGCCAATGGTCAGGCCCGCTGCTTTGCCAGCCGGGGAGGACGAGGACGTGGTCGGGCGACACCCGCGCTCAGATCTTCTGCACACGCGCCACCATCTCGCGCGCAAATTCGATAAAGGCCTGGCTGCCACGCGCCGCCGGATCGAACACGACGCCGGGCAGGCCGTAGCTGGGGGCCTCGGCCAGGCGCACGTTGCGCGGGATCACGGTGTCGAAGACCTTGGGGCCGAAGTGCGCCTTGAGCTGGTCGCTCACCTGCTGCTGCAAGGTGATGCGCGGATCGAACATCACCCGCAGCAGGCCGATCACCTGCAGCTCGGGGTTGAGATTGGCGTGCACCTGCTTGATGGTGTTGACCAGGTCGGACAGCCCCTCGAGCGCGAAGTACTCGCACTGCATGGGCACGATCACGCCGTGGGCCGAGCACAGGCCGTTGAGCGTGAGCATGGACAAGGACGGCGGGCAGTCGATCAGGACGAAGTCGTATTCAGCGTCGACCACGGCCAGGGCGTCCTTGAGCCGCTTCTCGCGGCGCTCCAGGTCAACCAGCTCGACTTCGGCGCCCGCGAGTTCGCGGTTGGCACCCAGCACGTCGTAGCCGCAGCGGTCGGCGCGGACGCGGGCCTCGGCAACGGTGGCGGATTCGAGCAGCACGTCGTAGATGGTGGCGGTCAGCTCGCGCTTGTCCACGCCCGAGCCCATGGTGGCGTTGCCCTGCGGATCCAGGTCGACCAGCAGCACCCGCTGACCCACATTGGCCAGGCCGGCCGCCAGGTTGACCGTGGTGGTGGTCTTGCCGACGCCGCCCTTCTGGTTGGCGACACAAAATATCTTGGCCATCAAAATCCCGCCTTCTGGGGCGCCATATAACGAAAGTAACGACTCACTTAAAGCTCATCGGCCGGTGGCCAGCTTGAGGCCAAAGCCGATGAGGAAAACGCCCGCCGTCTTTTCCAGCAGGCGGCCGATCCAGGGTCGGGCCCGCAGGCGCTCGGCCATGTAATGGACCAGCAGGACCACGATCAGGCCGTAGGCAAAAGTCAGGGCGGCGATGGTGACGGCCATCACGCCAAAAGTCAGCAGCCCCTGGTGGCGGGCGGGGTCGACGAAGAGCGGGAAAAAAGCCATGTAGAACACGATGGCCTTCGGATTGAGGAGCGTGATCAGACTGGCTTGGCGAAAGTAACGGCCGGCGGTGATATTCAAAACAGGTGCGTCGCCCGGCTTGGCCAACAACATCCGAAATCCCAGCCAGGCCAGGTAGGCCGCGCCCAACCACTGGACAGCAAAAAAAGCGGCCGGGTAAGCGACCAGCAGCGTCGCGATGCCGGCGACCGCCCCCCAAAGCAGGGCCTGATCGCCCACCATCACCCCCAGGGTAGCAGCCAGTCCGCCACGCAGTCCGCCCTTGCCTGTGGAGGTGATCAGGGCCAAGTTACCAGGGCCGGGGATCGCCAGGAACAGGATGGTGGCGGCGACGAACGCGCCGTAATCTGCAACGCCAAACATGGGTGGGGGCGGAAAGAAACTTCGAAAAACGGGAGGACGGTCGGACCGTCCGGAGGGCCGAGTTTACGTGACCGGCCCCACCTTTTTGAGCGCGAGCAGGCAGCGCTCGGCATCCAGCCCCGGAACCTGCAGAGGTTCCACGTGAAACACAGCCACCTCGGGCGGCAAATCCGCGATTTCCTCAGCCGGATGCTTGCCCTTCATGGCCAGCCAGACGCCGCCCTCCCCCAGCGCCGCACCCGATCCGGCCACGAAATCGGCCAGGGAGGCAAAGGCGCGCGACAGGATCACGTCATACGGGCCGGCCAGCCGCTCGACCCGCTCGTGCAGCCCGCGCAGGTGCGGCAGCTTCAGGGTCAGGGCGACCTGCTGGATAAAAGCGGCCTTCTTGCCCACCGTGTCCACGCAGTCCACGGCGAGATCCGGGCAGCAAATGGCAATGACCACGCCCGGCAGCCCGGCGCCCGAGCCCACATCCAGCAGGCGCAGGGGCCGGCCGGCGGCGTGGCGGCGCAGCGGCGGAATCACGGCCAGGCTGTCGAGCAGGTGATGGCTCAGCATCTCCTGCGGGTCGCGCACGGCGGTGAGGTTGTAGACCTGGTTCCACTTCTGGATCAGCGCCAGGTAGGCCAGCAGCTGCTCTTGCTGCAGGGGCGAGAGCGCCACGCCCAGGGCCTCGGCCCCCGACGCGAGGCGATCCGCCAGCGCGGGCGCGCTCATGCCGCCTGCTGCTCCGCCGGCGCAGGGTCGGCAAAGCCGCTGAACCGGCTCTTTTTCAGGTGGATCAGCAGCAGCGAGATGGCCGCCGGCGTCACGCCCGAGATCCGAGAGGCCTGGCCCAGGGTCTCCGGGCGGTGCTTGGCCAGCTTCTGGCGCACCTCGATGCTCAGGGCCGTGACCTGCAAATAGTCCAGCTCGTCGGGGAGGCGCAGGTTTTCGTAGTGGGCGGAGCGCTGGACTTCGTCCTTTTGACGCTCGATGTAGCCGGAATACTTGGCCGCAATCTCGATCTGCTCGACCACCGGCTCGTACAAGTCGCCCAGTGTTTCACGTGAAACCAGGGCCCCGGCATGCTTGCCGCCGTCCATACCCAGCAGCGCCTCGTAGCCCACGCCCGGCCGACGCAGCAGGTCGCCCAGGTTGTATTCATGGTCGATCGCCTTGCCCAGCACCCGCTCGGATTCGGCCGCCGGCAGATTGCGGGGGTTCACCCAGGTGGATTTCAGGCGCTCTGTTTCACGTGAAACCGCGTCCCGCTTACGGCAGAAAGCGTCCCAACGGGCGTCGTCCACCAGGCCCATGCGGCGCCCGGCCTCGGTCAGGCGCATGTCGGCGTTGTCTTCGCGCAGCTGCAAGCGGAACTCAGCCCGGCTGGTGAACATGCGGTAAGGCTCGGTCACGCCCTTGGTGATCAGGTCGTCGACCAGCACGCCCAAGTAAGCCTCGTCGCGCCGGGGCAGCCAGGCGCCCTCCCCCCGACACTGCAATGCGGCGTTGATGCCGGCGAACAGGCCCTGGGCCGCGGCCTCTTCGTAGCCGGTGGTGCCATTGATCTGCCCAGCGAAGAACAGGCCGGCGATCTGACGGGTTTCGAAGCTGCTTTTCAGGGCGCGCGGGTCGAAGTAGTCGTATTCGATGGCGTAGCCCGGGCGCAGGATGTGGGCGTTTTCCAGCCCTTTCATGGAGCGCACCAGGGCGTACTGAATGTCAAAGGGCAGGCTGGTCGAGATGCCGTTGGGGTAGACCTCGTGCGTGGTCAGCCCCTCGGGTTCGAGAAAGATCTGGTGGCTGTCCTTGCCGGCGAAGCGGTTGATCTTGTCTTCCACGCTCGGGCAGTAGCGCGGGCCCACGCCCTCGATCTTGCCGGTGAACATGGGGCTGCGGTCAAAGCCCGAGCGGATGATCTCGTGGGTGCGCTCGTTGGTGTGGGTGATCCAGCACGGCACCTGCTGCGGGTGCATGTCGGCCCGGCCCATGAAGCTGAACACCGGCACCGGATCCAGGTCACCGGGTTGTTCTTCGCATTGGGAGAAGTCGATGGTTCGGCCGTCCAAGCGCGGCGGCGTGCCTGTCTTCAGGCGCCCCTGCGGGAGCTGGAGCTCCTTGAGCCGCGCCGACAGCGAGACCGCCGGCGGATCCCCCGCCCGGCCGGCGGCGTAGTTGTCCAGGCCCACATGGATCTTGCCGTCCAGAAAGGTACCGGCGGTCAACACCACCGTTCGCGCACGAAAGCGAATGCCCACTTGCGTCACGGCGCCCACTACGCGGTCGCCTTCGACCATCAAATCATCAACCGCCTGCTGAAAAAGCGTGAGGTTGGGCTGGTTTTCCAGGCGGCGGCGGATCGCGGCCTTGTACAGGATGCGGTCGGCCTGGGCCCGGGTGGCGCGCACCGCCGGACCCTTGGAGCTGTTGAGGATGCGGAACTGAATGCCGCCTTCATCCGTGGCGATGGCCATGGCCCCGCCCAGCGCGTCGACCTCCTTGACCAGGTGACCCTTGCCGATTCCGCCGATGGACGGGTTGCAGGACATCTGGCCCAGGGTCTCGATGTTGTGGGTGAGCAGCAGCGTCTCGCAGCCCATGCGGGCCGCGGCCAGCGCCGCCTCGGTGCCGGCGTGGCCGCCGCCGACGACGATGACGTCAAATTCTTGGGGGTACAGCATGGTCTCAAACCTCGAGCAAGGTGGCTTTCAGGCCCAGCGCCTGAGCCCCCAGGTATTGGCGTTGATCGGCGGTCACAAAGTGGTCGACACGGGCCGCCAGAGCCGCGGCTAAATGCAAGGCATCCCCGGCGCGCAGGGCGCTGGCCTCCAGGGCCCGGATCGCGGCGCGCTCCAACACGGTGGTCCAGGGGACGATGTCGAACCCCGCAAAGTTGCGCTCCACCTCCTCGCAGGTCTGGCGATAGACCGAGTCACTGGCGCGGGTCTCGCGGCGGACCCGATTCAGAGCCGAATACAGCTCCACCCGGCAATGTGGCGCGGCCACCACCGGCCGGGCCCGGGCGAACCATTCGAGCATGTCGGCCCGACCTGACTCCGGGAGATAGCGCTTGAGCAGCGCAGAAGTGTCAAAAAGAATACGCATGCGCTTACCAGGACCCGTTCTGGCGTTCCTCGATCAGCGTGCGAACGGCCGAATACCCCTCGGGCAAGGCCATCACGGGCTCGAAGGGCTGCAGGTAGCTAGGCGGCTCGACCGCCTCCGGCCGCAGCGGCACCAATTCGGCCACAGGCTTGCCATGGCGCAGGATGCGGACCGTCTCGCCCTTTTCCACCAAGTCGAGCATCTCGGAGGCATGGGCGCGGAACTCGCTAAGAGAAAGGACTTGCATATGTACAAATAGAAAATTTTGTACATTGTACCCGCGCGCCGCCCGTCACGAGGGCTTACCCGCTAGCATGCCCGTTTCCCGACCGCCCTATTCCCCTCCCATCCCCACCTCTCATGAAGCTCTACTACTCCACCGGCGCCTGCTCCCTGTCCCCCCACATCGTCCTGCGCGAATCGGGCCTGCCTTTCGAGCTGGTGCTCGCCAGCACCAAGACCCATCAATTGCCCGACGGCACCGATTTCTATTCGATCAACTCGCTGGGCTATGTGCCCCTGCTGGAGCTGGACGACGGCACCCGACTGCGCGAAGGCCCGGCCATCGTTCAGTACATCGCCGACCAGGTGCCGGCCAAGCACCTCGCGCCCGCCAACGGCACCCTGCCCCGCTACCAACTGCAAGAGTGGCTGACCTTCATCGGCACCGAGCTGCACAAGAGTTTCTCGCCGCTGTTCAACCCGGCGGTGGCCGAAGAAGCCAAGGGCGTGTTTCGCGACAAGCTCAAGGCGCGCTTGCAGTGGGTGGACGGCCAGCTCGCCGGCAAGTCCTATCTGATGGGTGACGATTTCTGCGTGGCCGACGCCTACCTCTACACCGTCAGCCGCTGGTGCGGCGTGATGAAGATCGACCTGGCACCGATGACCCACCTGGTCGCCTTCCAGCACCGCATGCTAGCGCGGCCTGCTGTGCGGGAGGCGCTCAGGGCCGAAGGGCTGCTCAAGTAGGGCCGCCAGCCCGAGGCAAGGGCCTCTGGCGCAAGGCGAGCAGCGCCCCCGCCCACAGGGCGCAGGCCGACACCACCAGCCCGCGCGCCAAGCCGCCCGGGCCGTCACCGATCCAACCGACCAAGGTGGGCCCGACGATCTGGCCCGCTGCAAACACGATGGTGAAGGCGCTGATGCCGGCTGCCCACTGCGAGGGCGGCAGGTTGTGCCGCACCAGCGCCGTGGTCGAGGCGACCACGGACAAAAACACCCCGCCAAACAACAGCCCAGAGGCCAACACCAGCGGCCAGGCTGTGAACACGGCGGGCATCACTGCGGCCACACCCAACAAACCATTGAGCAGCGCCAGCGGCTGCCCGCCCTTGTAGCGATCGAGCAAGCCAGCCCAGATGCGCGAGGACGCCATCACCGCCACGCCCAGCAAGGCATAAAACAGCGTGATGCGAGAGGGCGACACCCCTTGCTCACGCAGCAACGCGATAACGAAGGTCATGTAACCGATATAGCCCACCCCGAACATCGTGTAGCCCGCCAGCCCCGGCGCGAAATCGCGCCAGTCAAAGCGCGCACCCACACCATCACCCTGAGCAGCAGGCGCCTGCAAAGACGCCAGCAACCGCCCCACCCGCGCGAGCACCACAGTCGCCGCCAGACACGCCAGGGCCAGCGCCCACCAGGCCCAGGCCCAGCCCTGCGGGCGCTGCGACGCCGCCTCGAGCAGCGCCGGCACCATCAGGGCCGACAACGCAATGCCCAGGCCGGTCCCGCCGTAATAGATCCCGAGCAAGAAGCCACTGCGGGCGGGCATCAAAGCCCCCAGGCGCGCTGCCAGCAAGCCGCCGGCAATGAAAAGCCAGGCACTGGCCACACCCGCCAACACCCGCTGCGCGAGCAAGGGCGCGGCCTCGGTGAAAAATCCCGTCAGCCCCATGAACACACTGGCCAGCGCCGCGCCGCCCACCAGCACCCGCAAGGGGCCCACGCGATGCAGCAACCAGGGCGTAACCAGCGCGCCGAGCAGATAGCCCAAGGCATTGGCCGTGTTCATCGCACCCGCCAGCGTGTAGGACCACTGCAGATCCGCGCGCATCGGCGGCAGCAAGAGGCCGTAGGCAAAGCGCGTCACGCCCAGCGATACCGCCGCACCCAGCGCCAGGCCCAGAGCCAGGACGACCAG
>Ga0209358_10001558_pt1 | contig 18063 bp, 14 predicted proteins | sample LauGreFa1BDMLBSN_2_FD_187574 | JGI IMG/M metagenome (GOLD analysis project Ga0209358, IMG submission 187574) | Freshwater lake microbial communities from Lake Michigan, USA - Fa13.BD.MLB.SN (SPAdes) (version 2) | ecosystem: Environmental > Aquatic > Freshwater > Lake | place: Lake Michigan, USA... | reverse complement strand
ATACTTAAACAAAAAATACTGACTTCATATGACCCTCAAAGATATCGAGTATATATGAAAACTAAAAGGCCTGGAGGTAATCCTAGTTTATATGCAAACATTATAAAAATAAATGAGGCAATACCACAAACAAACAATACAAGTTTAAAACTTTTTATGCAAGATATGGGTCTTGAAGATGCATTAGATATGACATTTCAAGAAACCACATATAGTGACGCATTTAATATCATTTTTACACAAGCTGCAATTGCTGCTGCTGGTGGAAACACAGATATTGATAATTTTTTTGAAGGGAATTTTGAATTAAAACCTGCATATACTCAACAATTAGTTCAAGCTGAAGAAAATATGAATTCGGGAGTAATAACCTTAGATGCTGCTACAAATATTTATAAAATATCCGGAAGTATTCAAATTATTGATGTGCCAAAATTAATGGACCCTTTAAATGTAGAAAAGCCGATGTATGGAACGATAATGGACCCTGTTGCTGGACCGCGTATAAAAAAATTATACGTTGGATACCCAAATTTTCCACCGCTTAACGAAATTGGTGCTAATATTGCCGGCGCTGTCACTTCTAAAGCAACGTTTGATGCAGCAGCTGGAGCACAAGCAGTTATTGCACCATTTTTAACAGAGTTAAATGATAAATCTGTTAATGCGACCATTGAAGCAATTAATTTGTTGCTAAGCATGTGGATAGAGAATCCAGGAATCAACAAATATCAATTTATTTTAAATGCTGCAAACAATATAATCGGCATCAAATTTACAGCAGAAACTGCACTATTACAAAATGGAAACCCTTTTACATATACAGTTCATGTAGGCGATTTAACTGTTTTAAATATATGTCAAACAATGATAGCTTATTTTAAAAACGATTTATCAAATCCAATGCATCGCCGTGTTGCTGAACAAATGAATTTTATTAGGGCGCATCCTAGATATCGATATTCAGGTGCAGCTGGTATGGGTCCCGAATATGGTCTAGCAGTCATTGCTAGTGAAAAATCAAATGGTGATGAAGGACAGCGAGCAGCCGCTGAGTATTTAAAAAATTTATTAGAAACTATAGCAAATTTATCACAAGATAGTCAGAATGTATGGTTATTAACTTCAGATAGACCATTAGTAGCTCAAGCTCTGTTAAATTTTCAACCTATATTAGCTTATTTAAAAAATCCTCACATTGCATTCGGACCTACTGAAGATATAGGTAAAATACCCGAAGGTATTTTCAGTGAAAATGTTGGATTATTATCTAACCGAAGAAGTTTAATAAGTGTGTCAAAATCAACTATAGAACTTTTAAAAGAATCTTCAACTGACTTATTAAATGTAATTAATTTGTTAAATGATAAGACAGGGATGGGTCCTCTACCTGGACTTGGTCCTGCACAACTTGGACCTGCACAACTTGGACCTGCAATCACTGCTTTAAGTCCTGGATTTATTGCAATACTTAATCCTTTGTTAGGTCAATTAGAACCGATAAAGGGGTTAGCTGATGCTGCAGTAAGAACACTACAACAACAAGCAGACGATAAAACATTATTGACCAGAATCAGAAAATGTGTAAGTGAAATAAAACAACTTGAGATATGTTTAGAATATTATTTTACTGCTGAAACTCAAAAAGCACTAAATAATAAATGCATCGATTATATTAATGACCAAATAGACTATGCTATTTCGACATCAATAGATGATAAAACTTATCAAAATATGGTAGCTTTTAATGGGTCAGGCGTTCATAGTAGAAAACAAATTCTCGATGCATTAAAAGGAATGTATGATAATATTGATTTTGGACCAAAATTATTTGACTGTCATGATGTAGCATGCGAATTAGTTATAAAAAAAATACAAACATATGGTGCTGTTCTTTTAAAAACAAATGTTATAGATGAACCTCTAAGGACACAAATTTTAGGACATTATGAAAATTTAATAATTGGTGTAACTGAGTTGAATGATTCATTTTTTTCTATAGTAGTAGAAAAACTAGAGGCCGATATAAAAAATAAAACAAATCGGTCTACTCGAGAAGGTAAAAAAGTAGTTATGGTAGGATTTGTGAAAGACATAGAAGAAAAGGATTTACCCGCATTACAAAAAAATCATGACTTGTTAATGGCTGAGTTAACAGCTCTTCAACAAGAAAAAGTTGCACTAGACGCAGCAAATGCAAGATTAGCTCAAGAAGAAGCAGATGCTGCTGCTGCAGCCCAATTAGCAGCTCAACAAGATGCAGCAGCTGCAGCTGCAGCAAAAAAAGGAAAATCTCAAGGATTTTTTAAAGCAGCAAATAATTTTTTAAAAAGTGTGACAAAATCTTTAAAAACAATTGCAGCTGAAGTTAAAACTGCTGGAAACGAATTAACAGCCAAATTAAAAGAAATGGCTAAATTAGAAAAAGATATAGAAAAGGCAAATATGAAAGCATTAGCTACAGTTCATACAAAAGACCCTCGAAATACGATAACATTTTTACAATTAGTTAAAACAAAATGGGACTCAGTGAGGGGACGACGATTAGGTCATGAAGGTGGAAATAAAACAAGACAAAACAAACAAAAACGCCAAAAAAGATATACGAAAAAACGTGCAACCAAACAAACATACAGAAAGAAAACTCAAAGACATTTTAAGATTAAAAGACGCAAATACACAAAAAATAAAAATCGAAAATAAGAATCTAAATCAAAATAGAATCTAAAATAATGTTTATTTTTATTTAAAATAATAAAAATAAATAATTAAATAACTAAATAATGAGATAAAATTACTGGGTGTCCACATATTTCATGGTTGCATTCAACGCATCCTTAGAATTCTTCAAAACATTTAAGCTTCCAATCTGCTCCAATGTGGCCTTCGGATTCGCATCATTGGGCTTCATATTCAGAATCTGCTTCAACATCAAAATGCTGACATAATCATCCATATTTATAATTGCATTTTCATAATCTTTTCTATACTTTGATATCAATAATTCGTCCTGCAATTGAACCACCTTAGCTTTAATACCTTCTGCGTAATTTTTGGCATTTCCTGCCTCTCCATTTGCAGAGGGTGTCGCAGTTGCATCTGGTGCATCAGAATTTGTTAAACCTTCAATAATCGCAGTTTGTATATACATGCACTTATTTATGTAAAAAATAACAATCACAAGAATAATCAAAAATCCACCTATTTTAAATATATCATCCGTCATTATATATTTTAGAAATACTTTTTAATTTGAACCCTTTTAATTTATTTAGAACTTTTTATTTATTTTTAGGTTTTTATTTATTTTTAGGCCTTTAAAAATTTAATGATTGTAGAAATGGCCGTTTTGCTAATTTTCCTAGACTTTCCATTTGCATCGGTTGTGCAAATATTATTCATACATGTTTCATCTGCATCGATTGCCTTTATTAGACCAGGTAGCGTCTTGAATTGAGCTAAAATAGCTAAAGCGGATGCCGTGCTGATGCCTGGAATCTGACTCAACATGATTTCGCCTATATTTTCAGATGTAATATTATCTTTCTTAACCTTTTTAGAAACGGCGCAATATTCTTTGTCTAAACTAACAACACCAGAGCTTTCGACGCCACCTTCTACTTCTACATTTGTTGTTGTTGTTGCTGTTGCTGTTTTGCTAGAACTAGATAAATCATTAGAATAAAATGGCTGCTTGTCCTTTTCTTTGTTAAGTTTATATGCTAAATTGCAAACCATTAGCGCGGTTTCGTCTATAGACATTGCTCTCCAAACCGAAAACCCCTTAAAATAATTAATAGATGTTATCGCAGAATAAAGTGTTAGCTTGTCAATGCGGTCTTTGAATGAATTAAATCTTAAAAAGTCGCCCTCAATTAAATAAATGATGTTGTGATTGTGATGCCAAAGATTTTTGAGACGATATGACTGCTCTTCGTAGCGACCATCTCTAATACTGGCAGCCAAATCGCTGAGAGTTTTGCGCTCAATAATAATCAAATCTTTTTGCCCATTATTAATAATAATGTCACCTAAAGGAAGCTGCTCTGGAATAATTTTTAAATCTTTAAAGTTGGCAAGCATTTCGATATTTGCTTGGCATTTTTTTAAGAGCTCGGCTTCTCGGACATCAATTTTAATGTTCATTGGTTATAATAATTTAATTACAAATTGTTTTTAAATTATTATTTTATACTTTAACAAAGAGAATGATGATTTTCTTATTTTGCCTCCACCTTTCCTAAAGGTGGATTTTAACCCATGTTACCTCCATGTGTCGCTCTGTATCCGTAAGATTGAGTTTGAATCGTTCTATTGGGGATGCACATGAGACCGAATTGAGTGTTTGTCGCGCCAATCATATTCGGATTGGACGATAAATACCAACCCACAGATGGTGCGAGACCGCCTTTTTTACTTCCGCCCCCGCACACGTTGGTTCTATTGCAAATTGATGCCGCATTTCTAGCGCTGCGTGATCCACCCATATAAACCATGATATATACTACAAAAGATAAAAAAATAAAATAAATTAATAAATTTATTTAGTCTAAATATTTAAAAATAAATCCACCAGCAGTATTTTGTTTTTTATATAAAACAGCCTTAATCGTTTTAATTTTTAATTCTTTTTCAGCTTCAACAATAGAAGTAAATTCTTTAATTAAATTATGGTCTAAATCATATTGCCCTATTTTTCTGTTAAAATATTTTATTAATCCTGCAGTATGATTATGTTTATTATTACCTTTAATATCAGTCCATTCCAAATTAATTGCTGAATTATTAGTTTTATTTCCATCAATATGATTAACTACATTATACTTTTCAGTATCTAAATTTTCAATAAATGTATAAGCCATGATTCTATGCAACGCATATTTATTTTTATCTACTCTAACAAAAATATACCCACTGTGATGTGGTTTATAATTTTCCATAATTATTCCCTTGTAATTTTTAAATCTCCCTAAAGTAGAAACAAAATACTCGGGAAAGGTTTGTCGATATATAATTACATTTTTCCATTCTTCATTTTCTAAAGATAGTTGTTCGTCAATAATCCATTTAAATCCATAAGATTGAGTATAAATGCCTCTTGTTGAACAACTAATGCTTACTCTTGCATTTTGTATTGAATCTGAATATTTATTTTCAAAACACCATATAGCCGCTAAATAAATAGAATTATAAAATTCCAATTTTTCATTTGTATCTTTATCTACGCGCCAAATTTTAATATTTTGATTTGTAGTTTGTATTGCATCTTTGCTCCTATGCAAATTATTTTCTAAAGCAGTTGACCACTCTAAATTAGAAACATTATTATTAGCTCTATTTTTGTCTTTATGATTAACTTGTGGTTTATTTTCAGGATTTTCAATAAATGCTAAAGCTACTAGCCGATGAACCGCAATAGATTTTTTTTTATTAGTTGAAGATAACCCAACAAACATATATCCCCCTTTTATAGTTAGTTTTAACATTCTACCCGTTTCAATATTTTGAACTCGTCCTAAAGAACTAATTTCATAGTTCTCAAAGTCTTTTATTGGTAGCCATTCTTCTTTGCCCTCCATAGGTATGTATACTATGTCGGCATCCCTTTAAGCTCATTTTTAAACCCATTATGAAAACAACTTAAAGTCACTATTACAAACTATATATAAGCAAAGCAAATGTCTACAGAATACCAAAAAACAGACTTAATAAGGTCTTTGGCCAACGACGATGATGTGATTAAGACCGAAGATGGTCTCATATTTAACCCATTTAACCCATTGAACACTGAGATTACATTAAATGAAATTCAATGTATTCTCACTAAATATGGTATCCCACCGAAGATTTACAGTTCCGAGCTTTACAGGAGAGCATTCGTGCATCGCTCTTACACAAAACGCCCCGAATTTGAGAACTTGCAGCAGAAAATCAAAATTGTGGAAAGACCGGCAAATTGTCTGCCTTTAAGCACGAAACACAATGAAAGTCTGGAGTTTTTAGGAGACGGCGTGCTAGAATTGGTCACCAAATATTATTTGTATAGGCGCTTTCCAAAAGAGAATGAGGGATTCATGACGGAAAAGAAGATTGCCATTGTTAAGAATGAAGCGATTGGTCGAATTGCATTGGAGATGGGCTTGCATAAGTGGCTCATATTGTCTAGGAATGCGGAGGAGAAAAAGATTAGGACAAATTTGAAGAAACTGGGCTGTTTATTTGAATCATTTATTGGCGCATTGTTTCTAGATTTTAATAAAATTCCGGTTAACGATGACGAAGGGTGGTTTCAGAATATGTTTGCAACTGGACCCGGATTCCAAATGGCACAGAAATTCATCGAGAATATTTTTGAAAAACACATTGATTGGATTGCCTTGATACAAAATGACGATAATTACAAGAATATTTTACAGGTGAAAATTCAGAAGGAATTTAAAGTGACACCCCATTATGTAGAGATTGAACATGATGCAGAGGAAGGATATAAAATGGGCGTGTATTTATGCTTAGGGCAGCAAATTTACAATGCATCCCAACAAAATGCGGTGCACATTAATAAATTCGCATCATTTAAACAAATGCATGAGCATATTTTACAAAATGGCGGAAAGATATTCTTATTCATGGGTGATGGACAGCATAAAATCAAAAGAAAGGCGGAACAAATGGCATGCGAAAAGGCAATTAACGCAATTAAAATGTATACCGAATAACTAAATTGTTAAATAAAGCAATTGTAAAACGCTAAATTGTAAAAATTTATATATTGAAATTATATAAGTCATGAATGTTTTAGCGAAATTAAATCAAAAACTTAAAATAAAACCTGCTGTTGCAGAAGAAGAAGAAGTCGCTATTGTTATTCAGGAGCCGACCGTGGCAGTAATAGAAGAAAAGGAAAAAGAGGCTCCTGTAAAAACAAAAATTATAGAAGAAAACGATGATGGCGCAGCAGCTTTGAATCTTTTGAAACGTTTGGAAAGACAAAATATGACAAGAGTTGGTAAAAAACCGGACGATGAAAAGGTATCTAAGGCGCCGGTTATTGAAGAAGAAGCGAAGAAAGCAAAACCTAAAAAACAAAAAATCAAAGGATTGCTGGCAGAAGATATTGAAAAGGTGGAAAATATCGTGGAAGGCGGACCTCAAATGAAGGAAGCTGTAAATGCACAGGCAGAAGTTGTAGAGGCAGAAGAGAAAGAAATGGTCGAAGGACCTGCAAAACCAACAAAACGTTATTCCAAAAAAGTCATTACCAATGTGGTCAATTTAGGCCCCGCTGCTTTAATAAAAATCGGCGACACACCAATAGGCAAAAGACTGCCTCCACCACCTGTTTTCGATATTAAGGCATCCAGTTATTACATGAATAATCGCGAAATATTTGTAAATTTTATCAACAATCTTTTTGAACCATACAAAGAAGATTTAATGGATGAAACGCAAAATATTTCATGCGATAATATTGGTAAAGACACCGGAAAGGTTGGGCTACTAACACACCAAAAAATTGTTAGAGATTATATTAATTTATATAGTCCTTACAGAGGTCTTCTATTATTTCATGGTCTCGGTTCAGGTAAGACATGCAGCTCCATTGCTATTGCCGAGGGATTGAAAAGCTACCGACAAATTATTGTAATGACACCAGCATCATTGAGACGCAACTACATGGAAGAAATCAAAAAATGCGGCGACCTCCTTTTCAGAAAAAATCAATTCTGGGAATGGGTTTCGGTTGAAGGGCAACAAGAACTCATCGAGCCTTTAGCAGAAGTATTGGGTGGAATTAAAATAAATTATGCGAATGAATTGCACAGTAATTGGATAAACTATATTAGGCGTCGCAAGGGTGCATGGTTCGTCAACGTGACAAAACCGAGCAATTACGAAGAATTGTCGACCTCAGACAAGAAAAGTTTAAATGACCAAATTGACGAAATGATTCAGCTCAAATATACTTTTATTAATTACAACGGATTAAGACGAAGCAAATTTAAGGAAATGACGGCGGATTTTACCAAAAATGTGTTTGACAATGCGGTTGTTATTATTGACGAAGCGCATAACTTTATCAGCCGCATTGTAAACAAAATAGGACGATTTCATAATTTTTCCGAGCGTAAAAGAGGACCAGGAACTGTGATGCCACCTCCATTAGCGCTGCAAATGTATGAATTTTTATTGCAAGCAGAAAATTGTCGCGTTGTCATGTTGACTGGAACGCCTATTATTAATTATCCTAATGAAATTGCCGTGCTATATAATATTTTGAGAGGCTATATAAAAACCTGGAATTTTTCGCTCAATGCGGACCAGTTAAAAGGCAAAAAATTAGATATTGAATCTATACGTAAGGCATTCGCCGCTGAAAAAATACTGGATTACATGGATTTTAATGCATCTAAAGAGCTATCTATTACTCGCAACCCATTTGGATTTGAAAATAAAATAAAGGAAAATGAAGGTTACAAGGGTGTTTATAATCGTAATGAATCGATTGACAAAGAAGGCAAACTCGTATTGGATGAGCGAGGAGTCATGAGCGACGAAGCATTTGTTAGTCGTGTTATTAAAATTTTGAAGAAAGAATTAGGCATTGAAGTTAATCCCAGAAGTGTTCATTTCACGGTTAATACCGCATTACCGGATACAATGGAAACCTTTGTAAATACATTTATTAACAGAGATACTGGAAAATTAATAAATGAAGTAAAATTCAAACGACGAATTATTGGTCTTACTTCTTATTTTAAAAGTGCGCAAGAAGAGTTATTGCCTGCTTATAATAGAGATATTAATCGACATATTGTTCGCATACCCATGAGTGATTATCAATTTCAAATATACGAAATGGCTCGTCATGAAGAGCGCAAAAATGAAAAAGGTAAGGCCGGAGAAAAAGCAAAACTAGACGTGGATGGTCAATTTATTCTACCTAAGGCAACCTATAAAATATTTTCGCGTCTATTTTGTAATTTTGTGATGCCCGAACCACCTGGGCGACCTACACCTGGTTCTATAAAAGATGTTAAATCAAATAATATGCTTGAGGAATATCAAAAGAATTCACGAGACGAAAAGAAAGCAGCCGTAGAAGCAAATATTAAAAAATATTTAGATTCGTTTCCTGCAGAATATAAGGAAAATCCAGAAAACAATCAGCTAATAAAAAGTAATATAGAAAAATACATGTATTATATTGTGAAAAAAGAATATGATGTGGTAGATTTTGACAAGTTTCTTTCAGAGGAATACCAAGCCGATATTAAAAGAATTGATGAGAAGAAAAAAACTGCAGTTGTTGTAGCACCTAATAAAGCTTTAGCAAAGGAAGAAAAAGCACGATTAAAGGAGGAAGAAGCAAGGCTTAAAGCTTTAGAAAAGGAAAAGTTAAGGGCAAATAAGGAAGAAGAATTAAGATTAAAGGCTTTAGAAAAAGAAGAAAAGGAAAAGTTAAAGGCTTTAGAAAAAGAAGAAAAAGAGAAACTAAAGGCTTTAGAAAAAGAAAAATTAAAAGCAGATAAGGAAGAAGAAGCAAGGCTAAAGGCTTTAGAAAAGGAGAAATTAAAGGCAGATAAGGAAGAAGAAGCAAGGCTTAAAGCGGAAGAAAAAGCTCGTCTTAAAGAAGAAAAGGAAAAATTAAAAGCTGATAAAAAGAAGGGAAAGGGTCAAGATGCAAGTGATACAGAGTCCAGTTCAGATTCTGAGTCAAGTGATTCTGATTCTGATATAAGTGATTCTGATTCAGATGCAAGTGATTCAGATTCTGAGTCAAGTGAAAAACCTGACAGCTATTTAATAAATGGTGGCGCAGGCTCAGCAGAAAAAGAAGAAGAAGGAAAAGATGTTATCGAAGACTTTTATAATATCGACGAAGATGAAGATGACATTGAAGATGAAACAAAGAAACCTGGCTACATTGAAGGATACAAAGACGTTGATACAATCAACCGAACGAGGGATGAATTAGAAGGCGACGAGGTTCTCATGCAATTGCCTGGAAAAATAATATACAAAAGACTAATAGCAGAGGCGCTTGATTTTTTAAACACATATAAACATAAGTATTTGAGTCTAGAAGCTTTGAAAAAATATAGTCCAAAATTTATGACGATGATTGAGAATATCGAAGACCATGACCACGCTGGGTTGCATTTAGTTTACAGTCAGTTTCGTTCGATGGAAGGCATCGGCATTTTTGCGCTAGCTCTTGAAGCAAATGGTTATGCCCAATTCAAAATTGTTAGAACCAGTGTTGGCTGGGATTTGGTAACCAGCGATGAAGACATGGGTAAACCTCATTATGCTCTATATACAGGAACAGAAGATGCCGAAGAGCGAGAAATAATTCGTAACATTTATAACGGTGACTGGAATTATATACCTAACAATATCGCCGCAAAAATAAGAAAAATTAGCAGTAACAACAATATGGGAGAAATTATTAAAGTTTTCATGATTACTTCGGCCGGGTCAGAAGGTATCAATTTGAGAAATACGCGATATGTGCACATTATGGAACCATATTGGCATCCGGTGCGTTTAGAACAAGTCATTGGTCGAGCCAGGCGCATTTGTTCGCATCAATCACTGCCCCTAGAGCTGAGAACCGTAGACGTATTTATTTATTTGATGACTTTAACACCGGGACAAATAGACGGCGAATTTGGCATTGAATTGAAGTTAAAAGATAGGAGCAACCTGCCGCCATTTTTGCCTCAAACATCGGATGAAAAGTTATTTGAAATTTCCACTATCAAGGAAAATCTGACCGACCAAATTTTGAAATCGATTAAATCTAGTTCGGTTGACTGTATTACACACACGAAATCAAATATGAAGGAAGGAATTGTATGCCTTTCGTTTGGAGACCCACCAAATACGAAATTTTCTTATAATCCAAATTTGGAACAGGACCAAAATGATACTATTGCAGAGATAAATGTGGAAGTGCTTAATTTGAATGTGAAAGAAGTTTTTATCGAAAGCATTGGTAAAAAATATATGTTGGACCCCATTACAAAAAATGTATATGACCATGAAAGTATTATTCTGGCAAAACAATATCCCGGAATAAGACCAATTTTGTTAGGTAAGCTAATATTAAATGAGGACGGAGAATATGAAATAATTAAAAAGAGAATTTAATATATTCCTTTTGTTTTTATTGTTTCTGTTCTCTTGTTAATGTATTTGTTAGTTTCGTCATTAAATCTATTAATATATCTACTTTATCTATTAATAAATCTACTTTATTTGGAGGTATTTCTTCTATAACCAGAGATATTTGTTTTTGCTCTTGCGGTTGCTCTAATTCATTGTCCCATGACACATTTTTTTTAATAGACATATGCATAGGTATAGAAGTGGGAATAGCTTCCGGTTGTTTTAATTTAAGTTTGCGATAAATGCTTAATTCAGACATATCTTCTTTATTAGATGAAGTATTCGTTAAGGTATTCGTTGAAGTATTATTTGTTAAAGTTATTTGCTCTATATCAAATTTGCGCCTTGCTACGGTTTCAGCAATCAAAGCATCCATTTCCTTTATTTTACCATCTTCTACTTTTTCCGTAAAATCCAATTCTTTAGGTTTATGTTGATTCATTGAATTATCAAAATCTTGCCGCTTCTGTTGCAATTGCTTTTCAAATGTGTCTTGCCTTGACTCGCGAATGTCTTCTATTTTATACGGTTCTGATAATTCTTCTGAGCTTATTTGTATTCGCTTTAAATCTTGAACTTGACCTTGAGGTTGATTTAAATTAGGAAATAATCTATTTACAGCAATTAGAACTTGAGATAAAAATTGCTTATTTAAATCTATTAATGATTTATTTGCACTTGCATTTTTTGAAAATAGATTAATATTGCTTTCAAAAACAATGCGAATATTGGTAACAGCGGACTTATTATTTTTGTCAACACTCAATTCATCTAACAAAATATCCCATAACAATTTTAAATTTTGATTATTTAAAAAATTACTGTTTGCCATTATAATGAACTATATAATAGTTATGAAACTAATTTTTATATTATATTTTATGTTATAATATAATATAAAACTACTTAAAATTATATTGATATTATTATTATCAATAATAAATTAATGGACTCCTCGTCATATTACGGTTTAAATCTTAATTCAAATGAATTATTTGATTTTGTAAAAGATTCTCATAATAAACAGCTTTTATTTGCCGCTTATACCGCTATTTCTAATTGTGAATTATGGGATTGGTTAAAAAAAACCGATATTGTATCTTTTATGTATCATAATAACTGTCGAGAAATGATTTTTTTCCGTAAAGAAATGGAAAAAAATCCAATTAATGAAACCCATTCTGGAGCATCATATGGCTGCACAATGAGACAAATTGAATATATTGCCAAGTATGGATATGATTGTTTTGCGAGTGAATATATAAGAAATTTTTCATAAAGTATACTATAAATTAGAATTAAAATACACTTATAAATCAGAATTAAAATACACTTTTCTAAAATTTTCCATATATTCGTCTTTTAAAATATGGTTTTTTAAATAATGCTCTGTTATTTTGTCTTCCAACATGTGAACAATAAAGAATAAACTATATATTCCGCATTCTGTATTTCCATATTGATGCTCTACAGGATGATTTTGGTCAAATTTGAAATCTATACGCTTTTCCAATGAGTGCCCTTGTTCTATCACATTATCTACAAATTTCATAATCTGATTAGGTATTTCATCTCCAGCGCTATCAAAAAAGAAAATACTCGCCTTTTTGATGTTAATAAAGAGAGAAATCCAATGACTTCCTCCTTTATAATGCGGGTCGGTGTTAAATACAATACCTATTTTTGTTTTCCCGTGCTTTATCTGGTCTTTTAAATTGAAATGGCACAATTCTTCCCAAACACATTCTCCGTGCATTTTATGCGTGTCATAATCGATTGGAGATGGCCCTATAAAATCAAAACATTTATATTTCTTTTCATATTGACTCATCACTTGCATTATGTCAACACTGGAGAGCCATTCATTTGGATTTTTTTTCCAATCATCCGGCGACTCTGGTGCAAATGAATCCATCAGCTCTTTTTCTAATGATGAATTTTTGACCATTTGCTTAATCCAACATGACTCCTTGTTGCAAGTTGACTGATAATATGATTTGATGGTTTCCCATATTTCTTTGGAATCATTTGTTTGAATCGGTGTGTCAGGATGCCTTGCATTCCAAATGTCGCGCAGTTTGTGCAAGTCATCGTCGGAATAACAGGTGAATGAATTTAACGCTTTGTTGTGATTTTCCGGGCTGCAATTTAATTTAATGAAATCTTTTTTTGAATAACTTTTTTTGGAATGATTTTTTTTAGAATGACTTTTTTTTTTAGAATGACTTCTTTTATTACCCCCTTTTGAAAGCGTTTTTAATCGTCGATGTTTCTTTTGTTTTTTTCTTGTTTTTTCTCTCATATATTTTGCTTATATTTTCTTTTTACAATAATATAATATTTTGTAAAATAGTATTTGGTAACGCATTATTTAATCGATATCTCTTTTTTCCTTGGTAAAATTTGATTGATTTTATAATTTTGTCGCGTTGAATTAAACCAATTTAATGGTAATTTTTGAATATCATCCACGCCTTTAGATTTGTTATGTTTTTTTGCGCATGCAATTGGCTCTTCCTCTTCTTCTTCTTCTACGTTTTCATCTTCTTCTAACTCATCATCATCTTTGTCTAACTCATCTTCGTCTTCTATACATCGACTAGTTTGAATCACTAAATTTTTGTCATGTATTTCTAAATAATATATACTTTTTTCTATAAAAGCATCAAAACATGTCTTTACATCTTCTAACAAATCATCTGGTCTTTCGTTATTCAATAGTTGAGTAAATAATTCGTTGACTCTTTCCTTGTCATATACAGGTTCTTCGTGCTGTTTTTGCTTCAACTTATTTAATTTTTGTAGCTGATTTTTGCTAATTAAGAAACTCAGTGTTAGTTGATTTACGTAATCATTTTCTTGCAATTCAACAGGTGGGTTTATATCTTCCATTATATTTATTCATTATAATATTTATTAATAGATAGTATTTATTAATAGATATTATTTTGTTTCTTTGTTTCTTTGTTTCTTTGTTTCTTTGTTTCTTTGTTTGTTTGTTTTTTGTTTGTTTAAGAACATGTAGTTGATTTTGTCAAGTCTTTTAATTGTTGTCTGGTCGCATTATTAAATAATGCAAATCCAATTGTATTCGCATTAGGATTTGTGTCTTTAAGTCCTAACGACTCCTTTTTAAACAGATTTGGAAACGGTTGATTCACTTGCCTTGTATTTTTCCAGTTTACATTATACATGTTACTCTTACTACTGGGAACATATGTTGCTTGGCTGCATGATTGAGCTGCATAAATTTGACCTCGCAAATCCGATTCATTATTTATATTCGATGCAAATCCGGACCATGGTGCACTAGCCGTTACATTTCCTGGATTAAATATTTGCTCTATGTTGAATGTCGCTTGCTGAATTAAAGGTGTTTGAATTTCCCGTCTGGGGTCGACAATTGGCATAATAGAGTATTTTGTTAGAACTGGTCTGGCATCTAAATAAGGCTGCAAAGGTTTGCTGGGAATATTTCGCGTATAGGTTCGTGCATTCATGATATCTTGTCTTGCAGAACATGAAAAATTGTCAAAATCATAAATGTTGCTCATTGATATATTATATATTATAAAATATATTATAAAATATATTTAAAAATGAATTTATAATTATTATAATGTGCGGTATTTTTGCTATTCTAAACTACTCGGATTCTAATTCTAATTCTAATTTAGAAAATAATAATAATTATTTAAATCTGACAACTATTACCAATAATTTTAATAAAGGGGTCAATCGTGGACCGGAAAATTCAATATTGGAGATAGAACATAATTTATCTATTATAAAAGGGTTCCATCGTCTGGCCATCAATGGCTTAAATGATATTTCTAACCAGCCTCTAATTGTCGATAAATATAGTCTAATTTGTAATGGCGAGATATATAATTATAAACAGCTGTATAAATTGATGGACGTTACCCCTACAACTGACTCTGATTGTGAAGTCATTATCCATTTATATATTCGATACGGAATTCAACAAACGCTCCGAATGCTAGATGGGGTATTTGCCTTTGTATTATTTTGTCCAAATAATATATATGTGGCTAGAGACCCGTTTGGGGTTAGACCATTATATTATACTAGAAATGCTTTAACAAATACCTTAACAAATACTTTAACAAATAAAATTATCGGGTTTGCCTCAGAATTAAAAACATTATGTGATACAGCGAATGCATTAGGTCAAAAGGTTATGCAATTTACCCCTGGCACATTCATGGTTATTGACAAATCAATCGATTTTGAATGTGTGTCATGGTTAATCAAAGACCAAATCACATATCATATTCCTTTATTTTCATCCACTTGCATAGACTACAATTATGAAACATGCTTAAAAAGCATTCGGTATTATTTATCAGCGGCAGTTGAAAAACGCTATATCACAACTGAAAGGCCTATTGCATGTTTGCTGTCAGGGGGGCTTGATAGTAGCTTAATTGCAGCACTAGTATGCCGGTCAGCGATTAATACAAATTCAATTGAGACATATAGCATTGGACTACCCGATTCCGAGGATGTTAAATATGCCCGAATGGTGGCTGACCATATTGGCTCTAAACATACTGAAATTATTGTTACAGAACAGGATATGCTACAAATCATTCCAGAGGTAGTTAAAGCCATTGAAAGTTATGATACCACCACGATTAGAGCTAGTATTGGCAACTATTTGATTGGGAAATACATTAAAGAACATAGTTTGGCCAAAGTTATATTTAACGGTGATGGGTCCGACGAATTAGCGGGCGGATATTTGTATATGAGTTCTTGTCCGGATAGCATTGAATATGATAAGGAAACGTTGAGATTATTAAAGGACATACATTTGTTTGATGTCTTGCGTTCAGACAAGTGTATTTCATCGCATGGTTTAGAGCCCAGAACGCCCTTTTTAGATAAGGCATTTGTGAATTATTATTTGTCTATTCCGCTTGAATATCGAAACCATAATTTGTCGCAAAACAAAATAGAAAAATATTTGATTAGAGAGGCATTTAGTAATGATAATTTGCTGCCACGAGATGTGTTGTGGAGAAAAAAGGAGGCGTTCAGTGACGGGGTCAGCAATAAGGGCAAATCGTTGTTTCAAATAATTCAAGACTATACAGATGCTCAAGTTCTTAATCCATCATTAAATCTGAAGCAAAAGGAGAGGCAATATTATAAAGATATTTTTAATGAAGCGTATCCTAATCATTTAGATATTGTCCCATATTATTGGATGCCGAAATATATATTATCAGATGACCCTAGTGCACGAACATTGGCTAGTTATAAGTAAATACAAAATATATTAAAGAGTATATAACAAATACAATATTGTAATGTTCTCTAAAATAATACCAAGAATTAAAGAATTTTATGCTGTTCCAGCTGTATTCATGGCATGTGGAAAAGGATTTACTGGCCTGCATGAGGAATATGTTAAAAACAAGAATGAAACGTTGACTCATCATACATTTTGTTGTATTATGGGTGCATATATGGGCGTATTAACTGGTGCATTTTTAGGTGCAGTATGGCCTATTAGTTTTCCTATTTTTATTGCAAGATGTATCGATAAAAAATAGAAGGATATTATAGTATATTGCAAATAATATACTATAATATTATATAGCTAATATAATGAAAAAAATAGATGAATTTCAACACAGAGTATTTGATTTTGTCACTTTTGTTACTTATTTTTTATATATTGTAGTTGCATTAGGTATATCTGCTAGCGCGCCTCAATATCTAGATGATTTAATATATTACACAAAACTATATGTTAGTTGTTTTTTAATTTACAGGTTCAATCCGTTTAGACGTGTTAAATTTACCTCATTAGATGCAAAAATAGCATACAATGCTGGTGTATTTTTACTATTAACAACAATCATTAACAGCGTTTTGGCCAATTATTTGACCTTGTTTAATGAATATATTCGTTCTATTGCGAAGACAATTGGAGTAATTTAATTTAGATGGATAATTTTTGGTGTTTAATTTTAAGAGTTTTATTTTTATTCTTGTTTTTATTCTTGTTTTTATTAGTATTTGTTGCTGTTGTTGTGGCTATTTTGTTAGGTTTCTTGTTAAAGAACTCGTGCAAATGTTGCAATATTTTCTTCGATAAAATTTTATCAACATTTTGGGCTTCCTTTGTTTTTTCTACGAAACTGTGTCTATATTGCTTCATATATTTTAACATGTGTTCTTTAAAAATGATGCTTGTATTTGTTTGTGTATTTGCTTGTGTATTTATATTTAAAATATTACTATTGATAAAACGGTCTATCATTGTTTCAAATGCCAAGTCATGTATGTAAGGTTTCAAATTAATGTAATAAATTCGGTCATCTACCATGCCAGGATGAAACACGTCATCAAGAAAGCATATATCGGTTGTTTCGGGAATTTTAGTGCAGCGAATAAGGTCTTGATGATTTTTCATATGGCTAGTTCGGCATAATTCGACCTGTTTGCCTTTAACTTTGAATGCTTTTATTATTTGGTCGAATAATTTGGATTTTAATTTGGTTTCAAAATAGGCCTGAATTTGCTGTGCCCATTCTTCAGGGCCTTGATTATTTGTGTATATCATTAATTTGTTGCAATGTTTTATTCGCTTTTTCTGCTTTAAGTAGGTTAAAATATTAATAATATTTGGTCGTAAAAATTCGGGATACAAATCTAAAACGCGGTTAAATAGGGTCTGGTCAATAGTTATTAATTTGGAAAATTCGGATATTTTGATAAAATTAGTTAATGCATCCCAAAACATGCCAAATTCGACAAAATATCCGAGTGTTTCATCTAAATCAAATACAACTATTTTGGATGTGCAATACATATAATAACATGTTATTATAATGATAAGAAATATTATAATTTATT
>Ga0209358_10001557_pt1 | contig 18071 bp, 12 predicted proteins | sample LauGreFa1BDMLBSN_2_FD_187574 | JGI IMG/M metagenome (GOLD analysis project Ga0209358, IMG submission 187574) | Freshwater lake microbial communities from Lake Michigan, USA - Fa13.BD.MLB.SN (SPAdes) (version 2) | ecosystem: Environmental > Aquatic > Freshwater > Lake | place: Lake Michigan, USA... | reverse complement strand
GAAGAATATACAAAACCACCGCCAGGAGAAACACAGGGGATGCTTTTTTAAAATTGTATATTTTATGGCTGAAAGTCAATAAAATCAACCTTTTATTTATATATTTGAAACATTTAGGACGCTATTGATACTTAAATAGTATTCAGTTTAAATTACGTTGAACTGTTTTTTAAACCGCTAAAAACTCAAAGTTTTTGGCTAAGTGTACAAAGAGTTTTAAAGAGAAAAGAATTCATGAAAACTGTTTGATACACTAGCGTACCTTCGAACGAAGTTCCCCTTGTTAAATTACTTTTTACGTGTACTTGGTTTTTATTTTGTAAACCATGGTAGGCTTTACCTATAGGGGTAACAATCGGTTCATGGATTGAAGTACTTACAGACTAATACCGAATAAAGATTAAAATAAGCTTTTAATTCGCAAAACTCATAAGCTTTTTAATCTAAATTTTTCCATTAGTTATTTTAATGTCGCAAGCTCCTTAAATATACTACGGAATTTTTAACCGGCATTAACCATTTTAAATTTTAAAATTCGTTAAGCTCATTTTAAAATACAATTGGTATAATACTAAAAAGTTTTACATCTAAAAGTTTATTTTATTCTCCCACAAATTAATTTGATAGCAAAAATCTTTGCTGTTTTTAAAAAGCAATGTTCGCTATAATTATATTTTAATAATCATCATCTTCCACTTTGGATTTGTTTACAAATTTGGAAATGTAAATGGAAATTTCGTATAAAATTACGATTGGAATAGAAACTAAAATCTGGCTAAAAACATCTGGCGGAGTGATGATTGCGGATAACAATAATGTGCCAACAAAAGAGTGTTTGCGATATTTACGCATGCCTTCGGGGGTGATTAATCCTATTTTAGACAGGAAATATACCAATATAGGTAACTCAAAAACTACTCCGCTGGCTAATGTGGTTGAAACTAAAATTCCCATATAAGAGGATAATGAAGGAAGATTTTGAACAGAATCCGACACTTTAAAATTACCTAAAAAGTTAATCGATAATGGTGCAATTAAATAATACCCAAATAAAATTCCGGATAAAAATAAAATAGTAGTAAAAAAAACTAAACCTCGAGCGTTTTTTTGCTCTTTTTTATACAATGCAGGACGGATAAACAACCAAAATTGGTAAATTATATACGGAAACATGATTACAATACCACCTATAAATGCTACCAACATTGCTGTCATAAATTGCGTAGTCATTTGTGGTGCAATTACATTTAAACTTACTTTTTCGAAACAACCCACCATAGGATCTACAAAATCTGTAACACGGTAATGTAACCAATGGGTTAGTTTACACATGTATTGATAGGTAACAAAATTAGGGTCTAAAGGGGCAAAAATAATATAATCGAACACTTCTTCGATAAAAATAAATACAACAATAGCACCAATTAAAATTGCTAATAAAACTCTAAACAATAAACCTCTTAAAGCCTCTAAGTGCTGTAAAAAAGTCATATTATCACTATTTTCTGCAGTTGTGTTTTTTCTCTTAAACATTAGTCTATTAAGCCCTCTTTAATTAAATCGTGAATATGAACAATCCCTGCATAATCCCCACTTTCGTTTACTACAACCAGTTGCGAAATATTGTTAGTTTGCATTAAATCTAAAGCATCTACAGCCAGCGTGCCCAAAGATACGGTTTTTGGATTTTTAGTCATTATATCCTGCGCAATAAATCCAGTTAAATTTAAATTTTTTTGCAACATTCGTCGGATATCCCCATCGGTGATAATTCCCACAATGGTATTTTGATGTAATACCACCGCAGCACCTTGGCGTTTTTTAGTAATTTCATCAATCACAAAACTTAAATTGCTTTGTATATCTACAAAAGGTTTTAGGTTGGATTGTACGATATCCGCCAAGGTTAAAAATAATTTTTTACCCAAAGCCCCTCCAGGATGTGATTTTGCAAAATCTTCCACAGTAAAGTTATTTAAATGCATAAGAGCAACAGCCAATGCATCACCCAATGCCAATTGCGCCATTGTACTACTAGTAGGTGCTAAATTATTTAAACAAGCTTCACGATTTACAGCACTATCTAAAATAAAATCGGCAGATTGTGCCAAATAACTATTTAATTTACCCGTAATGGCTATTAAAATATTTCCTCTTTGTTTGATAAAAGGAATCAATACTTTAATCTCGGGACTATTTCCGCTGTTAGAAATGCAAATTACTATATCCTCTTTTTGTAAAATTCCTAAATCGCCATGTAAAGCATCGGCAGCATGCATAAAAATTGCAGGTGTACCAGTACTATTAAAAGTAGCTACTAATTTTTGCGCTATATTACCACTTTTACCAATCCCTGTAACAATTAATCGGCCTTTGGCTTCAAAAATTGCCTGAGCAGCTTTTGCGAAATTTTGGTTAATTTTTGACGAAACATTCATCAATTCCTCAATTTCTATTTTAAAAGTATTTTGTGCAATCCCTATTATTTGTTGGTAATCCATAACTTTTAACAAATTTGTTTGTAATTTACATGCTTAAAATTGGACTTTAACCAACTAAAAACTTATATTTGAGTAAGCATACAAAATTATTCAATTTTTATACAACAAACTAATTTAATGGAACTAGTCAAACAGGATTGTAAAAAAGCCTTAAAAAAATACTTTGGTTTTGATAAATTTAGAGGACAACAAGAAGAAATAATCAACAATATTTTAGCAGGTAACCACACCTTTGTTTTAATGCCAACAGGCGGCGGTAAATCCTTATGTTACCAACTTCCCGCTTTAATATCCGAGGGCGTTTGTGTAGTAGTTTCGCCTTTAATTGCCCTAATGAAAAACCAAGTAGATGCCATTAGAGGATTTTGTGATGAAGAATGTGTGGCGCATTATTTAAATTCCTCTTTAACTAAAGCGGAGATTTTAAAAGTTAAAGAAGATGTTACCAATTTAAAAACAAAATTGTTGTATGTTGCTCCCGAATCGCTTACAAAACCAGATAATATTGCCTTTTTACAATCGGTTAAATTATCGTTTTTTGCGATTGATGAAGCGCACTGTATATCGGAATGGGGACATGATTTCAGACCAGAATACCGAAAATTAAAATCGATTATTGAAGAAATTGAGCAAATACCAATTATAGCCTTAACTGCAACTGCAACACCTAAAGTACAACAAGATATTCAAAAAACTTTAGGAATGACGGATGCTACAGTATTTAAATCTTCGTTTAACAGAGATAATTTATATTATGAGGTTAGACCAAAATTTAATTTTCAAAAAGAGGTTATCCAATACATCAAAAAAAATCATGGCAAATCGGGTATTATTTATTGTTTAAGCAGGAAAAAAGTGGAAGAAACCGCTGAGTTTTTAAACTTAAACGGAATAACCGCACTTCCCTATCATGCTGGCTTAGATGCTCATACACGTGCAAAACACCAAGATATGTTTTTAATGGAGGAAGTAGATGTTATTGTTGCAACTATTGCTTTTGGGATGGGGATAGATAAACCTGATATTAGATATGTAATACATCATGATATTCCTAAAAGTATTGAGGGTTATTACCAAGAAACTGGACGAGCTGGTAGAGATGGTGGCGAAGGTAAATGTATTGCGTTTTACAATTACAAAGACATTGAAAAATTAGAAAAATTTTTGGTAGGGAAAACTGTTGCCGAAAAAGAAATGGGAAAACAATTGTTGCACGAAATGGTTAGTTTTGCCGAATCTGCAATGTGTAGAAGAAAAGTTTTATTAAATTATTTTGGGGAAAAATATGATGACTCCAAATGTACGAACATGTGCGATAATTGTGCTCACCCTAAAGAAAAATTTGAAGGACAAGAGGATGTTTTAATGTTGTTGGAATTGGTTATTGAATTAAACCAAAAACATAAAAGTAATTATTTATCCGACTTTTTAGTTGGACAAAAAAACTTAGAGATAAACGAATACAAACATTACGAGCATCCTTTGTTTGGGTGCGGAAAAGAAAAAGAACAAAAATTTTGGAATGCTGTGATTAGGCAAACCGTTGTTTTAGGCTTTTTAGAAAAAGAAATTGAAACGTATGGTACTTTAAAACTTACAGAAGAAGGTAAAAACTTTTACGATAATCCTTACAGTGTAAAACTTACACAAAATCACGATTACGATAAAATGCCTGATTATTCGGAAATTGAAAATGAAGGTAAAGCGGTTGCATTAGACGAAAATCTATTTAAAATTTTAAAGGATTTACGCAAAAAAGTTGCTGCGCAAAAAAATGTACCTCCTTTTGTTGTTTTCCAAGACCCTTCATTAACAGAAATGTGTACACAATATCCGTGTACAATGGACGAGTTATGCAATATTAACGGAGTTGGTACTGGAAAAGCTAAAAAATTTGGCCAACCTTTTATTGATGCCATAGCTAAATATGTTGAAGAAAACGAAATTGAACGCCCAGAGGATTTTGTTGTAAAATCTGCTGTAAATAAATCTGGACTAAAAGTATTTATTATTCAAAGTATCGATAGAAAAATTCCAATTGAAGATATTGCAAGTTCTAAAGGAAAATCGGTGGATGAAATTATAATGGAAATTGAAGGAATTGTGTCCTCTGGAACCAAAATAAATATTGATTATTATATTGATGAGGTTTTGGATGAAGACCAACAAGAAGAAATTTTTGATTATTTTAAAGAATCCACTACAGATGATTTGTATGTTGCTTATAAAGAATTAGATGAAGAATATTCCGAAGAGGAAATACGCTTAATGCGCATCAAATTTATGTCGGAAATGGGCAACTAAAATAAAAAAATTATGCAAAAATCACTTGCCGAAATTTTAGGTGTTCAACACCCAATTATAATGGCACCTATGTTTTTAGTAAGTAATGCCGAAATGATTGCGGAAGCTTTAAATAATGGTATTTCAGCTGCTTTTCCTGCTTTAAATTATCGTACAACCAACGAATTGCGTGATGCTATTAGATGGATAAAACAAAATAGTAATGGCAAATTTGGTGTAAACCTAATAGTTAATCAATCTAATTATAAATTACCTCATCAATTACAAGTTTGTATAGAGGAAAAAGTACAATACATTATAACCTCCTTAGGTAATCCTAAACAAGTAATTGAACAATGCAAAAAACATGGTATTTTAGTTTTTTGTGATGTAGTAGATGTGGAATATGCCTTAAAAGTTGAAGCTTTAGGAGCAGATGGTGTAATTGCGGTAAATGCTCAAGCAGGCGGACATTGTGGTAATTTAAGCGCAGAAGAATTAATTCCTTTATTGATTTCTAAATGTAGTATACCAGTAATATCTGCAGGTGGTGTTTCTTTAAAATCAGATATAGATAAAATGCTACATTTAGGGGCTGCAGGGGTATCCGTAGGCACAATTTTTATTGCTACGCACGAGTGTAAAGTTTCCAATGCTTACAAACAAGCAATTGTAGATTATGGTGCAAAAGATATTGTGCTAACTAAAAAATTATCAGGTTCGCATTTAACAGTTATCAATACGCCATATGTACAAGAATTGGGTACCGAACCTAACTTTTTAGAGCGAATGCTAAAACGATACAAATGGCTAAAAAAATACATTAAACTTTTAATTTGGATTAAGGGAACTAAATCTATCGAAAAAGCTGCTTTTGGAACAACTTACCAAACCGTTTGGTGCGCAGGACCAAGTATAGAAAATGTAAAAGCTATTAGATATATTAAAGAGGTAATTTCGGATTTAACAAAAGGCTAAAATAAAAAACTCCCACTTGGGGTGTTTTTATGTGGTTTTTAGTTTAAAACAAATCTCAAATAAATTCCAAAATCAAAATAATCAAATTCGTTTCGAGTGCCAGTATGTAAAAATGAATAATGCGGCCGAACATAAGCGCCAATAGCAGCTTGTTCTCTAATACCAATTGTATTATAAAATGAGCTTAACGAATTTTAAAATTTAAATTGGTTAATGCCGGTTAAAAATTCCGTAGTATATTTTAAGGAGCTTGCGACATTAAAATAACTAACGGAAAAATTTAGATTAAAAAGCTTTAAAGTGTTTCGCTAATTAAAAGCTTATTTTAATCTTTATTCGGTATAACAACTGTTTCCAATCCTAATTTTGTACTTAATCCTAACATGGTATTGGTTTCAAAAAATCTTCCCCAATCCGTATAATAACCACCATGCGCACCAATATTTAAAAACCATGATAAATTAGGCATTTTTAAAATTGGATTGCGGATTGAATTGTGTAAGCCATAATAAGCAGTTAAATAAGCTCCTTTATTAAGTTCTTCGTATTTTCCTAAAACTTCAAATTCTAAAAATTTATTGGGTTCGATATATGTTTTAAATCCCAATCCATAACCCGTCATTGCCCATTGCACACCTAAAGCGTTATTATATTGCGCGTAAATTGATGAAGATAGTAGGGCAAAAAATAAAAGTATTTTGATTTTTATATGTATATAATTTAAATTTTTAGTTGCCATATGCCTATTCGCCTATATTCATTTGTGTTTGTGAACAAACGGTTTATGGCTCATTTCATAATATAAAGTTTTTAGTTAAGTTTTTTTTAATAATCCTAATTTATAAAAAAATCGGAAAATTTTTACTTTATAATCAAATTTATATAAATTCCTTTATTCAAAAATCTAAAAGATTATGAATATCATGCCGAATGAAGATGAAAATAAGCTTTTAGTTCGTAAAACTCTTAAAAACTTTTTAATCTAGCTTTTCGCAAGTTATTTTAATGTTGCAAGCTACTTAAAATATGCTACGGAATTCTCAACCGGCATAAACCATTGCAAATTTCACAATTCGCTAAGCTCATTTTAAAATACATTTGGTATCACAGGTTAAAACAACGATAAATTAATATTTAAAATAAGTTTAAATTGATCTGGTAAAGAGCTACCCATTATTTTCGTCGATCTTGTTATTTTAGTTCAAATAGTTTTTCCATCTGATAATCGAAAAATTTAAATCGCTTTGTATTACATCATTTTTTAGCTCTTCTAAATCTTTTAAAAATTTTAATTCTACATAAGGATTGTGATCGAAATAAGCTAAAATATTATTAATTTCAAAAATATTTATACAAGTTTATGTTTATGAAGAAACATAATAGTTTGCTATTTCATCTATCAATATAAAATTAAAAGGTGCAAATTGATGAATGTATAATTTAGTATTTAAACGGTATAAAACATATATTGAGGAGCTGCCACCACAAATGGTTTTATATCCAAATTAAACATATAGGAATAACTTAACATTTGCGAAAAAGTTTTAGGATAATAACAAACTCTTGGGCAATCTCTTGGAGGAATATAGTTGTGTAGTAATTTTTCACCAATAGCCTATACAAAATCTCCTTGAATTGGTGTATCAAAAGGAGATTTTCTTGGATAAAAAACTTCGATTTTAGTTTCTGATACGTGATACATGATTTAAATAAATTCGAATTTACATTTCAGATATTTATATTAGGTTAATAAATGATAAGAATTTTAATCAATATAAACACCCTTACATCTTCTATTTAATCAAAACCATTGGCTGGTTGTTGAAAATTATTTAACTTAGGTTTTCTAATTAAAAAATATGGTTTTTACAGCAGAACGTGTTCATGAAAGTAGCGCAAATGATGCGCCGGTTTTTTACCGTCAATTATTTGCTTATTTAGAAGTAGAAAAATATATACAGGGCGATGTTTTAGAAGTTGGTTGTGGTGATGGTTATGGTACCAAACGCTTAATTGATAAAGCCAATAGTTATACCGGTATTGATAAATTTGTTTCCCAAACTGTAACGCAGTTAAAAAATTTAAATTTTATACAAATGAATATCCCTCCTTTTACAGGATTAAAGGATAACTCGTTTGATGTTGTAATTAGTTTCCAAGTAATTGAACATATACAAAATGATAGTTTGTATATGGAAGAAATCCGAAGAGTTTTAAAACCAGGTGGTAAATTTATTTTTAGTACGCCCAATAAAAAAATGTCGCTTACCCGCAATCCTTATCATATTCGCGAATATATTTTATCCGATTATCAAAAATTGTGTTCGAAATACAGTTCTTTCGAATTAAAAGGGGTGTTTGGCGACGAAAAAGTAATGGATTATTATCAAAAAAATAAAGAATCAGTTAAAAAAATTACCCGTTGGGATATCCTAAATTTACAATACAATTTACCCCGATTTTTATTAAAAATTCCTTACGATTTAGCCAATTCTTTAAATCGTAAAAAATTGGCCGAAAAAAACACCGAACTTACGCATGGAATTACTGCCGAAAATTATTTTATAGCTCCCGCAACCGAGGAATGCCTCGATTTTTATTGTATAGCAGTTAAATAATTGCCCTAAAGGATATGCTAAAAAATATTTATACTAAACGCTTTTTTTGGAAAATCCTTTTTTTGGTTTTAGGCTTGTTAATTGCCTTATCTTCTTTGTATTACAGTAATAATATTGTACAAAAATTAGCCGATGAAGAAGAAAAAAAGGTTAAACTAATTGCTAAAGTATGGCGCGAATTGGCGGATGTAAATAGCACTGCGGATATTTCTTTCCTTTTAGATATCATTAAAGATAACTCTACTGTACCCGTAATTTTAGCTACTGCCGATAATGAAATTGTTTCGTGGAAAAACCTCGATAGCATCCAGGCAGAACAAAATCCAAGTTATTTAAAAGAAGTTTTGATGGATATGAAAAATCAAAATGAAGCAATTAAGGTTGAAATCAATGAAAATACCTCTCAATTTATTTATTACAAAAACTCAATTTTAATTGATGCCCTAAAATTTTATCCTTGGATACAATTAAGTGTGATTTTTTTATTCATGATTTTGGCCTATTCGGCTTTTTCATCCTCTCGAAATGCCGAACAAAAACAAGTATGGGTGGGTATGGCTAAGGAAACGGCACACCAGTTAGGCACACCTTTATCCTCACTGTATGGCTGGTTAGAGTATTTTAAAAGCTCAGGAACAAGTGCAGAAATATGTGCAGAAATTGAAAAAGATATAGAACGTTTAAATATAATTGCAGATAGATTTTCTAAAATCGGCTCCACACCAAAATTAGAAAAAGAAAATATAGTGCAATTAATGCAAAAAAATATCGAGTATTTACAAAAACGAATATCTAAAAATATTCAGTTAAACTTTAGCAGTGTAGTAAGCTCCGATAGTACAGTTTATGTTTCTTTTCCTTTATTGAATTGGGTTATAGAAAATGTTTGTAAAAATGCAGTGGATGCAATGGGCGGAAATGGTGAATTAAGTATTGTAATTACCGAGGATAAGTCTGGGTTTATAATAGATATACAAGATACCGGAAAAGGTATACCAAAGGCACAAATCAAACAAATTTTTAAACCCGGATTTACTTCCAAAAAAAGAGGTTGGGGTTTAGGCTTATCTTTAGCAAAACGGATAATTGAAGAATACCATCAAGGCAAAATATTTGTAAAACATTCCGAAATAAATGTAGGAACAACCATCCGAATTATTTTACCTAAACAAATTTACTCTTAAAAAAGTTGTAATTTTACATTTACTAAAATTAATAAAATGGGATTAAAATCAAAATTAAGTAAGCCGTTTGCTAAATTGGTTGCAAAACGTATTAAAAAAGAAAGTGCTAAGGCTATTGAGTTGCAAAACGAAACTTTAAAAACCTTATTACTAGCGGCAAAAAACACTGCTTTTGGTAAAGACCATAAATTTGAGTCGATTAACAATTACGAAGATTTTAAAAAAAATGTACCTGTTACAGATTATGAGGGCTTAAAAGCTTATGTGGAACGTATTATCGAGGGGGAAGAAAATGTACTTTGGCCGGGTGTTCCATTATATTTTTGCAAAACTTCGGGAACTACTTCGGGAACAAAATATATCCCATTAACCAAGGAATCCATGCCTTATCATATTGCTGCTGCGCGTAATGCTATATTACTATATATTGCCGAAACTGGGAAAGCGGATTTTGTTGATGGTAAAATGATTTTTTTACAAGGTAGTCCAGAGTTAGATACTAAAGGAAAAATTCCTTTCGGTCGATTATCGGGGATTGTTGCACATTATGTTCCTGGATATTTACAAAAAAATCGTATGCCTTCATGGAAAACCAATTGTATAGAAGATTGGGAAGAAAAATTAGAGAAAATTATAGATGAAACTTTACCCGAAAAAATGACATTAATAAGTGGAATTCCGCCATGGGTTCAAATGTATTTCGAACGCATCCAAGCGCGAACGGGTAAGCAAATCAAAGATGTTTTTCCAAAATTTTCGTTATTTATTCAGGGTGGTGTAAATTACAAACCGTATGTGCCTATTTTTGATAAGTTAGTAGGGAAACATGTGGATACCATTGAGGTTTACCCTGCTAGTGAAGGTTTTATTGCTTATCAGGACTCGCAAAAAGCCGAAGGTTTGTTATTAAATATTAACGCGGGTATCTTTTTCGAATTTATTCCTGCAGATGAATTTTTTAATGAAAATCCTACACGTATTTCCTTAAAAGATGTACAGTTAAACACCAACTATGTGCTTATTTTAAATACTAATGCGGGTATGTGGGGTTATAATATTGGGGATACTGTTAAATTTACTTCATTACAGCCTTATCGTATTGTGGTTACGGGCAGAATTAAACATTTTATTTCGGCTTTTGGCGAGCATGTAATTGGCGAAGAAGTAGATAAAGCTATGATTAAAGCTTGCGAAAAAACTGGTGCAGAAGTTACAGAATTTACTGTTGCACCTCAAGTGGATGGCGGAGAGGGTTTACCGTATCACGAATGGTTTGTAGAATTTGCTAAAAAACCAGAAGATTTATTGGCATTTAGAGATATTTTGGATAAAGAAATGACTTTGCAAAATACTTACTACAAAGATTTAATTACAGGGAATATACTACAAAAATTAGTATTGCGTGATATGGAAAAAAATGCTTTTGTAGAATATATGAAATCTGTTGGTAAATTAGGCGGACAAAACAAAATTCCTAGATTAAGTAATGATAGGAATATTGCCGACCAATTACATCAATGGATTAAAAAATAAGTTATATAATTTTATAAGCTCTGCACTTATTTTATTATTTTGCGGTATAAAATCATTTTATTCACCGCAAAAATGCGGTGAATAATTTTTACGTAAATTTTACAATTTTTATTATTGATTGAATTAAAGATTCATATAGTTTTTTTATGTATATAAGTCATAATATTGATTTATCGATAATTTAATATTGGTATCAACAAAAACAATTAATAATTAATTATCTTATACCAATTGTATTTTAAAATGAGCTTAACGAATTTTAAAATTTACAATGGTTAATGCCGAAAATTTAGATTAAAAAGCTTTTAAGAGTTTCGCGAATTAAAAGCTTATTTTAATCTTTATTCGGTATTACGATTGGGTATTTGTAAATTTATAGCCAATAAAACTAAAATATGCTATTTAATTTCGACAATTCTTATTTAAAGCTACCACCTTCCTTATATAGTTTAGTAAATCCTACTCCAGTTAAAAAACCATTTTTATTGTGTTTTAATGAGGCTTTAGCTAAGGATTTACAGATAGATTTAAGCTCGGAGTACGATTTATCCGAAGTGTTATCTGGAAATAAAATTTTACCCCACTCCACCCCTTTTGCACAGGCATATGCTGGTCATCAATTTGGGCATTTTAATCGCCTAGGCGATGGAAGAGCAATCCTATTAGGCGAACATATTTTTGGCGAAAAACGAGTAGATATTCAGTTAAAAGGTCCGGGAGTTACACCCTATTCCCGCAGAGGTGATGGTCGTGCAACCTTAAGTTCGATGCTGCGCGAATTTATCATAAGCGAAGCCATGTTTTATTTAAATATTCCCACAACACGAAGTTTAGCAGTAGTTTCTACAGGCGAATTGGTATATAGAGAAAAAGCCAACTATGGGGGAATTTTAACGCGAGTAGCACAAAGCCATATTAGAGTGGGTACTTTTGAATATGCTGGACGTTTAGCCAATAAAGAAACCCTAGAAAAATTAACTAAATATACTATTCATCGTCATTATCCCGAAATAGAATTAAACGAAAATTATGCGCTAAATTTTTTACAAAAAGTTGCCGATAAACAATTAGATTTAATTGTGGATTGGTTAAGGGTAGGCTTTATTCATGGGGTAATGAATACCGATAATATGAGCATTGCGGGTGAAACTATTGATTATGGCCCTTGTGCTTTTATAAATAGATATCACCCTAAAACAGTATTTAGTTCAATAGATGAAAACGGTAGATATGCTTTTGATAATCAAATTAATATGGCACTGTGGAATTTAACCCGATTTGCCGAAATGCTTTTACCTTTAATTCATTCCGATAATCAAAAAGCTGTAGAATTAGCTACCAAATTATTGGAAGAATTTCCAGATAAATACCATCAAAAATTTAATACAATGATGGGGCATAAATTAGGAATTACGGAAGTGAACGAACAAGATGTTTTAAAAATTCATGAATTACTATTGTGGATGGAAAATAAAGAAGCCGACTACACTAATACTTTTATTCATTTAACTTATCCCGAATTAGTTACAGATGAAATTTATGCGGATTCATTTTTTACAGATTGGAAAAATTGGAGAAATAAACGCATTACCCAACCTCAAATTGCAAAGGATTTAATGCAAAAAAACAATCCTTTTATAATTCCTCGAAACCATATTGTAGAAGAAATTTTACACGATGTTACCCAAAATCAAAGTTTAAACAAATGGAATGAGTTATTAGAAAATTTAAAAAATCCTTACCTCAAACCACAACAATTTACGCATTTACATCAAATGCCCAATAAAACAACCGATTACAATCACACCACCTATTGCGGAACATAAAAAATAAAGCTTTGAACATAAAAATTTAAAGTTTTATTTTTCTAAGTTGTAAATCAACACTTTAAAACTTGCCAACAGCACAGCTAACGTAGGAGTTTATTTTTTTTCCCAAATCGTTTTCCCCAACTTTAGGATAACCCAATTGAGCTAATTTCTTTACAATTTCTTGTTCATTAGTTTCGCCTTTTACCAAAACATTTCCAGTTTCTAAATCAATCTCTACCTCCTTTACACCTTCGGAGTTTAAAACAGCTTTTTTTATAGTGTTTACACATCCACCACATTTTAAATTTTCTACTTGAATATTCAGTTCCATAATTTTATTATTTTCTGCTAAATTATCAAATATACATTTTGTAAAACATGACAATTGTCACACATAACCATTTATTTAAAATCTGAATTTTAAAGTGGCGTATATATGCCATGGGGCTTGTATAAAAAAGCCAGGTGTGTTTGGGTTAATTACTAAACCATGTGTAAAATATTTTTGGTTGGTAATATTGTTAAATTGTAATCCCAATTCGTGTTTTTTAAATTGATAATTTAAATGTAAATCTGTTACAAAAAATTCAGGTATAACAAAATCGGCTTTATTGGTTGGTTCTATGTACGATTTACTTAAATATCTTCCTCTTAAGCTAACAAATAATTTAGGTGAAACTTCTAATTGTAAAGTGTTTAAAATGTTCCAATTAGGACTTAATGGCGTAGTAACATTTTCTAAAATTATAGTTTCGTTTAAAGGTTGATATTTGGAAATTTTTGCTTGCATATATGTTACTTGCCCTTTTAATTGTAATTTAGAAATAATTTTCCATGTATAATCTGTTTCGAAACCACGTCGGAAACTATTTTCCATATTTCTTCTTTCGGTAATAAATGCATTTTGAATGGTTCCTATTGGCGCAATTTCGTTTTCAAATTGCATATAAAATGCGTTCACTTGTATAGTTAAATTACTGTAATTAATCCGCGTTCCAAGTTCAAAATTATTTACAAATTCTGGTTTTACACGATTTTTATCTAAAACTAAGTTTATATTTTCATTGGTTATACTAACTCCGTTTAAAATATCAGTTCTAGTAGGTTCTCTTCCTGTTCTACCAAACGAAACATACGATTGGAAGTTATTATTCCATTGATAACTTACTCCCACTTTAGGATTTACGAAAATCCAGTTACGAGTAGGAATGTTGGTATTTGTAAATGATGTAGTATCAAAAATTAACTCCACAGCACGCACTTGTACATCGGCTAAAAATTCCAATTTATTGATTTTATAATTGACTTTTGCAAATACTGCAGCTTCATTTTTTTGAGTTTTATCGGCGTAATAAGGGGAAGAAAAATTAGGAACTACTTGCTCTAAATTTTGCCTTAAAAATTTACTAGCACTAACCCCCGAGTTGTAATTTAAATTTTTAAATTTTCCATTAAAAGTACTTAATCCACCTATATGCGTATTGTATAAAGGATAATTGATTTGTGTAAATCCATTTACATCATTGTAACCATAAGGCCAATCTCCTCCAGCGCCATTATAATAAATGCTACTTATTATAGAATTATTTGTGTTAAATTGATAAATGTGTTGTAATTGATTAAAAAATTGTCCGAAATCATCGATATCATTAGGATTAACATAATTTGTTTTAGGATCATTTTTGATATCTGCCTTGGATACAGGAGAATAGGCTAAACCATTTCTTGACTTTCCATTAAAAGCTGTAAATTTAAAAGTATGTTTTTTAAGGAAATAGGCTCCCGATAAAAAGTACGACCAAGAATCTGTACTGGTGTTGTTTCGGAAACCATCAGATTTTGTTTGGGTAAATCTACTATAAAAAGAAAAATTATTTTTCATTTTTCCAGTACTTGCTTCAGCACTCCAGCGTTGTGTATTAAATGAACCACCTGTTAATTGCAATTCAACTTTTGGAGTTGTATCTGTTAAATGTAAGGATTCAAAATTTACAGAACCCGCATAAGACGAAACGCCATTTGAGCTTGTTCCTACTCCACGCTGAATTTGAATAGATTGTATGCTGTTTCCAAAATCGGTGAAGTTAGAAAAAAATACACCCTGATCAATCATATCGTTTAAGGGCACACCATTTAAAGTAAGATTTATACGCTTTTGGTCCATGCCACGTAATCTAAAATCAGCATAGTTGGACAACCCAGTACCTGATTCCGAATAAGCTACAATAGAAGGCGATAAATCTTCTAACAAAAACCCACCATCTTGACCGCGGTAAATCTTTTCTATTTCTTCTTTTGTAACATTTTTTTGCGAAACTGGAGCGTTGTTACTCACTCGTGAACTGGAAATTAAAACTTCATCGCCAAGAAATGATTGCGGATTTAATGTAAAGTTTTGCGAAAATTCATTGGTATTATTTTCATCCGCCACAAGCTCAAAAACTAAAGTTTGATAACCCATATATTGCACTTTAATAACATTTTTACCTTTTTGTAAATCCAAACGATAAAAACCATTGTTTAAAGTAACTGTGTTGTAGCTCCCATTTAATACCAAAGCACCAACTAAATGTTCGTTTTGTTGATTTTGCACTATACCACTAATGGATTTTTGTGCAAATAAAAGGCTTGGCATTAAACATAAAGCCAGCCCAAAAATTTTGATAGATTTTAAAATCATCTTGTAAAAAATTTTACAAAAATCAGGGGCAAACTCTTGGGAGTTAGTAAATAATTAAATTTTGTAATGTTCATTTCCCTGCGCAAGCATTACCTTGTATCAGGTTCAATGGGTATAATCTCAGCCCTTGTTTTAACTTAGGCACCCCTATGAGACGGCGCAAAGGTAATAGAAAATTAACAATAGCAAAATAGCTTTAGTAATTTTAACATTCAGGCTTAACAGACTTTTTTTTTGGCTAGCAACTTATTAATCAATTGATATTCAAGTCTTTGATTTGTTTCAAAGGTTACAAAAAAAATGGCAACTTTAATAAGTTGCCATTATATATTGAATGAATTACATGTTTAAAAAGTTGAAAAAGAAACTCTTTTGCTTGGATTAAAAAGTAATTTTTGGGTAGCCACTGAGGTTAATGAAACCGAAAACCAACCAATAGCTTTTAATTTAGGATTAGATGAGGTACTAACAATATTGGTTCGAACATTTGCAATTGGGGTTGCGAATAAAGCACCTAATGCTCCTTCGATAGATTGATTTTGAAGTTCGGTAAAAAATCTTCGAGTTTCTGGATTAATCGACCAAACTTCTTTAATAATTACATCATTTTCTCGTAAGCCAAAATTAGCTGCGATAGGTACAATAAACGGGCGACCATCATTGTTGGATTGTTCGTTAAAAGCTCCATCCACACTAATTACTAAATCATCAGATGTATTTTGTAAAGTATCGTTAATAGTAGTTTTTACCCAATAATAATCTGGTTGACCAGCGATGTCTACCACCACCATTTCGGCAATGTACGAACTGTCACCCCCAAAAGGACTGCCTACTTTTTGGTAATTGATAGAATCAATTTGAGGGACAAAATTAGCATAACTTTGAGCGGTATAAGTTTGTCCGTTGTATTCCACAGTTAAATCATACGTTCTACCCCCAATAATTAAAGCGTCTGTGGAAGGTACCCATATATATTTACCTTCCTTGTAATAATTAAAATTATATATATTACCTAAATTATCCTCTAGTTTTACCACTGCATCATCGATGAAAATTGGCAAAGCTTTACCAAAAAAAGGTTTAGTTTGTGTAAGCTGAATCATTTGTGTATCTAGCTTATCATTTAAAAAAGCATCAATAACCAATTGATTTTCGCCATTTTCGATATCAATTGTTATTTCTTTTTCGCAAGAAGCAAAAAATAAAACCGAAAATAAAACTATCGAAGTTAAAAATATCTTTTTCATCTTAATTAAAATTTAAAGTTATACGTAACAGCAGGAACAATACTACCAATAATACTATACTGAATTGCAGCAGGTTGCTCGCCTGGGCGTAAATAAACCGTAAATGCGTTTTGGCGATTGTATACATTGTATACACTAAATACCCAATCGCCAGTTAACCATTTTTTATTTCCTTTTTTATTTACTTCTTTTCCTTTTAAAGTAGCGGATAAATCCCATCTGTGAAAATCTGGTACACGAGCATTGTTAAAAGAATTAGAAGGGTTTTGTAAAAAAGGTAAGCCTTGAATTTCGCCTCTGTTGGTAGAAAAAGTTACCGGAACTCCTGTGTAATAAACAAAATTTGAGCTTAAATCCCAACGCTTGGTTAAGGCATAACTTAATACAAAATTAAAAACATGCGGACGATCGAATCTTTGTGGATAATATTCTCCATTATTGATTGTAGGAATTTTGATTTCGGTTTTAGATAAAGTATAACTAATCCAACCTGTTAATTTCCCTTTATTTTTACGCACAAAAAACTCAGCACCATAAGCCCTACCTCTACCAAATAATAAATCGGCCTCGTAAAAGTCGTTAAACAATAACTCAGCAGTAGGAATATATCCTATTTGATTTTGTAAAAATTTGTAATAAACTTCTACCGAAGTTTCGATACCTAAATCTTTACCAAAGTTACGGAAGTAACCAAAAGCAAATTGGTCTGCCAATTGAGGTTTAATGTTATTTGTGGTAGGAGAATATATATCTAAAGGAGTTGCCGCAGCTGTATTACTCATTAAATGTATATATTGTGCCATACGGTTGTAACTAGCTTTAAATGAGCTCACACTATCCACTGGTATTTTAATGGAAAAACGAGGCTCAAGATTAAAATAGTTTTGTATTATTTGAAAATCTTTAAATTCTTGTTGATTTAACACCACACGACTATCAACCGGAGTTGCTCTATCGCCTAAATCATATCTGTAACCAGAGCCTATAAAAGCGTAATGAGAACCTCTTAATCCGTATTGAATAGTAACTTCGTCGGTAATTTTTTGTTCATTGCCCACAAAAATGGCATTTTCCCAACTAAATCTGTTGCGTTGCGAAAAATCAACTGTAGTTAAATTTCCTTCGTTGTCCGCTACGTTAAATCTGTTAATTCCGGGTTGAAATTGGTAAACTGTGCTTTGCACACCAAATTTTATGGTATTTTTATCGTTAGCATAGTAAGTCCATTCAGGTTTT
>Ga0209358_10001554_pt1 | contig 18095 bp, 37 predicted proteins | sample LauGreFa1BDMLBSN_2_FD_187574 | JGI IMG/M metagenome (GOLD analysis project Ga0209358, IMG submission 187574) | Freshwater lake microbial communities from Lake Michigan, USA - Fa13.BD.MLB.SN (SPAdes) (version 2) | ecosystem: Environmental > Aquatic > Freshwater > Lake | place: Lake Michigan, USA... | reverse complement strand
ACACCAAACGAAAGGAAATAAAATGAAACTAAAAGTAATCGAAGTTGATATTGCGTGGGATGATCGCGAAGAATCAGGAGAGAATCTCGGTACCCAACTCGAAGCTTTGAATAAACTTATTCCAAATGGGTGGGTAAGGGTATTGAAGTACGAAGGCCCAGGCGGCGGTTGGCCGATGGTCGAGATTGCGTTCCCTGAAGAGAATGCAGAGATATTGGCCGAGTGGTTGGGTCAAGAAGATGACATGGAGTTCTTCATGGAATCTCTCTCTGACTTCTAAGTCAATAAAAATCACAAGGGTCCTGGGAGAAATCCCAGGACTCGAGTTTCCAGAGATTGTATAATGAATATATGAAAACATCAACCAAATGGAACACGGAGAGCCGCCAAGCCTTTGCGGATAGAAATATCCTCAGAGCTCAGCGGATTCCAAACAAAAGGCGCGTCGCGAGCCGAGAGGCTTGCCGCGGTAAGAAGTGGGACTTCTAGTTCTGCTTCTTACGATGTAAAACTACACAACGACAAAGGAGAAAAATATGGGAATGGATGTAATGGGTCGCAACGCTAGTAGCACCACAGGTGAGTACTTTCGTCGCAACGTCTGGGGTTGGCGCCCTCTGTGGAATTACGTCGAAGACATGCATGCGGACATCGCTGCAAAAGTTGAAAACGCACAGACTAACGATGGCGATGGCTTGGACGCAGACGACGCTTACGCGCTCGGTCTGAAGCTCTACAACGACATTGCAGATGGGATCGCTGCTCGCTACGTGTCAGAACGTGATGCGGCTATTGTTGCGTTGCCGGACGAGCCGTGCAAGTACTGTGACGCAACAGGTATCCGAACGGATACGGTCGGCGTCAGCATGGGCATGGACAAAAACAAGACGTGCAATGGGTGCAATGGCAAAGGTAGCTCTCGTCCATGGGCAGCTGCGTACAGTCTCGATGTTGAAGACATCCGCGCGTTTGCGGACTTCCTCGTAGACTGCGGTGGATTCAACATTTACTAAGTAACAACAACAACAACAACAAGGAGACATAATGACAACAGAAACAGAAACAGAAACTAAAAACAGAGCAAAGCCCGGTTCACGGACTGAAGCACTACCAGAACTTGGCGCTGGCGTAAGTTTGCCAGCAGGCTATTCAGCGGCGTACTTTCGTCGACGCAAGAAGCTTGCGGTACTGCGCGCGGATGATCGTACTCACTATCTTGTATTCGACATCATGACAGGCACGTCAGTCAAGGTAGACGACACGAAACAAGCGTGCCGGTTGATGTCACAGGTCGCTAAGGGTGAGGTCACTCTAGCGGTATAGTCGCTGCCATAGCGAACAGGAGTAGCGCCGATAATCTATTGCGGAGACCTAGATCGGCTCTACTTCTCGCTATCCAGAGAATGTAAAATAGTATATACCTAATCGTGTATATCAAAAAGACAAAGGAGAAAACATGGGACGCATACTAGAAAGTCATATGGAGAAAATGTTAGAGCTTGCTCACGCAGTAAAGAAAATCGGCATTGACAAAATCGCCACGGCTGCGGGCACTACAGAGCGACGAGTTAATCGCTTTGTTACTGACCCGTCAACCTCGAAGAACTCTGACATTCTGAAAATTAAGCGAGCGGTAGAGGAGTTGAGTAGTGAAGGTAAAAGCTGAAAGATTCTTGTCAGACCTCGATAATGGAGTCTACGACGATGTCGCGTTCTCGATAGAGACTGCGGTCACTCGCCACACACAAAAGATTCGCGCTAAGCGTTCGGTATCAGACTACGAGATCGGAGACCTGGTAACTGTAAACAGCCTGTGCGGGTACCAAGCTCTGCGCGGTGCCGAGTGTGTTGTAGCGGCTAAGTGGCCTAGATCATTGATAGTTGAAGGCAAGCTTGATGGAAAAGAATTCCGCTATGCGATGTCGCCTGTTCTGCTCGACAAAAGGTATAGTTAACTGCCATGACTACTATAGTCGCGGTAACTGGCAGCAGCTGGACTGTAGTTGGGTCTGATTCACGTGTCACTGAAGAAGATGGGCGCGTCTACGTTCTACCTAAAGGTTCAGCCAAGGTCGCGCGGAATCGCGCGTATCTGCTCGGTGCGGCAGGCGACGTGCGCGCGATCAACATCTTGCAATACGCGTTTCGTCCACCTGACGCCAAGAATTTTGTCGGCACCCGACTTGACAAATTCATAACGAGCGACTTTGTTCCGTCGCTGCGTGCGTGCTTTAATGAACAAGGCTACACAGCGCCTTCGCCTAACAAAGAGCATTCAGATGAGTCTGGATCAATAGTACTGGCTGCAGTCAATGGTGCGGTGTACGTCATCGGAGAAGATTACTCGTGGGTTAAAGACACGAGTGGTATCTACGGTCTTGGTACTGGAAGTCCGTACGCGCTCGGCGTGCTGTATGCTCTTCTTCCAGAAGGCGCGGACAACATAGACAAAGCTAAAGCTGCGGTCAAGACTGCGCTTACTGTTGCGGCAAGGTTAGACGCAAACACAAGCGCGCCGTTCAACATACAAGTGCAGAGCGGGCCGATTTAGTTCCAGAGAATGTAATATATAAAATAAGAAAAGTAAGACACAATACAAACTACAAAGGAGAAAAAGATGAAAATAGATATAGAGTTCTACAATACTGCAGCTGCGGTTGCTTGGGCAGTCGCGGTGTTCTTAATCGCCGGCATGTCAATATCCCGCAAGCGCGGTCGATAATGAAAATTGTTCAAGCTATGTTTCAAGCTCTTATTGCGAGCTTCCTCGCTGTCGCCGGCTGGTCACTGTGGAAAGAACGCGGTGAACTTACGCGTCGTGCTAAGTACGGCGATCGCGTAATAGTTAGAAGCTCAGAGGCTGACGACAGAAAAGCATCATGGGAAAGTATCATGCGTGCAACTGACGAATCATACAAGAGCTCGCGATGAAAGTAAAAACTAAGTTTGCGGTTGTCGCAGCCGTAGTCGCCTTAATAGTCGCGTTAGTTTACGGCAATGCAGGCGCAGTAGCTACTGCTCAGTGGAACGTTGATCGCATTGATCAACGCTCACTGCCGTTGAATAAAGACGTTTCGCTGGCGCTCAATGGTCAAGGCGTCACTGTCTACGTAGTTGACAGCGGAATACTCTCGTCGCATGAAGAGTTTACAGGCAGAATTCGTGCAGGGTTCACTAAGATTCTCGATGGACGAGGAACTGAGGACTGCTACGGACATGGCACTCATGTCGCTGGCGTAATCGGCGGGTCAACCTATGGCGTAGCTCCAAAGGTGACTCTTGTCCCTGTGCGGGTGACAGACTGCAGTGGCAATGGTTGGACGTCTGACATGATTGCAGGCATCGACTGGGCAGTAGCAGATCACAAGACTGGCGAGCCTGCGGTCATGAATATCAGCATGAGTGGAAACTTGTCGTCAAAAGTAAACGCTGCGGTCGATCGCGCGATTGCGGATGGAATTGTAGTAGTTACTGCAGCCGGCAACAACAATAAGGACGCGTGCAGTTACTCTCCGGGATCTACTTCGAGCGCGATCAATGTCGCGGCGAGTGATGAAAACGATGCTAGGTGGTCGTGGACTAATTACGGCAAGTGTGTTGACATATTTGCGCCAGGCACAAACGTGCTGTCAGCATGGGCTACGTCGCCAACAGCGTCTAAAACGCTTAAAGGTACGTCACATGCGGCGCCACACGTATCCGGCGTGGCAGCGCTAGCGCTGCAGAATAGTCCAACCCTGTCTGTAGCTGACGTTACTTCGTTGATCGTAAGCTCTGCCACCAACGACGTGATTACTGACGCCGGCGCGGGTTCTCCAAACAAGTTGCTATACGCTCCATTGTCTGGGTCTAGTTCTGCGCCTGCGGTGACAACAACTACTACAACTATCGTGAAAGACATTGACAACGGGACTGAAGTGCTGTCGTCTGCGTCTGTAACACTTGCGGTGACAAAAACGTTAGAAGGTTACGAGATCACAGTTGAATCTTCGCTTCCTGGAGCAAAGATACAAATTAGTGCGTTAGCAAAGCTCAAGTCATCTTACACTTGGACTAAAACTTCTTCAACAAGTGGTGCGGTAAGATTCACGACGACTAGAAACCTAAGCGGATATAATGTAATCGTACTTGTAAGTGGAGTGCCATATAGCTCTGTTCTAGTCGCTTAGCGCCGCTCATTTAAGTTTCCAGAGTTGTTATAATTACTAGGTCAACTACGAAAGGACAAACAAATGACAGCAGTAAGCAGATCGCTTGCGGAGGAAATTACTAATGAGCTTGAAAAAGCTGCAGTAGCAATCTTCGCAAAGCATGGTCTCGAGCGAGGCAAAGTCTCCATAAAGTATGGACAACTTTACTCACTCAAGATTGAAGCTCAGCCAGTCGAGACTGGACCAAATGGAGTCAACCTTGCTTCAGTAGAAGCGACAGACTACATTCGTTTTGGTTCGATGTACGACTTGCCGGAAGGTCTTCTTGGAAAGACTTTCTCAGTCAATGGAAAAGAGTACGCATTCGCGGGTATAGCGGCTTCACGGTCGAAGTACCCAATTTACGTACGTGAAATTGCGACTGGGAAACATTCGTTCTTCCAAGAATCAGTCAAGCGTTACTTCACTCCAGTCGGAGTGAAGTAATGCGGATTGCTAAACAACAGCCTTGGATGGCGCGCGCGGCGTGCACTGGGAAAAGCGAACTTTTTCACAATGAGAAGTCGCGGATAATCTCTCGGCGTGCTAAGGAAATTTGCGCTTCTTGTGCAGTTCAAAAAGACTGCTTAGACTACGCGCTAGAAAATGAGCATATTGGAATTTGGGGTGGACTTACCGGCAATGAACGACGTCGTCTGCGCCGCCGTAGCCGACAGACACGCTAGTCAGTCGCAGACTCGGTCTGGAGAACATGGTATACTTAACAACTGCTATTGTCTAAAGGAGCTCCAATGAACGAAGCCGGTACAGAAGAAGAGGAAACAAGCGGTGCGGAAGATCGCAACGAGCGTTTGCCGAAACGAAAAGACAAGTGGAAATGCCCTAAATGCGGAGAGGTAATTGTTATTCACGTGAAGTTGTCTGAACCTCCGGTGTGCCGCAATCCGCAGTCGCATACTTCAACTGCGGTAGCCATGGAATTAGTTAAGTGATTGATGGTTCAATCGATGTTGTGTGGCGTCTTCTTGCGTTGGCAGAACGCAATGGACTTGGTCCTTCCGCGCCTGTAATGAGAAACGCAGCTGAAGAGATACAAATGCTGCGGACTAAAGTTGAAAGCCTAAATCAAGAACTCGAACGTATGAGATCAGAACGCAACTTTGGTGCGATGTAAACAAGCAGAACAGCCAGCCGGTTTGGCCGGCTGGCTGACTGTCACTTACGAAGATTAAACTTCGTAAGCGAGGACGTACCCCTTGTCACGCTTTGCGTACACTTTTTCGTACGCGGCTGACATTGCTGCTTGCCCTGAGTGAAACACTTGCACGCTCGACTGGCGATTGACTTTCTCAGCCATTCCCCAGAAGCAACGCAACACTGAACCGTCTACGATTACCTCGTAAACTTTCTTCTTGCCACTTTGGCCACGTCCCATCGGGCCAATGTCGCTTCCTTTAAGTAGGCACCACTTTTTCATTCCTTGTCCTTTCGTCGTTATCAGCGGTTTTGCTGATGAGATAAATATATCAACTCCGGAACTAGAGCGGACTCTGACTAAGCCGGCCTACGACTCCAGTTCCGGAGATGATACATTGTATCTATCAACGACGAAAGGACAAACAGAATGGAAACGACAATCAATCGAAAAACAGCCGTTCTCATTGCGGTCGATCAACTGATTGACTTCATGAACGCGGCAAGCAAGAAACACTATGAAGAAAAATTCCCGTCACTGAACGCGGATACGTTTGAGTTGGTCGGAGGACGCAAATACCTCAAGATCGCTCAAGTGTCGCAGCCGGGCGGCGGACGCAGTGTTCACTGCTTCGTCGACGCGGAGACAGGCGGCGTCTACAAGTCAGCCGGCTGGAAGGCACCAGCGTTGAACGGCGAGCGATACAACTTGCTCGATGCGGACAGCCTGGCAGAACTTCACGCCAAGTGGGACCCGTACACCGGGTACCTCTACAAGCGGTAGTCACGTCCGGCCGGGCCAGCCGAAAGGCTGGCTCGGAATCCGGAGTCGTTATAATGTATTTATCAACGACGAAAGGACAGATAGCGTGGCAACAAAGAAAGAATTAGAGCAAATGGTTGCGGACCTCGAGAACGACGTCAAGATCCTCATCAAGGCTCTCGAGGAAATTCACAACAAGGCTAAGTCGGTCGACTTCAACCCAAGCCCAGTGCTTGAAAAGTCTCCGGCCTATCTACTTGGCGCGATTCAATCGATGTCGCGGTTTGCTCATATGAGCACACGGACTGCGGCGCTTCAAGAGATTATATAATTTAACTCAATGACAATGACGAAAGGATGAGCATGAGAACGTTAAATGACGCTCTCGTCGAGGTACAGATCGGTATCCAAGACGCGAAAGCTGATTACCCGGATCTAAGCGAAGACGACATCGTTGCGGAGGTAGTTCGCAATGTCGCGTCGACGTACCCGATGACAATCGCGTGTGAGCTGCTTCGACGCTACGGGCGTTGATTCCAGAGAAGTTAATATAATTCTGTCAGCCAAAATGGTTGGCACTTACGAAAGGACGAAATGAAATGGCAATGACAGACGAAGCACTCTCGACTGTTCGAGAGAGCAAAGGCGCGTTGAGAGGTTACATGGTTTACGGCAAAACCCTTGAACTTTGGTTCTCAAGCCCGACTGGTGACTCGAGTGATTCCGTCACTCTAAAGATGCAATGCGAAAGCTGTGAGCAAGCTGCGGACATCGCGGCGATGCACATGCGTGTTTGGGGTCACGACAAGTCGTACACTTACTAATTAGATCGCTGGCGCCCGGGAATCGTCGCCCGGGCTGCTAAGCTTTAGCGAACTTAGTTCCAAAGAAGTTAAAATAGTACTATCAACTACAATGACGAAGGAGACTTAAATGACGAAAGCACGTAAAATATTTTTTGTTGCCTTAGCCGCGATTGCGGTAGCAGGTTTAGTCAAGGTCGCGCAGGAGAGCGGTAAGTACACTTGCAACTCGTCGTCCGTGACAGTGCGGGAAGGCCAGACGTTACACGGCATTGCTCAGGCAAATTGCTCAGGCAATGTTGTGAATGCCATGGACGACTTAGTTCTAAGCCTTGGCACGTCTACAATCTATCCCGGACAAGAAATTCAGTTCCCAAACCAAGGCTAGATCAGCTTCACAAACACGCACTGCATTTGTGAGTCACTTTACCGTAAGAATCGGTAAATTGGCTTGCGTCACAGATAAGACGATCTGAGCGGTTGCTGTTGTGATATATTAAATGCAAAAGTGAGGACAACCAAATGATAAAAAACAAACCAGGTGTTGTTGCGGTTATCTTCTTGGGCCTAGCTGCGGCAATTCCTTTGATCGCTATTCCAATTGTCGGAAAAGCAAGTATGACAGCTGGTGTAGTCTTTATCGCAAGCCTTGGTTTGCTGATGCCGGCCGCACATTACGCAAGTCTGTGGATTGTCAAGCGGTTTGCACAAAAAGAACTAAAGCCTTTGCTTGGCGTAGTAGCTCCTAAAAAAGACGCGGACCAAGGTGTACTTTATGACGAAAATGATGTACCATCAATCTGACGCTATGACAAAGGAAGAAGAATGGTCAACGAGTTATTTGCAAAGACGAAACGCGGAACTGGAAGCAGAGAACGCGGTGTTGCGAAAGAAACTAAATGACTTCAGCCTTATCGAGCGAACTAAAGAGTTTGATCGTGAGCAGTGAGACACTGCTTGACGAGGCAAGGGAGCTTATCGCACGCTCTCGAGCTCAGTTGGCAATGCAGCCAGCTGACGAGCCAGTGCGGAACAAACAACATACAACGAAACGAGGAATAATGTCAACTCCAACTCCAGAAGCTGCAGCGCAGCTTTACGCAGAAGGAAAGCCGGTCGTAGAAGTTGCTCAAGCTTTGGGCATCACTTACGGCAAAGCTCGCAAGCTCATCACTCAAAGCGGCACGCCAGTTCGTGACGCATCGTCGCGCCTCAAAGGCCGTACTCGCCGCAAGGCCTAATGAACTGGCGCTCACGTTTTCGTGACGTTATTTGGACGTCGGTAGTGGCAGCAGGCTGCGGTGTAATCTCAGTCGTTTCTGCCATTGCCGGCGCCAACACACCTGTGCCGATCGCCTTCGGGTTGGCCGGACTGATTGCTGTACGGTTGAACGATCAGTAGCCTGCCAGCTGGGAACTCGAGTTCCAGAGTTGTTATATTGATCACATGACAACAACACACACAAATAAACCAACCGCAAACATCGAATTCACTAACTTCAGCAATTCAGGCACCGATCCTGCTTGCGTATCTGAAACATCCGTCCTTGTGAACTTGGACGGTTGGTTCGCAATACTCGGCCTACTGACCAACGAGCAACGCAAAACTCTGTCAACAATGGGTGACGCCGGCCAGCTCGTCTGCCACGCGGTCAAATTATCAGACCTGAATTTTTAATTCAGGTCTGATTCTAAGGTCCGCCGTGAAGCGGAGCTCTATTTCCAGAGATGATATATTTATCTTGTCAAGCAAACAAGCCTGACAACTACGAAAGGACAAAAATGAAAACCATGATCAAACCAGAAATCGGAATGGGCGCATCCGTCTCGTTCTGCGCCGACACGATTGCGATGACTGTTATCGCGGTCAGTGAAAACGGCAAAACAGTGGTCGCCCAACGCGACAACGCTGTCGCAACCGGTGCGCCAATGAGCAATCAGTGGATTATCACACCAAATCCACAAGGCGAAACAATGACGTTCACGCTTCGCGCGAACGGCCAGTACGTACTGCAAGGCGATTCAATGAGAAACGGCCTCAAGCTCTACGTCGGCGAGCGCCACGAATACTACTGCTACGAATTCTAATTGAATTCGAGGAGCCGGGCCGGTTGGAGCCCGGCTCTTCAAGCAGTCTTCTCAACTCGAGTTAAGTTGAGCATTTTCCAGAGTTTATATAATTTAATTGTCAAGCAAACCCGCTTGGCCCGACTGAAGGACGTTATGACGATCATTGCTACAGACACATTTCGCCACATGGCGACTCCAAAGCAGATCAGCTTTGTCCGTGACTTGCTCGCAACACGAGAAGTAGACGCGGATATCGCGGCGCACATTGAAGACACGATCTCTGCTGGCTACTACTCAAAGTGGCACGCAAGCGAGGACATCAACGCGTTTCTGGCGCTGCCTAAGCGCGCGAAGGCGACCGGTGGAATGCAAGCTCTGCTCTCGAGTGTGCCGAAGTCAAAGTACGCAATTCCTGCGGCTGAACTCGAGCTCTCGTCAGTTCAAATCGCGAATGACTTGTTTTTCGTCGAGATCAAAGAGTACATGAACACACTCTACATTCGCTCTCTTCATGGAGCTCCTGGCGCGTTCAATCGTGCTAAGCTTACAGCGGAGCAGACTAAAGATGTCATTGCGATTCTTGCTACTGATCCTTACAAGTACACGCAACTTTTCGGCAAGCATCACTCGTGCTGCGGTTCGTGTGGAGCCGAGCTCACGGATGCTCGCTCTCGTGAGTTGCAACTTGGACCCGAGTGTCGAAAAAAGTTTGGATTCTAAAGCAGTGTATAATGAACTAACAAAGGAGATAGAAATGAAAGAAGCAGAAATGTACAAGGTTACGACAATCACGCGTGATGGTAAGTCCATCGTCGCGTACGTCACTCCTGAGCGCCGCGTTTCGTACGCTCGTGCGATGAGAGAAGAGTACGGTAGCTCGGTTACGGTAGAGTCTGCATCACTTGAAGAAGTTCAAGCGATGGAAGAAACCAACATCTAGCATCGCGCTGAATGAAAACAAAGTCGTAGCAATTCCGCTGCGCATAAAGACAAAATGACAAGGAGAAATAATAATGTGGGTATTTACACAGACAGGCTTTTTAAGTGCGGTTCGCCACCGCGATGAAGTAGACGCACTTGTAGTGCGAGCTCGAGACCTCGAGTCAATTCAGGCAATTGCAGACTTTGCAAAAACTGACATCATCACGCACGCGGGTTCAGACTACCCGTACCGCGTTTTTATCAAAGAAGAAGACTGGAAAGGCTTCTTACAAAAAGCGGTTGAAGAACTTGACTACGACAATTATAAAAATAGAATGCATTATCTGCGTGATGACAGATTCTGTAACGCGCTATCTAGCGTGTGGTCAGTCATGCTTAGAACAGAAGACCTTGACGTAAACTCGAGGCACTAACATGCGGACGTTTACTAAGGTGACAATTGGTGCTGCCGTTTGCTACTCTTTAACTTCTTTTAGTTTGAGTGTGACATTTGGTGAGCCTGCAGACATGCAGCCGGTTCGTGTAGAAATTGCGACAGAAACTGCGCCTTCGAGCGTAGTTCCTGCCGTCGAGATCGATGCGGCGCCGGCTACAAGTACTTCAATCGTCGAGAGCTCTGTAAAAGCGCTGTCAGTTGAGTCAAGCAAACGCTGCCCAGAATTTGAGCCGCTGTTTGCTGAAGCAGGCTTGCCTGTAGAGCAGTTCTCATTCATCGCTTGGCGAGAGTCACGGTGCACTCCGACTGCGTACAACAGCACTCTCAACAGAGACAAGTCAAGAGACTACGGGTTGTTGCAGATCAATTCGACTTGGAAAACAGTGACTATGCAGATATGCGGACAGCCCTTTGGGCATCTGGACATTTTGTTTACTGTGAACTGCAACATTGCTGTTGCAAAGTACCTGTACAACAACGGCGGTCTCTCACACTGGAGTTTGTAGTGGCAGGAAAGCACAAGTGCAAGTTCTGCGGCGCTAGACACGACAGCGCGAACGATGCGATGATTCATGTTGTCAAAAGACATGCGGACGTAACTTCGTACAAACACTACGACGATCGCGACCATTCGCGCAGAGCTGTTGCAGAACCTTGCCCAATGTGCGGAGCAATGATGATGCCATTGCTTGCAAAACACTGCCCATGCGGCTACAAGGCTCCTGCTATTTCGTAGTACCATAGTTCCATGGCCAAAAGCATCATGGAAGAACTTGCTAAGTTGCCGCAGGAAGAGCGTGACAAAGTTCTTGATGGAATCGACCCAGAGCTTCTTGTCTGGGATTGGCGCCTTTGGGCTAGGCCAGAGCAAGTGCCACCACCTGGTGATGACTGGTCAATATGGATGTACCTCGCGGGTCGCGGTGCTGGCAAGACGCGGTCTGCTGCTGAGTGGGTCCGTGACAAAGCTAAGGTCACAAGCATGGGCAAACTTCGTTTTGCTCTCGTCGCTCGTACTGCAGCTGACGTTCGTGACGTAATTGTTGAAGGCGAGTCTGGAATTATCTCAGTATCGCCACCAAGCGAGCGCCCACTATACGAGCCTTCAAAGCGCCGACTGACTTGGCCCAACGGTAATACGGCTACATGCTTTACTGCTGACGAGCCCGACGGTCTTCGCGGTCCTCAATTTCACTACGCATGGTGCGACGAGATTGCAGCGTGGCGTCAGTCGCCAGACGCTGCGGGCATGACGTCGTGGGACAACGTTCGAGTTGCAACCCGTCTTGGATCTAACCCACAAATAATCTGCACCACAACTCCTAAACGAGTGCCGGTACTGTACGCGCTTCTCAGCGAAGCAGACAAGACCGGACGTGTTGTTGTTTCTCGTGGGTCTACGCTCGACAATGCGGGTAACCTCTCAGATACTTACCTCGAGGCTATCACAGGAGTTTACGAAGGCACGCGACTTGCAGCCCAAGAGTTGTATGGTGAAATGCTCAGCGATGTCGAAGGCGCGCTGTGGACGATTGAACTGATTGAACGATCTCGTGAAAAACAACTGCCACTTGGCGCGCCACTGCGCTGCATTGGCGTCGACCCTTCGGTAGCTGAAAACCCACGCGATGAATGCGGAATCGTCGTGGTTGCTTCTACAGGCGAGCGCGACTTGTACAAACGCCACTCGTGGGTTCTCGAGGACGCCTCACTTCATGGCGCGCCTGACCGCTGGGCGAACGCGGTAGTTCAGATGGCGCGCAAGTGGTCGTGCCCAGTCGTAGCTGAAGTAAACCAAGGCGGAGCCCTAGTGCGGAATGCTATCAACACGATCGACCCAACAATCAAAGTATTCGAGGTTCATTCAAAGGTTGGCAAAGCACTGCGTGCTGAGCCAATCACGCTGGCGTATGAACAAAACCGCGTGCACCACATCAATTACCTTGCGGACCTCGAGTCGCAGATGTGCGCTTGGATTCCAGGTGAAGGCAAGTCACCTGACAGAGTTGACGCGCTAGTCCACGCGCTGACTGCTTTACTGATTAAACCACCTGCGGGCTTTGTTGGTGGCACCATCACAGCTAAATCGCTGGCGAGTAGACGATTGCCAAGTTTTAGAAACGGTAATGGCCGCGGTGGTGGACGCGTGTTCTCGCCGCGATGATGCGGGTATACAATTACATATCAAGCTTTAAAGAAAGTACGGTAACAAATGAGTAACGAAGAAACTCCAGTCGTTGAAGAAACTCCAGCAGTGGCAGAGGTTGCGGCAGTTGTCGAAGAACAACCAGTCGCTGTTGAGCCTGAGCCAACACCTGCGCCTGCACCTGCGCCGCGCAAGCGTGCGGTCAAGTCTGGCGTAGGAATTGTTGCAAGCGGTACAGGCAGCGATGACGTGCGGCTTGACATGTGCATCTATAAAAACCCAGCGACACGCAAGTCGCTGTCAGTTCACCATCTTCAGCGCCGCTTATTTGAATGCGGATTCCGTGAAGCAGGAACTGATAAAGACGGCTGGTATGCTGACGCAACGAAGCGTGCGGTAGAGGCTTATCAAGCAGCCAATAACCTTGCGGTAACCGGCGCTGTTGATGCGGACATGCTCATCGCATTGTTTGCTGACGAGCCATTCATCAACGTCATCGTCTAAACGCGCGCTACATTTCAAATACATCGACTCTGTAGTCGAAGTTCTCTCGCGCTGCAGCCTGCTCTGCATCTGCTTCACTTTTAAAGTAAAACCATTTACGTTCCACTGATGAAAATAATTTTCCATTGTTAGTCCATGGACCTGTCCAAGCTTTTCCATCGCTATATCTAACAACAACAAAGCGCTTTTGTTTTTCTGTTTCTGTTTCTGTTTTCTGCTGAGCAATTGCACGCGCGTCAATTGACACTGCTCTTCCAAATGGATCTCTCCACTTACTCATCTCTGCTCGAGTGAGAGGAGGCAAGCGTTTTTTACTCACGCTTTTCTCACGCGCTTTTTTCATCACGCTAAATATTTTTTCTCTTCTTTTCATGGAAGCATTATACAAACTTTGGATTATAAAAGTTAGTGAACTTTTTTTCTTCGCGCGCTTCGCTTTTCTCTCACAGAAAAAATATTTTTGTAAAAAAAGTTGGAGACGTTTTTCACTTTTTCATTTTCTATCCATACCCCTCTCTCTCGTCCAAGGCAATTATGGTAACGTACTATACTTCCCCTTGTACAAAGATGTCCGCCGCGGCGAATGACACTAGCAGAAAACGCGGCGTGCCTTCGGCACGCAGGCAGAGCAAAGCGTGATTTTTCCGCCGCAGGTATTGTCGTGTTCGTCAAACAAGAAAGTGATGTACACAGTGAAGTATGATACTATAGTGCAATGGAGAGAGCGCAGTTACCCGAGAGTGAGCACCGCCTCCTCGCCGCATTGTCGGGTAACGAGTTAAAGGCCCGCGTTCGCGAGCTCGTCGCCGCCGGCTGGTCGATGTCATCTGTCGGCCAGGCCTGTGCGCCGCCCCGCTCTCGATCTACAATAAGATCCTGGATCTCCGTCTCTTCTCTTTCTTCTTCCGATTCAACAATACCCGCGGCGAAAAACTCAAGCTTTCATTCTGTTCCTGCCGCTCCCACCAAGAACGAAAGATACACACCGAAGCGCCGAAACGTCATGCCGTCACGGTCACCAGGGCTTACCGAAGTTGACAAAAGTCATATCAAGGATTTAGCACGATTAGCAAGTAGATATAGATCTACCTCTTCTACCTCCTCCACCTATGGAAGAGCGAACGCGGATTTCACGCTGTTGGTGAACTCGTTGTACTCGCGAGGTGTTACGGTTAGAGAGATCGCCGCGGCTGCAGAAGTGACCTATCGCGCGATAAATAGGAGAATAACGAGATGAGAGTTCTTCATGACATCTTTCCGGCTCGAGTTCTTGTTGCTCCGCAGAATCACGGCATCTCGCTTGAGCAGTTGACGACGAGGACCAGCCAGCCGCAACCGCCGACGAGATTAGTAGAGGCTGTTCGCGTACTGATTACTGATTCCCGGATATTGATCGCGGCGGACTCACATAAAGGACCCGTGACGGTCTTTTCCGAGCCGATTGAACAGTTGAACTGGAGTGGAAGTTCCCGTACTGAGTCATCACTAACTACCTCTACGGGTAAGACGATTATCTTTGTTCGTGACGATAACTGCGGCTGCGGAAGCAGATTGCGAAGCTGGAATCCATACAATACGTTAAACTCGAGTAAGGACCCGACTGAATGACCGATATCTCAGTGTTTCACTTCATAGTGCTTGCTCTTGGCGTCTACCGCCTGACTAGGCTTGTTACTACCGACGTAGTGTTTGACCGTGCACGAACAAAACTCTGGAAAAAGTATCCACCCGAACAGGGCGGCATCGGCTACCTGATTACATGTGACTGGTGCACGAGTGTTTGGACATCATCATTGGCTGTAGTTATGTATATTATGATACCTAACATAGTGTTTGCAGTAGCGTGTGTTTTAGCGTTGTCTGCGATCACAGGACTAGTAACCGCGCGTGTTTGATCATGAACACGCTCCGTTGATGACGAGGAGAAACTGATGGGCGTCTTCAGGCGCAATCAATCAATAGCACGAACACGTCGCACAAACGCTACTAATCCACAGGTACTGTCATCTTCGCTTATCTTGCCGCCTGGCTATTTACAAGCTACTTCAGTTCCTTACAATACTCCACGCGGTCTTACAGCTGCCGCTGCACAGGTAAGTGTAAACAACAAGAATGAAGCAGAGATGTTTAGGCAGCGCCGCTCTGCCGGTTCTAGCCAATGGCAGTCTGAAGCATGGGAATACTACGACGCGATCGGAGAAATTAAGTACGCGTTCAACTTAGTTGGTTCAGTAGTGTCACGAATTCGTTTGCACGCTGCAGTCGTTGAGAACCCAGCAGAAACACCTGTCAATGTTCGTGGAGCTACAAAAGTAGATCCTGCATTAGCAGCTGCAGCAGAACGAGCACTTGCTCGTCTTGACTCTGCCTACGGCGGTCAAGCCGGAATGCTTCGAGACGCTGCTTTGAATCTTAGTGTTGCAGGCGAGTGCTATCTTGTGCAGATGCCAGCGCGTCCTGGTCACAACATTCCAGAGTCATGGGACATTCGCTCAGTAGATGAAGTGTCGCTCGATACACGCGGTAACTACGTCATCTCGCCTCGACGAGAGTTGTCCGGTCAGGACGCTACACGCAAAGGTGGAATTAAAGTACCAGGAAGTGCGTTTGTTGGTCGCATCTGGCGTGCGCATCCTCGCTACAGCGACGAAGCAGATTCGTCACTTCGTGGACTATTAGATCTGTGCGCTGAGCTTATGCTTTTGAATCGCACGTTCCGTGCAACTGCGCGGTCACGATTAAACGCAGGAGCTTTGTATTTACCAGACGGACTTAGCGTCGCTGCTAATCCAGACCCTGACTATCCTTACGACACGGGCTCAGATTTTGAGTCAATGCCAACGCCTGAAGAGCAGCAAGATGAATTTGAAGACGCGTTGATCGACGCTATGACTACGCCGATCCGCGACGAAGATTCAGCGAGCGCTGTTGTACCTTTGATTATTCGTGGTCCAGCAGAGCTTGGCGACAAGATCAAGCAGTTCAAATTTGAGCGTTCGTTTGACCCGTCGCTTGCTCAGCGAGCTGACCGTGTCCTCGAGCGGATTCTTCAAGGCATCGACATTCCAAAAGATGTTGTTACCGGCATGGCGAACGTAAAATACAGCAACGCACTTCAAATCGATGAGTCGTTGTACAAAGCTCACATTGAACCATTGATGCTGCTCATCGCCGACGCGCTGACAGTCGTATATCTGCGCCCGTATTTAATTGCTAATGGATTTGACCCAACAGAAGTTGCACGAATTGTCGCGTGGTACGACCCATCGCAGGTGTCAACTCGTAACGACCGCGCTGCAGACGCTGACAGCGGATTTGACCGTGGTGCAGTTTCATACGATACTTGGCGTCGTGCTCATGGATTTAATGAGGCCGACGCGCCAACTGCTAAGGAAGTAGCGCTTCGTATGATTATCGACAAGGGCGTTATATCTCCTGAGCTTACTCAAGCTGTGCTAACAGCAATCGCTCCTGACGTCATGGACGCTGCAAGAAGCGCGCAGCAGTCAACGAGCGTTGCGCCTGTCCCGTCTGAGCTTCAGCAGATCTTGCAAGGAACTCCACAGACAGAGACACAAGCAGAACCGCAAGCAGAACCGCAAGCAGAGACAGAACAACCTACAGAAACGACACCAGCAGCGACGCCAACTACTGAGGTGTAAACGATGTCAAATAATCTCTCAACTTCTGCTGAGTTTGCAAAATCTCGCAGAGCTCCTAAGAAAGATCGTATCTACGGTTCTAAAAAGAACAAGCCAGGCTCGGCTGCAGGCGGTAAAAAGATTACGTTCTCTGCTAAGACAGAAGCGGCGCTACGCAACAAAGTCAAAGAGCACAATGAAAAAGCGCCAAATGGTCGAAGAGCGACTATGGCGCAGCTTAAGGCTGTCTATCGTCGTGGTGCTGGAGCATTTTCAAGTTCGCACCGGCCAGGGAAAACTCGTGACCAATGGGCAATGGCTCGTGTAAACGCGTATCTTCGACTTTTAAGATCTGGACGACCAGCTAATCCAAACTACAAGCAGGACAATGATATTCTTCCAAGCGGTCACCCAAAATCATTGCGAACTAAAGCATCAATTATGTCTTCTGGATTTCTCGACGTCGAGATTAAAGATGAAGCAGATTATGCTACGCCAGAAGATGCGATATTAGCTTTTGCTGAATTTTCTGGTCAAGGTTACGAAATCATTCCATCACTTCGCGCCGCGTGGCTTCGCGCTGTACGCGCTGACGAAAACCCGTACATACGAGCTAAAAATCTTGCTGTTAATCTTTACAGCAGTATTGACTCAGATCTATTGCCAAAGAAATGATAAAGTAGGTAAACGTGACTAAGCACAATAAAAAACACAAACGTAACTATCAGTATAGTCACGCGTTTGCTGACCTGCCACTGACATATCAAAAAGCGCTAAAAAGCGCGATCATGGACATGGTCGTCAGTGTAAACTCGGAGCTGCAGACACATCGTCAAATTTCACCATACTCTGCTGTAATAGTAGCTTCACGATCTCTTCAAGCGTCGTCTTCACGTACTAAACCTGCCGCACGAGTTTTCGCGGCTATACGAGCTGTAAATTCATTTATAAACCTTTCACGAACTGGAAAGCCTGGTGTAGAGCGTCTATCTAACACAGATCTTTTGCCAGTTGCGCATCCGCTTTCTACTCGTGCACACGCGATGACTGAAACGTCACTGCGCATTGCTCGTGCACAATGGCTTGCTGCTGATCCACGAATTGACGATAGCTTACGAAATCTTGTTGCAGCAGCGTACTCGCAGACCCCTGGTTCTGTCGAACACCGTCATGCGTTTACAAGAATATCTGTACTTCCAGTAGGCGCTATTCCACGCGACGTTAGAATTGACGCTGACCTGCAGTTGACGCCTATCATTGCAGTTCTCGGTCTTGGTGGTAACTCAGATGCTGCTAGAAGTCTTCGTGCTAAGCTGCAACGTCGCGACCGCTATGGCAGATTTGCAGAAATGGGTGGCGGCTGGTCGTTCAAGTTACGTCTACCTGACGGACTGTTTAAGACTGTGTCTGGCCGTGTTGTTGGCGCTTCAGGCACTGACGCGATT
>Ga0209358_10001553_pt1 | contig 18098 bp, 15 predicted proteins | sample LauGreFa1BDMLBSN_2_FD_187574 | JGI IMG/M metagenome (GOLD analysis project Ga0209358, IMG submission 187574) | Freshwater lake microbial communities from Lake Michigan, USA - Fa13.BD.MLB.SN (SPAdes) (version 2) | ecosystem: Environmental > Aquatic > Freshwater > Lake | place: Lake Michigan, USA... | reverse complement strand
TCTATCTTTATCAATATCTCTAATTTTTAAATTTATCAATTCGCTAATCCTTAACCCTGCTGAGTAAATTAGTTGAATAATACATTTATGTTTTAAATTATCAATACTTTCAATAATAGATTTTACTTCCTCGATACTTAAAACAGAGGGTAGTTTTTTATCTTGAAATGGTCGATCGATTTGGTAATACTTACGTTGTTGTCCTAAAACTTTCTCAAAATAAAATTTTACAGCATTTATAGCTTGGTTTTGGTAAGATGCAGAAACATTGCGTTTTACTAAATACATGAGATAATTATTAATTTGTTCTTCTGTAATTTCGGTATAATTAGGCTCTTGGGTAAAGTTGATAAAATCCAAAAATATACTGGTATAGGTTTTTATGGTTTGTGGACTGTATCTTACCAATTCCAGTTTTTGAAGATACTCGGGAGGTAAAGGGAAGTTATGGATTTGCTGACTTTTAGGTATCAGTTGTTTTTCTTTTTGAGAGGATTTTTCCAAGCGTAAATTATTTTGAGCACAATAGTTTTGGAAAAGTTGTAGGTTTTCTTCGGTATGTGGAACCGTCCAACATTTTTGAGTTGTATTCCATTTAGAGCCTTTAATTTTTTTGATGTATTGATAAATCTCTAAATTATATTTAAAATAAACCTGAAAGTTTTGATATGGTGTAACAACAATTTTAATAGTATTTGGATGCGTAATTTGATGATGATTTTTAGTTGGCTGATTTACTCCGTTGGTTTGCAAGCTACCGTTCGCCCCGTTGGTTGTTAACCTACGAGGTGAATTTAAAAAATGTACTTTTTGATTAAATAATTGTTGGATAATTTGAATATTACTTTGTTTATTTGGTAAACGCCATGCTTTTTTATCCTTATCGAAATAAATACCTTTTATGTTTTGTAATTGTTTTATTATTAAAGTATTTGGCTTCATGAAGAGCAAAATTTGTTGACTGTAATACAGTATGTTACACGAATCATCTTTAGGGAAATAATTAATGGAATTTGGATGATTTTGTGTTTTTGAAACTAAACCATTGATTTTTACATCGCCTACAACACTTGTGATTTGCTGTAAGTTATGGTTGTTTTTTATATTTTGCTTTTGCGTATTAGTTATTATTTGTACTTGCGGAAATAATGTTTTTAGCTCATTAAAAACATCCTTATTATAAGGAATATGCCATGCATGTTGTGTTTTACTCCATTTTACATCCTTTATTAATTTGAGTTGTTGATGGATAGTTTCATTTTTAGGGAAATCCAATTTGATACGATATTCGCCTTTGTGTATAATTTTAGAAGCTTGCATAAGTAAATTTTTTATGCAATTTTAAAATTTAGAATTGGCTTAAGTGTATATTATACGTATATTAGTCGTATAATATACGGCTATGGAAAATAAATGTAAAAATTGCAATAAATCTTTAGAGGGAAGAAGTGATAAAAAGTACTGCGATAATTATTGTAAAAGTGCTTATCAATATAAAAACGAAAAAGAAAATCAAAGCAATTTTTATTTAAAGGTAGATAAGCAGTTAAAGCAAAACCGACAAATTTTAAAAAGCTATAACAAAGCAGGAAAAGCAACAATAAGGGCAGAAGATTTATTAAACACAGGTTTTAATCCCAATTTTTTTACACATTATTGGAAAAACCAAAAAGGCGATGTGTACTTATTTGTGTACGAATTTGGATTTTTAAAACGCACCGAGGGCGATAAAGAAAAATATGTTTTAGTTACTTGGCAGGATTATATGAAATGAATTATACCGAATAGAGATTAATTCCGATTCAACTTTACAATACACTTTTTTATTTTTAAAATAAAATCTCAAAAAAAATTACTGATTTCTTATATTTATTTTCTAGTAAAAATCCCAATAAAATTAAGTGTTACAAAATTCTTTTTATTTAAGGAACGTAACAAATTAATTTAAACCTTTATCATTTAATGAATAAAGGTATTTACTTCCAAATCCATAAATTTTCGGGGATTTGGAGTTGGTGGGAGAGGTAGCGAGAGGTAACGAAAATCCAATCGGATAGTCGGTTTAAAAATTTGATGATTTGGTTGAGTTGAGGTAAATCTTTTAGTACAACAACTCGGCGTTCGGCTCTGCGGCAAACCGTTCTGCAAATGTGTGCGTAACTTACCAAAGCATGTCCGCCGGGTAATACAAAGTGAGTCATGGGTGGAATAATGGCATTCATTTCGTCCATATTTTGCTCCATTTGCACAATTAAATCCTCTTTAATTTCGGGTAATTTTATGCCCGATTTTGTACCATCGTTAGCCAAATGAGAACCAATAGTAAATAACTCGCTTTGAATTAATTGGATAAAATTAATAATTGAGGCAAAATTTGTAGAAGATTCTGTAGCTAACAAATCCATCCAATACCCCAAATGTGCATTTAATTCATCTACCGAACCATAGGCTTCAATTTGATGTTCGAATTTATCTACACGCGTACCACCTAATAAAGAAGTAGTTCCTAAATCGCCAGTTTTTGTGTAAATTTTCATAAGTATATGATTTGTTTTTTAATTGCCTTATGGAATGTCGCCTTATATTCATTTGTGTTTGTGTCCAAACTAGTCATGGCTCATTTCATATTAATTAATAATCTTTATTTTGTTCAAATAGTTAGATTAATTTCCCCTTTCAGCCTACGGCAGCTCTCCCCAGGGAAAGCAGTTAAGTACTGAGTGTAAAGGGTAAAAAAATTACCCTTCCACCTTAGCAACAAAAGTATAATCCAATTGTTTTTTAGCCAAGTTGGCACTTTTAATTTTAATTTTTATTTTATCCCCAATTTGAATTTTATCTCCAGTACGGCGCCCAATTACACAATAGTTATCTTGATCTAACATATAATCATCGCCCTCCAAAGTTTTTAAACTAATCATCCCTTCACATAAATTATCCACTACTTCGGCATAAATTCCCCAATCGGTAACCCCACTTACCACCGCATCAAACTCTTCCCCAATATGCTCTGCCATAAACTCTACTTGTTTGTATTTTATGCTATCTCTTTCGGCCTCGGCAGCAGTTTTTTCTTGTTTAGAACAATGCACACACATTTCCTCGTGCTCCTCTTTGCTAGCATTTTTGCCCTCATTTAAATAATGAAATAATAAACGGTGCACCATCATATCGGGATATCTACGGATGGGAGAAGTAAAATGCGAATAATACTCGAAACTTAATCCGTAATGACCAATGTTATTGGTAGAATATTCTGCCTTAGCCATTGTACGAATAGCCAAAGTTTCAATCATATTTCCTTCCTTTTTACCACTTACATCTTGCAATAAACCACTTATGGATTTTGCAATATCCTCGTCCTTGTTTACCTTGATATTATAACCAAACTGCGTTACAAAACTTGCAAACTGATTAAATTTTTCGGGCGAAGGTTTATCATGAATACGGTAAACAAAAGTTTTTTCTTTTTTGCGTTTATCCCCAATAAATTGAGCCACTTTGCGGTTAGCCAACAACATAAATTCCTCTATTAATTTATTGGCATCTTTACTTTGTTTAAAATAAACACCTGTAGGTTTTCCCTTTTCATCTAAGTTAAATTTAACTTCAACACGATCAAAAGTAATCCCACCTTTGCGTAAACGTTCCTTGCGTAATTGTTTAGCTAAGTTATCAAAAATTAAAATTTCTTCTTTTAAAGGTCCTTCGCTTTTACCCTCAATAATTTCTTGCGCCTCCTCGTAAGTAAATCGATGATCCGAATAAATTACCGTTTTACCATACCATTCGTTAAGTACTTTAGCATCTGGAGTTACCTCAAAAATAGCCGAGAAACACAATTTTTCCTCATGCGGGCGAAGGGAACAAACACCGTTTGATAATTTTTCGGGTAACATAGGTATCACTCTATCTACCAAATAAATAGAAGTTGCCCTGTTGTAAGCTTCTTCATCCAACAAGCTACCAATAGGAACATAATGGGTAACATCGGCAATATGCACCCCAATTTCGTAATTTCCATTGGGTAAATTTTGAATAGATAAAGCATCATCAAAATCTTTAGCATCGTGTGGATCTATGGTAAAAGTTGTGATAGAACGCATATCTCGGCGTTTTTTAATTTCGCGCGGATCAATTTTTAGCGAAATTTTTTCGGCTTCTTTTTCTACCAAAGGCGGAAAATGAATAGGTAAATCGTATTCGTATAAAATACTGTGCATTACCACCTCGTTATTTTCGGCATCGCCTAAAATTTCTACAATACGAGCAAACGGACTACGCGAGCCACTTGGCCAATCGGTAATTTCTGCCAAAACTTTTTTACCCTCCGTGGCACCATTTAAACGAGTTAAAGGAACATAAAAATCTACCGAAATTTTATCGTCATCTGGAATAAAAAAAGCATATTTTGGATTGATTTCCACCACACCAATAAATTTCTTTTTACGGCGTTCGATAATTTCAACTACCTCACCCTCAGGTTTTTTCTTGCCTGGATATACCTTAATTTTAACTACATCGCCATGTAAAGCTTGGTTTAAATTGCGCCAATGCACAAAAATATCGTTTTCTAAGCCGGGAACCACCACAAAGCCCGATCCCGAACCAATACTATCCAAAGTACCAATTACAATTTCTTCTACATAATCCAATTGGAACATCCCCTCCTCGGTTTCTTTAATCACATTTTGTTGTAATAAGGATTGGATTTCGTCCCATACTTTTTTACTTTCTACAGCATTTTTTGCTACTACTTCTCTGCAAATTTGTTTGTGATTAAACGCCCTATTGGGATGTTTATGAAAAACACTAACTACAGTTTTTTGATTTTGATTAGGAGCTCCTTTACTATTATTCTTAGGATTCCTTGATTTATTTCTTTTCGACATACTGTTGTAAATATACTCAAAACTAAACAACTATACACTTAAAACGAAAGTATTTTGAAAAAAAATATTATTAATTAAACTTATACAGTTTAATTTAAAAGGTATTAAAACTCAATACCTAACACCATTAAAATTCCAAGCTGAATATGAGAATGGTATTTTTCTTCTAAATCCCCTCTTTTATTTAAAAAACGTTGTTCAGAAATTGATTTTATTTGAAAACAATCTGCATTACAATCTTTACTTAAACCATTAATATTACTGGCTTTAATTCCTATATGCCAAGTTTTAGGATAAGTTATATCTGAAATGGGTATTACAATTTTTAATTTAAGTTTGCCTAATCGTTGATTGTTAACCACAATTGCGGGTCTTATTTTTTGAATTTCTTGTCCTTGAGATGGGTTAAAATTTATATCCCATATTTCCCACTGTTTAATATTCATCAATGATTTCATCTAAATTATCAAATTCATCATTATTTGTATTATAATAATTTAATGTATCCTTATCATCAACATCGTTATCCATTTGATTGTATAATTTATTTAAATCAACAGTTGCCATTAGTTCTTTTAAAGTTAAAACTTTTTCTTTTTTGGGTTTAATTAGCAAGCCGTTTAAAGTCATTTCTAACTCAACAACGTCTCCTAAATATTCCAAATAAGCTTTAGGAATTATAAACCCCATTGAATTTCCTATTTTTGTTAAACTTTTTTCCATGGCTAAATATCTTATTATATATACAAAGATAGTTTTAAATATTATAACAATCAATTAAAAGTTATAACTATTTCTAGTTTATAGTTAGTATTTTTTTTAATAACAGGCGAAAAAATAGAAACTTAAATAAAAATAAGTTCTAAAGATTTTAAAAACAATAATCGTTTCCTATCTTCGTAATCCGCAAAAATAATCATGATACCTAAGGAAACCATTGATGATATTTTTAATGCTGCCCGAATTGAGGAGGTGGTTGGTGATTTTGTGCGATTAAAAAAGCAAGGCGCTAATTATATGGGCTTGTGTCCGTTTCACGACGACCGCAGTCCATCTATGTCGGTTTCCCCAGTAAAAGGAATTTATAAATGTTTTTCGTGTGGTGCATCTGGTAATACTATTTCGTTTTTAATGGATCACGAGCAAATTACCTATCCCGAAGCACTTAAAATTTTAGCCAAAAAATACAATATTCAGATAGTAGAGGAAGAGGTTGATTTAGAGCAACAGCAAAAAATTAACGACAAAGAAAGTATGTTGTTGGTGAGCGAATTTGCGGCTAAGTTGTTTCATGAAGATTTGTTGCATAGCGATGAAGGAAAATCTGTAGGTTTAAGCTATATCCAAAATCGAGGGATAAGTGATGAAATGATTGAAAAATTTAATTTAGGTTATGCCTTTGAAGAACGCGATGCTTTTACTAAAAGAGCTTTAGCAAAAGGCTATGATATTAAATTTTTAGAATCTACAGGATTGTCCATCACTAAAAATTCATCGTTTGATAGATTTGCAGGAAGAGTAATTTTTCCGATTTTTAATATATCCGGACGTACCATTGGTTTTGGTGCACGAACTTTAAGTAGCGAAAAAAAAATAGCCAAGTATCTTAATTCTCCCGAATCCGAAATTTACCATAAAAGTAAAGTTTTATACGGGATGTTTCAGGCCAAAAAAGCCATTGCAAAGGAAGATGTTTGTATTTTAGTAGAAGGTTATACCGATGTTATTTCCTTACATCAAAAAGGAGTTGAAAATGTAGTAGCTTCTTCGGGAACGGCTTTAACGGTGGAGCAAATTAAATTAATTAAACGCTTTACTAATAATGTAATTTTAGCGTTGGACGGGGATGCTGCCGGACAAAAAGCGGCAATTAGGGGAGTAGATTTAATTTTAAAAGAAGATTTAAATGTTAAGGTGGTTGCTTTTCCGGAGGGAGAGGACCCCGATTCGTTTGCAAAAAGTAAACCTAGCGAAGAACTTAAAAAATACATTAATCAAAATGCAGTAGATTTTATTACCTATAAGTGTAATTTGTTGTTAAGCTCGGCAGGAAACGATCCTATTTTGCGCGCGCAAGTTATTAAAGATGTGGTAAGTAGCATTGCTTTAATTCCCGATGCCATTAACCGAAATGTGTATGCACAGGCGGCAGCTAGTATTTTAGATATTGATGACAAGGTGATTTTAGCCGATTTGGCTAAAAAACGTGCTTTGTTAATACAAGGCGAAAGTAGGTTAGAGGGCGAAGTTAAAGAAGAATTCAACCCACAATTAAAACAAATTTTAGAGGAACAAGCGATTACGATACCAAAGGAAACAGAGGAAGAAATTAAATCGGCTCCCCTAAAAAAAATAAACGAACGTATAGTTTACAACGAGGAAAATATCATAAGATTATTGGTTACTTATGGATATTTACCTATTTATTTTAAAAATAGTGCAGATAGTGAAGAAGTTAGAGTTTTTGTGGTGGAGTTTGTGATTAACGAAATTATGCAGGATGATTTAAAATTTGAAGTGCCTTTGTTTCAGGAAATTTTTAACGAAATTCATACTTTATATTTAAATAACGAGGTACCATCCGAAAAATACTTTTTTCAGCATAAAAACCCTGAAATTATGAAAAAAGTAATTGAAATTTGCTCCGAAAAACACAAATTGAGTGAAGGTTGGAAGGATAAAAAAATATTTGTTCCTAACGAAGTAGATAATTTAAAACAAGCTACTTTAATTATGGTGAACAGATTTAAATTAGATAGAGTTATTTTAATGATTGAGGAAATTCAGGAAAAATTAAATGAAAATCCCGAAAACATGGATGATTTATTACTGAATTTTAACGAGTTAACTCGTATTAAAAAAACAATTTCCCAAAAAATAGGAAGATTAATTGGGTAAGTTTTACTTTTATATTTATTTGTTCGATTGATTTTCAAAATATAAATAAATTCAAATGGAAAAAATAGTAATTAACGCATTAATTTCTGCGGATAAGCAAAAAGTTTGGGATTATTACACCATGCCCAAACATATAACACAATGGAACTTTGCTGATCCTAGTTGGCATTGTCCATCTGCATCCAATGATATGAAATTAGGAGGACGTTATGTTGCCCGAATGGAAGCTAAGGATGGAAGTTTTGGTTTTGACTTTGAAGCGATATACACCGAAATCAATTTGGGAAACCATTTTACTTATGAATTTGGTGGACGATTTGCAAAAGTAGAATTTAAAGAAAATAACGGACAAACTGAAGTAATAATACTATTTGACCCAGAAACAGAAAATTCTATAGAATTACAAAAAAATGGTTGGCAGTCTATTTTAAATAATTTTAAAAATTATATTGAAACTAATTAATTCATTCATCAATGTAATACCTATTTTTCTTAAATTAAGTATTTTAAATTAAGCCTAAAAAGGATAACCAATACCAATATTAAAGTTGGGTTGGTTCCAGTAAAAGTTCCATATATTTTTATTGTAAGCTTGTTTTATTGGGTAACCCAAATCAAAACGGAAAAGGAAAAAATCAAAATCTAAACGTATACCCACACCTGTGGCAACAGCCATTTGATGCATAAAAGTATTAAAATAAAAATTGGTTTCTAGTTGTTCGTTGTTAATGTTCCAAATATTACCAGCATCAACAAACAATGCACTTTTAAAAATTTTAGTAAATGCAAAACGGTATTCTACATTTAACTCAATCCTTATATCACCTAATCTATCCACAGAATTGTCGGGATTGTTTAAAGCACCTGGCCCCAAGGTACGTTGTTGCCAACCTCGGATACTGTTTGCACCACCTACAAAATACAATTGGTCGAAGGGGATTACACTATATTTATCAAAAGGAATCCCTGCGCCAATAAAGGAACGCATAGCAATAGAACGCATACCTCTAAACATTAAATATTTACGAATATCAAAGTCTAAACGAGCAAAGTTTGCATAACGAATACCATTAATAACCAATGCATTATTTTCGTCCCTATCCATAAAATTTAATTCCTTTAAAATAATTGCACTTGGCCCCATAATGTTTAAACGACCAATTAAATAGGTTGGATTTTTTACTCGCGGTTGATTTTGATTATTGAAAATGTAGCGGTATTTTAAGCCAGAAATAATATGATTATCAAAACGATATCTTTTAGAAATACTAAAACTCTCCAATTTTTCTAAAATCAAAGAACCTTTTTCGATAAAAGAAAAACTTAAATCGAAGGGCGATAATTCGTGTTTTTTTGTAAGCGTTTCGTTCCATTCATAATCCAACGAAACGTTAGATAAATGCCTAGTATAATCCACCCTGCGTTGGTAATTATATCTTGCGCTAATCCCAGATTTAGGAAAACTTTGTTGCCCCAATTTATCGGATAATTTTGGTGCGAACATTAATCCAGGAACTCTAAGTTTAAACTGCGGACCAAAATTGGCGCCTAAAATTCGTTCGTTTTCAACTGTTGATTTTAAATTTTCAACCCCACCCGAAATATTAAACTCAATTACATCTGCTATTCCTAAAGCATTTTTGCGCTGAAATGAAATACCTCCATTCCCACCAAAACCCTCTCTAAAGGTAGCCGTACCCTCTAAACTTAATGTGTTTACCTTAGAGTGTGTTAGATAAACAAATACATCTAAATGTTGCCAGTTGGAATCGGTTAAATGTTTTTCGTAATCAATTTTAATGTTACTATACATCATTAAATTAGATAGACTCCTAAAAGTTTTGTTGTGATCTTTGTAATCATATAAACGTCCACTTTCGAAAAATATAGCATGTTTTACCACATCTAAATCTATTTTATCTTTTTGATTTTGAATAAAATAAAAATTTTTATCAAATAAAATAGTATCTTTTGCAGCGCCATTTACTTCGTTATAATCGGCGTGTACATAAATATTTCGCAATAAATATCTAGGATGACGGGCTTCATTTTTAGGATTTTTTACTTGCAAAACTAAAGCAACATTTCCATTTCGGTTATTGGTATCTGCTTTATAAGTTATGTAAATGTCCGAAAAATCAAAATAACCAGCTTCACGCATTAAATCACTAATTCTATCTCTTTCGGTTTGTAAATTTTCGTTGCTAAAAACAGCACCTTTTTTTAGCATATACGGACTAGGGTAGAGGTTAAATCTGCGTAAAATAGAGGGATCTTGAATATCCAACACCATACTATCAATTTTAGTTTGATTCCCCAAAGTAACTAAGTATAAAGTTTTAGCTTTTTTGGAATTTTTGCCCCATTTTTTTTTATGACTGGTTTTTACTGATGCGGCATAAAATCCTTGCTGATTTAGGTAAAGTAACATTTGTTGCCCCGAGCGTTCCAATTGAAGTGTATCTAAAACTACACCCGGAATATCCTTTTCGCCGTCGGGTTTAAACCACAAATTTTTCCATTGTAATTTAATTAAATTATTGGGTTTTTGGCGAATATATAAAGCCAATTCGTCTTTATCAATTTTGCCTTTATCGGTAATTTTAAGTTTGTTGTTGCGTAATAAAAGTTCGTTTTCTTGTAAATGCATCGTGGATAAACCTTTACCACATGCCCCAAAAAGTAAAGTAATGGAACAGTAAAATAAAAATTTAAATACCTGATTTATCATTAAATATGTTGAAATATAGCTAAAAAACAAAGATTGTAAAAACAGTAAAATTACAAAAACAATATTTTCTTTTTCAATAAAATTCGATAAAATCATCAGGATAATTCAACAAAATATCGTTATTTCGTAAATGTTTTAAAAAATGATACTGTATGTTTTCCAAAAATTCGGCTAAATTAATCCAATCTTTACAACTTAAAAAAAATAGGATAGCCCTGAATTTAATGGTTATTGAGGGCGAAAAATTAATAATTGAAGCTATCCAACAACAGGCAGAAATTAAAAGTATTTTTATTTTAAACGATGTGTACGAAAATTATAAAAGTGTTTTTGAAAATACCAATTTTACCATAGTTACTCCAGTACAATTACAACAAATTTCCAATTTAAAAAACAATAATTTTGGAGTAGCTACTGTAGTTTTTAATCCTAAAGATTTGGATTACAGCTTGATACTTAATAAAAAAGTTTTGATTTTAGAAGATATCAACGACCCTGGAAATTTGGGTACAATTATACGCACAGCCGATTGGTACGGAATTAAAAATATAATTTGCTCCTCTGATTGTGTGGATTATACCAATCCTAAAGTTATACAATCCACTATGGGCTCGGTATTTAACGTAAATATTTTTTACAAGGATTTAAATGAAGTGTATGATAAATTAGAAAAAATTCCCAATTTTCCTATTTATGCAAGTATGCTGAGGGGCGAAAATTTTAGGGAAGTAAGTGTTTTAAAACAAGGTGCACTAATTATGGGAAGTGAATCCCACGGTATAAAAACTTTTCCTAGTAATTATAAGGCCATCACAATTCCTAAAAATATGAATGCAAAAGCCGAAAGTTTAAATGTAGCAATGGCATGTGCAATACTATCGGAGCGAATTTGGCAACATTAACTATCCATCCAATTTTTAAAAGAAGTAGCTCTAGCCCTAGAAACCACTACCTCGTGTGGTGCAGTTGGATTTAATTGAATTACTAATTTTCCATTAAAATAATTCTCTATTTTAACAATTGCATTTGCATTTACAATGTATTGGCGATTAACTCGGTAAAAATTGCTTGGATTTAAAATTACTTCTAATTCATCTAAGCTGGAACTTATAAAAAATCTTTCTTTGGTTTTAGTAACCAAGTTTATAGTTTTATCTTCGGTATAAAAATAAGCTACATCATCTACTTTTATGGGTAACAAAACTCCAGCTTTACTTACTAAAAATCTTTCTTTATATTGATTGCTTTTGATATTTAACTGAGCTAAAACCGATTTTATTTTGTCTACTTCGTTAGCATTTGGCGTAGAGGTTTTTATTTTTTGAAAAGCTCGATTAAATTGTTCTTCGGTGTACGGTTTTAATAAATAATCTAAACTATTAAGTTCAAAGGCTTTAAGAGCATATTCATCATATGCTGTTGTAAAAATAATTGGGCATTTTGGTGTGATTTTACTGTAAATCTCGAAACTTACTCCATCTGCTAATTGAATATCTGAGAAAATTACATCCGGACTAGGATTATTATTTAACCATTCAATAGCTTCTTCCACGGTGTCAATATCTGCTAAAACCTCGATATTAATATCTTGGCTATTTAACAAACCTCTTAGTTTCCTAACTGCAGGAGCTTCATCTTCGATAATCAATACTTTCATCTCAAAAATTATTTTTACAATTCAAAGTTAAACTAACGAAAGTTAAAATAATTTGTTTTGTAAAAATAAAAATTAAAATTTAGGGCACGATCCGCAAGGTTTGCTTTTTTTATACTTTTTACAGCATTTTTTCTTTTTACAACAATTGCCAGTGCTATTATCAATTAAAACTTGCCAATCTATTGTTTCGAAAAATGATTTTTTATCCATTACATTTTTTTTTGGCAAAATTAACCCAGTTATAAGTCTTAAACAATACCATAAAAATGGTAATCTTTTACAACATCAACAAAATTTAACCATAGATATTATTTGTTAGCAATTTTTTTTGCTCTACATCCGTTCAATTTACTTATTTTTACCAAAATTTTTTGAAGGTGATAAAAAATTGGTGGAAAATACTAAGCATTATATTACTAATATTTGCATTTGTTAAAGGCTTTTTGGGCAAAGTACCTAGATTGCCAATTTTAAACGAAACCATTAGGAATTTATATTTTCATGTGGGAATGTGGTTTGCCATGATTGCATTAATGACAGGCTCTGTAGTGTATGCAATTTTAGCTTTAACTAAAAATAAAATTAGTTTCGGAATACGCTCCACACAGTTAGCGAGTGTTGGAGTTTTGATGGGAAGTTTAGGGGTTTTAACAGGTATGTTGTGGGGAAATTATACATGGGGAAGTCCATGGCCTGATGATCCAAAAATTCATGGTGCTGCCTTAACAGTTTTAATTTATTTAAGTTATTTTAGGTTGTTAAAAATTTCGGATATCGAAAAACGAATTGTTTTAGGATCTGCCTACAACTTTTTTGCTTATGCTATGATGATTTTGTTTTTAATTGTTTATCCAAGAATTACGGTGAGTTTACATCCTGGAAATGGAGGGAATCCTGGATTTAACAATTACGATTTGGATAATTCTATGCGGATGGTTTTTTACCCAGCAATTTTAGGTTGGATTTTATTAGGAATTTGGATAGCTCAAATTAGATATCGTTGGAAAATGATTGAAAATAAAAAAATTATAAATGAAATTGAAAATGATTAAAAAGGTAATATTCATTTTATCGTTCCTACTTTCGGGTTCGATAGGTTTTGCTCAACCACAAAGTACAGTAGAAATGGCTGATGCTTTTAGAGCTGATGGTAAAATTTATGTAGTAGTTGGGGTTGTATTAATTATTTTATTGGGTTTGTTTGCATATTTATTTTACATAGATAAAAAACTTTCCAAAATCGAAAAAAATCAATAATAAAATGAATAAAACTGGAGCAATTTTATTATCGGTTGTAGCTATTGTAGTGGTGGTTATTCTAGTTACATTAATTGGTGCCGATAATTATGGAAGTTTTGCTGAGGCTAAATTATCACCCGACAAAAATTTTACAATAATTGGTGTTTTAAATAAAGATAAATCTATCGAATACAATCCCGATGTAGATGCAAATAGAACTTCGTTTTATTTAATTGATAAAAATGGTGAGGAAAATTTGGTGATTTATCATGAGCCAAAACCTCGAGATATCGAACAATCGGAAGAAATTACTTTGGAAGGTAAAATGATAAAAGGCGAATTTCATGCAACTCATTTGTTGATGAAATGCCCAAGTAAATATACACCTGAAGAAATTAAACAAAAAGGTTTAGAAAATAAAACTTATTAACATGCAGTTAGAATATATTGGTGAAGCGCTAGGGTTGAGTAAAATTGGACATATTTTAACAATATCGGCGTTTGTTTCTATTGTTTTTTCATCTCTTTCGTATTATTTAGCTTACGAAAAAAAAGATAGTATTTACCAAACTATAGCCCGTGTTTTTTGGAGAGTTCATTCATTTTTGGTTGTTGGTTTAGTATTGTTGTTGTTTTATATGCTATTGGAGCATAAGTATGAGTTTTTGTACATTTTTAAGCACAGCAACGATATAATGCCATTAAAATATATTTTATCGTGTTTTTGGGCCGGACAAGAGGGAAGTTTTTTATTGTGGATAATTTGTCATGTTGTAATTGGAAATGTATTGCAACTTACGGCAAAAAGTTGGGAAAACAATGTAATGGCAATTTATGCTTTGGTACAGGCTTTTTTAGTAAGCATGTTATTGGGAATTTATATTCCTGAGGGTTGGTTAGGAGGGTTTTTGTTAGGAACTGCTTTAGTTTTAGGAACTATTTTATTTTACAATAAATTACCTATAGGTACATCAAAATACTTTTTAATTGGAGCTGTAGTATTGGGTGTATCAGCAACTTGGTTTGGTTTACCTGAGTTTTTTATAGGTTCAAATCCATTTGTTTTACTAACGCGCGATTCCGAAAAATTATTTAACAATGAAGCTTTTTTAAATCCTAATTACAATACTTTAATTCAGGGGCAAGGTTTAAATCCTTTACTTCAAAATTACTGGATGACGATCCATCCGCCCACATTATTTATGGGTTTTGCTTCTACATTAGTACCTTTTTGTTTTGCGATTGCTGGTTTATGGACTAAAAAATTAAATGATTGGATGAATCCAACTTTACCTTGGATTTATTTTGGTGTAATGATTTTAGGCACTGGAATTTTAATGGGTGGCGCTTGGGCATACGAATCGTTAACTTTTGGAGGATTTTGGGCATGGGATCCTGTAGAAAACGCATCCTTATTTCCTTGGCTAACATTTGTTGGTGCAGCACATGTAATGATTGTACAACGCAAACGTGGAGAATCATCTTACACAACATTTATTTTAACAATATTCTCCTTTTTATTTGTTGTTTATTCAACATATTTAACTAGAAGTGGTGTTTTAAGCGATACCAGTGTACATAGTTTTGCTAGTGGTTCATCAGCGCAAATATTAGTGTTTTTGTTTTTCTTTTATTGGATAAGCGGAATGTTATTGCTTAAAAATACTGTAACTAAATTAATTTTTACTTTAATTGGTGTTGTGTTGGTTTTTATTAATAACACAACAGATGCTGTGTTTGTAGCTAATGTAATTGGTGCAATTTTATTAATTGCCTTGTTTATTGTGGATTATGTTTTGTTTTTTGATAAAGGTAAAAAAGAAGAAGATCACTTTAGTTCACGAGAATTTTGGATGTTAATTGGCGCTATATTTTTGATGTTAAGCTGTTTACAATTAGTAATTTATACCAGTTTACCTGTTATTAATCAAATTTTTGGATACAGTAAAGTTTTAAATAAAACCGAAACTTTTCAGGATTATTCGTTGCCTCAAATGTTTATAGGTATTTTTATTGCCTTAATTATGGGCTTTTCCTTATTTTTAAAATATAAAAAAACACCTAAAAATCCATTTTGGAAATATTATTCAATTGTTTTAATTGCAGGACTTTTAATTACTATTTTAATTATTGCAAACAACTTTAATTACAGTAATTTAATTTTAGGGAAAATATTGTATCCTATATTTTTATGGGCAACCTTAACTACTGTTATAGGAAATATTTTACATTTTACCTTTATAACAAAAGGAAATATCAAAAAAAGTGGGGCAAGTATTGCGCATTTAGGTTTTGGTTTAATTTTATTGGGAGCTTTCGTTTCTGCTAGTCAGAGTGAAGTAATTTCATCTAATCAAAACCCCGAGTTTAACATAAGTGAAGCATCAGGAGGAGAGTTGAAAAACGAAGAAAATATAAGATTAATAGAGGGTGATACTGTTCAAATGGGTAATTATTATGTGGTGTATCGTAGTAAATATCAGGAACATGTAAATGTTTTTTACGAAGTTGATTATTACGAAAATGTAAATGGGAAATTAGAAAAATCTTTTACACTTTCTCCATTTATACAAACTAACGAAACTTTTGGTAGAGTTTCGGAGCCTGATACACGCCATTATTTGGCTAAAGATTTATACACACACATAACCTCTGCATCTGCCGATACAGTATCAGAAAAAAAAGAATACCAAAATTTTAGTCAGCTGGAATTAAAACCTAACGGTACTGCAAAATATCAAAAGTACACAATACAATACGATACAATTTACAGTTTTAAAACTGTAGAAAAAGCAGATTCTATAGAGTTGCATATTAATATTTTAGAAGGCAATAAATTGGTAGGAAAATTACAATTACCTTTTGTGATATATAAAGAAAAATTTTTCCCAATAATGGCGCAAAGCAAGGCGTTAAACTTGGTTGCCGAAATATCTAAAGTAGAAAGTGAAAAAAATCAGTTTTTATTATACATGGCTCAGGAAAAGCCTAAAAAGAAAGATTATATTATTTTAAAAGCAATTGTTTTTCCTTACATCAATTTGCTTTGGGGAGGTTGTATAATAATGATTATTGGTACTATAATAGCAATATTTAATCGTATCCAACAATCTAAAAAAGTTTTAGGTAGTTAAAAAATATAAACAACTGTGGATATGTTTGTGTGGAGTTAACACAAATGTTTGTTACTTTTGCGTAAATTAATTTTGAGTACATTTTAAATTGACAAATAAGAATACAGTTATGCAAATTGCAAATTGTTTTTATAAAATATAAGATATGAAAAGTATAACTTTTTTGGATTTTGAACAACCGATTAAAGAATTGTATGAACAATTAGAAACAGTAAAAGAAATTGCCGAAAAGGGAGATGTTGATGTTAAAAAAACTATAACAGATATTGAGAAAAAAATAAAAGAAACTCAAAAAGAAATCTATAGTAATTTAACTCCTTGGCAACAAGTACAGGTTTCTCGACATCCAGAGCGACCTTATACTTTAGCATATATTCAAAATATTACAGATCCTAATACTTTTGTAGAAATGCATGGTGATAGAACTGTAAAAGATGATAAGGCAATGGTGGGTGGATTTGCAAAATTGAATGGAGAATCTATCATGTTTATCGGACAGCAAAAAGGAATCAATACAAAAATGCGCCAGTACCGTAATTTTGGTATGGCTAACCCCGAAGGTTATCGAAAAGCATTAAGATTAATGAAAATGGCTGAAAAGTTTAACCGTCCGATAGTTTGTTTTATAGATACTCCTGGTGCTTATCCTGGGTTAGAAGCAGAAGAACGTGGACAAGGAGAAGCAATTGCTAGAAATTTATTTGAAATGTTTAAAATTAAAGTGCCCATTATTTGTTTTATCATTGGCGAAGGAGCATCAGGTGGAGCGTTAGGAATTGGAATTGGAGATAGAGTTTTGATGTTGGAAAATACTTGGTATTCTGTAATTTCTCCTGAAAACTGTTCTACGATTTTATGGCGTAGTTGGGACCAAAAAGAATTGGCTGCACAAAGTATGAAACTTACAGCAAAGGATATGATGGAGCATGGTTTAATTGATGGCGTAGTTAAAGAACCTATTGGTGGAGCGCATGCACATCCAGAGGAAATTTTTGCAACTGTAAAATCCGTAATTGTTAATTCATTAAAAGAACTCAAAAAACTAAAATCGGATAAATTAATCGATCAACGTATCAAAAAATTTACTTCCATGGGTGTAGTGGAAGAATTAAACTAACAAATATCAAAACCGACAAGCTATTAAAACTTGTCGGTTTTTAATTTTATGCCATGCAAGTATATTGGATATTTCAGTTTGTAGGGTGGTTAACCTTTACTGTAGGTAATTTACTATATACTTATGTAGTTAGTGGCGAACTTATTCCGTCCGATTTTGTTTTTGGAGGAATTATTTTTATATCAGGATATTTTTTTTCGCATGTTTTACATTTACACACCATTAAATATAAATGGCTGGAATTAAATATATTAAAGTTATTTTTGTATTTCGAGTTAGCTTCATTATTGTTGGGTTCTTTAACATATGTAGTACTTTTTATAATTAATAATTATATTTTTTATTTTGCTCCAATTAATTTAAGTTTTAACACTTTTGCAGCAGTTTCATTTCAAATTAGTACCATATATTTTACTTGGTGTTTAATTTA
>Ga0209358_10001551_pt1 | contig 18102 bp, 29 predicted proteins | sample LauGreFa1BDMLBSN_2_FD_187574 | JGI IMG/M metagenome (GOLD analysis project Ga0209358, IMG submission 187574) | Freshwater lake microbial communities from Lake Michigan, USA - Fa13.BD.MLB.SN (SPAdes) (version 2) | ecosystem: Environmental > Aquatic > Freshwater > Lake | place: Lake Michigan, USA... | reverse complement strand
GAGCGTTCCCGACGGCGATAAAAACATAGATTTAAAAATTTCAAACATATTTAAAAAGATAAAATTTGGTTTAATCTATAGCCGATTTTCAAATCATATTTTTCAATTTCTTCAATCGTTTTTAAAATTGCAATCGCTTTTTCGTGAATTTTTTTTGCTTTAAAATTTGCGTCAACTAACGCACCGATGTAAAGCCGAATCCCGATTAAAGCTGTTAAATTTAATGGCATCTCAATCCCGTTTTGATACAACCATTTCGGATCTGCTTCGCCCTGCATTTTTTTAAAATTTAACAACGAAATTTGCTCATCAAGCAAATATCGGGTGTCCGCATCGACGCTAATTTTTGTTGAAGAACCATTTGCCAATTTTATTGTAAAAATTTTAACTGCTTCGCTTGCGTGAAAATCATTTAATTCAGCAAGCTTATTATCTTTTGCTCTTTTTAAATATTCTTCTGGCGTGAATTCAGGCTCTAATTTACCGCCATTTTTAATAAACTCTAAGCAAGCAAGATAATCTTGATTAGTTGCGTCAAATTGAGAATTCCCTTCATAGGCAACAAAATATTGTTCGTTGAATTGATAGCCTTTTTGATTTTTTAAATCTTTTAATTTTGTGATTTCCATATAGTTTTTAATTAAAAATAATATTCTGTAATTTCAATATATCCTGAGCCACCAGTTGCACCAGCGTTTCCTCCAGTTCCTGCCGCACCACTAGTTCCAGCAGATGCAACAGCATAAGAATAAGTAGCCGAAGGTGATGGAATAATTGCGTCAATAAATCCACCAGCACCACCAGAACCGCCAATATAAGAAGAAGCATTTGCTAAGCCTGCGGCACCACCACTACCACTATTAGTTGCTGAGGCAACATCGCCTCTCCCGCTAGCCCCGCCAAAGAAAGAAGACGCTCCTGGTCCTCCAAATTGACCTTGTGCAGCAACTGTAATTCCGCCACTAGTACCAGTTCCTCCCGATATTCCAGTTCCATATGCGGGAGAATTAATAGTAGTAGAGCCTCCAAGACCACCAGCACCACTACCAGTTCCACCACCACCAGCTCCGCCATTTGCAGTTAAAAGTGAAGTTCCAAAAGTTGTAGCTCCTCCGTTTCCGCCGCTTCCATGGTTATTAGCTGCAATTGTTCCTGATCCAGCACCGCCACCACCTCCGCCAACTTGCCTAACTCTTAAATATAAAGCTCCTGCGGAGGTTGTGTAAGTTCCAGAGCCTGAGGTTAATTTTGTAATTGTTGGGGCTTTTCGCAAATAGTCCTTAAATTTTGACATCGAAGCGGCGAAAGTGCCAGTTGAATTTTCAACGGGTGTAAGCATTGAGTCAGTAAGAGCGGGCGAGGCTTCCAATTGCGAAATTGTTTTGTCGGTTATCGCCAATAAGGCTAATAATTCCGCTTCTTGCTCGGGTGTAAATGACATAAAAAATTAATTCAAGTTAAAGTTTACTTTCGTTCCTGCGTTTGTCATCGCTTTCAGCAATGACGCTAGTTGAGATCTCGGAATATCGTTTAAAAGGGTTTTAAAAACTATTGCAAAATTGCTTTTTGTAAACATTCGATAACCCGTTTTTGAAAAAAAATTAGAAAAATTTTGATATTCCGCAACAATATCAATGCTTATTTCAAGCGGGTTAGTTGCTGAAATAACAATGCTTGTTGTATTCCCAAAAAGCAAATAAATAACTTGGCAATAAGTATCAACTACGCCCGCAGTGTAGCCCGATTCAATCAAGGCCGTAAATATTTTTAAAAAGAATTTCTTTTCTAAAATTCCCCAAACTTCGACCGCTTGCGAATCATATAAAGCGATTCCGAGTTCCGGCGTTTTATAAACATTTTCAAAAAAATCTTCCAGATCGGCAAAAGTGCCAGCAAGCAAGGCTTCCCACACTGCGAACAATTTATTTTCTGCTGAATCATTTGAAAATTTTTGAACCATTTTTAATTTACAATTACGGTTGCGGGTTCAGTAATATTCATTTTTTCGTTATACGCCATCGCACGCGGGACGCTTGCCCAAGTAGAGCCTGCGTTTTCCGAATATTCCAATAAAATATTTGATGCAAAAGGCAAATCTCGATTAATTTCTAAATATTTTTCAGGCTCAAAATCAAAGCCAAGTTGATAAAATTTTGCAAGATTTGCGTTGAAAATATCACGGACTTGGTTTTCATTTAATATCGGAGTTTTTGCGTTTTTTGATGATGTTATTGTAATTTTTACAAGAATATCAATTTTTGTCGGCAATGCAAATTTGTAAGTGAAATTTTGACCATTTACCGCTTGTTTTGTCCCTGTTTCTGTCCCATTGTAATACAACGCACAAGTCAACCAATTGTGCATTCTATCAATAATTCCTTGCTTAATTGTTGCATAATTCGAGGCAAGCGGATCAGTATCCACAACTAGAAACATGTAGCCCGCTTCGGCTGGGTCGGTAATATCTTTTATTGTTGAAATTAAACCAAGACCGCCGTCGGCTACTGGAGCGAGTAAGCCCGCAACAAAGCCACTTATTGTTGATTTTGGTAGTGTTATTTTTTCGTTTGATGTGCGAATATAATCAAGCAATTTAACCGAAATTTCTGCAAAATTTGCCTCTGCTTGCATTACTAATTGAATGGCGGTATAACCAGCTTTATAAGCATTGTTTCCAACAATTGAGGTTGTGTCGTAGCTTGTGCCATATTGTGCATTATATTCATCAACATAATCTTGTAGTAATTCGGCAAATGTTCGTGGTTGATAGCCGTTTAATAAGTCCCAAGCCATTTTATGATTTTTCGATGTTAATATTTAAAAGTGTGTCAAATTTACCATCTTCTTGTATTAAATCAAGCGGATTTATTCCATTTTCTGATAATTTTGAAATTGCGTAAGCTTGATAAGTTTCAATTTGAATTTGTAAATCACTGCCAAAAAATAAATTGTAATCAATGCCGAAGTCGGGGGCATATTGTAGCGAACCAATTTGAGTTTCTAAAATATTTTTTGCTTTGAAAATAGATGTGTCTTTTGCACTTATTCCATTTTCTGATAAAATTAAATCCATCATTATTTTAAATTACCCTTTAAAGTTGATAAATTTGTTTTAATTGCCGTAATTTCTGCTTTTGCAACGGTAAAAACTGCACTATTTAAAGGTGGTCCGCTAGGACTTGCAGGAGCTGAACATAAAACCGTTATTGCTTTAATCGAATCGCATAAAGCCCCGATTTTATCGCATAGTGTTTCAATTTGAGTCAAAAAGGATTTAACATCGGGCGTTGTTTTTGGCAAATAAAAAAACTTTTCATCACCAATTACAAGATAGCCCAAAGAGCTTCCGCCTTCGCCCAAAATTTGGCAAGATGGTACTATACCACCATTTGCTGATACTACTCCCGCGGTGCATGTTGCTTCTAATATTTGCATCTTAATAATAATTAAATTGATCAATATTAAACTTCATAAAATCTAAATTTGCCCAGCCATAAAATCCGGTAATTATTCCAAAATTATCATAAAAAAAAGCCTGAGGTAAATTCGACATTACAAAATAATTTGAATAGGAATAATCCATTTTCCCAACTACCGAAGGAATTGGAGCAACGGATTTAGTGGCTTGGTTATATGTCAAGAGATTTTTTGCCATAACTTCTTCACGGCTTCCCGAGCATGTTTTTGTTGCAATTAAATTCGAATAAGATTGCCCGAGAATGCTATATTTTGGAAGCGTCGCCAAAGCTTCAAATGTGTAAAAATCTTCGCATTGAACCAATCGCGTGCCGTATTTATCAAAAAAACGGCGAATATCGGCAAGACTTGACGGGTAAAATTTATAAAAACCTTTTTCACAAATTATTTTCATGCGTCGCCCTTGTTGATTCCGAGCCAATATTTACCATCTTTGATAAATGCTCCAACTTCATCTTTTTGGTTGAACGGGTTGCGTCCGTTCATATTTGGAAACAATAAAAAACCGCGGAAAATAATTCCGACGGTAAAGCCTTTAATGAAACGAATTATTTCGTCGCCCTCGCCCAAATCAACTGTAAGAGTTTCATCGGGCGTATTTTTTGCCATCGTTTTATCGACTTCTTTTATTGCATACCATTGCCAAACCATATTTTTTTCCTTTTTTTAAAACCCTAAAGCACTTCCCGCAGTATTCGCGATCGGGCTTTCCGCAACTACTTTTTCTTTCGGTCTGTTAGAAATTCTTATTGAAATTTCGCGTTTATCGGTGTTATCGACAAGCCTAGAACCAAAGCTTTCAAGCGACGCACCAATTATAAAAATATTGTCGTAAAAAACTGTAATTGAGTAAGTTTTATTTTCAACATTATTTTGCACTATTAAATCAATCAATGCCGAAATTGCGGTCATTACAATATTTGATTTATTTGCACTAAATTTTAAATTTACAACATCGGCTGAAACTCGCTCATAACTAGAAACGCCGTCTCTTAAAGCATCAATCGTTGTTTCGCGATCGTAATCCTCAAGCGAAATTTGTGTCAATTTTTCATCAAGATAAATTGGAATCGGAATTAACGGAATTGTTGTTTTTTTTGTGAATCCTTGCAAAAATGCAGGAATTGGAATTTCCTTATAAAAATTAAAAATAATAATCGGTGCTATTCCATTTAATGCCATAATTTTATCCTCCAAACCAATTTTTTGCTTTATTTGCCCGAGATTTAATCCAGTCAATCGCTTTAACTAAAATATCAATTAATTTTTCAAAATATTCAACCAATTTTTCTAAAGCTGGTAAAAAAGTGTCCATAAATTTTCCTCGAATTTGATCAACACTTTTTAAAAGCTCTTCGGTAAGTGCCGCTTGCCTAGCATAAATCTCAAATTGAGACAAATTTTGAACTTCGCGATTTAATTTTGCTCTTTCAACTGCATCATCAACATTTACTGTGCCTTTACTTATTACGCGACTTTTTGCAATAATACTTTCTTGAAATCTTTTTGCACTTAAAACCGCCATTTTATCCTCCAAAGCCGCTAATCTTTCGGCACTTCTTCCAACTTGCTCTTGACTACCTCCGCGGGGTCTTATTTGTTTTTTTCTTGCTTCAATATCTTGTTGTGCTAACTCTGCAATTTTTAATTGCATTTTATCGCCATAAATTTTTCCAATTTCCGCCATTCTCTTTTGAGCGGGTAAATTTGACACACTTTTTATAAAATCATAAAAATTATCAATAATATCTTTTTTATTTACAAAATTTTCTAAAGCACGGTTTTTAGTTTGATCTCCTGTTTTGTAGTCTCTTGCTTCTTGCAATTTGCTTGCAAAATTTTGTAAAGCTAAATCAACATCAAAGCCTACAGAATGAGCAATTGCAACTAATTGAGCCATTTTGGCGGTTGATACGCCAAATTGTTGAGCGCGCGTCATTAAATCATCTGATATTGCAAGAGTGTTTTTTAAATCTTCTTTTACCTTTTCAAACGGATTTGTTGCAACCATTCCAATAATTCCAGCAAGTCCCGCACCAGCCCCAATTTTTAAACTTGTTGTCAAAGAATTTTTTAAATGTGTTCCAAATTTTTTGGCAACATTTGCAAAACGCTTGTTTAATTCGTTTTCCATTTTCTGCCCGTCTGAAGCGGAAACTTGAGGATTTACTTGAATTGTGTATTTATCTGCCATCTTGCCTCAAAATGGAACATTGATAACGAAATTCTTTTGCAAATGAATAATTTAATAATTCTTCAAGTGTAAAGTTGCCCCTTTGTGCGAGTAGGTCGGTAGCATAATGATATAAGTCGACCGAAAAAGCTGGCATCTTTTCTATTTGTTCGTTTGATAAAAAAAAACCTTTTGCTTTAAAATTTCAAGAGCAACTTCAAGGGTGAGATCGTGAATTTCAAAAGCTGTTAAATTGTTAATATTTTCTTTGCCGAATGGCACGCCGTTTTCGTCTTTTGCAAATTTAAATAATGCTTGAATTTCTTCCTCCTGAAGCATTGCTCCATCTTCAACGGCAAGTTTTAAATATTTGCGTTTGTCTTCATCGGTCAAGCAATCGAACCAATCCGACATTTCTTTAAATGTTTTGTGATCAACATCTTTTGGAATATACCAAAGGGAGCGAATAAGAGCAAGAGCCGAGTGGTAAGCCTTTGCCCCTTCAATTCCTTTAAATTCTTTGTCAATTTCAAATTTTGGCATTTTTTTATTCTTTTATTTTATCAACTACATCAAAAGATTTTACTTTTAACATAAAATTTAATGCGTCAATTCCTTCCGCAATTTGTGCTTGCCTAGGTTTGTCAGTGATTATGGCTTGCTTATAGGTAAAGCCACCGCCAGTTTTATTATCAATAAACCAAACATTAATCCTTGTTCCGTTTTTGAAACAATTTTCAAGTAAATTATAAATAGCAACCGAGCAATCAGTTATGCGAATATCAGCCATATCAGCATCTTTCAAGCCTTCTTTAACAAGAATTCCGACTTTATTGTTGCCCGAGGCACCGCGAGTTAAATTATTTTTTTTGGAATAAGTGTAATCGATAGAATCAATATCACTAAATTCGTAATTTGTGCTTCCGAGAGTAAATCCCGCTTTTCCGTCTGAAATCTGATATAACATAATTTTTTTATTAAATTTTAATAATTAAGCAATTTCGGTTAAAACTGAGCTAACTCTCCAAAGAGCTTTCGGCTCTGCAATTTGAAGGATTCCGCTAGCTTTGAAATTATTTTCAACTAAAGAAATTTGCACGCTAATATTTTCAATCAAATTTGTTTGAACAAAAGTTTTATCCGCTTCGCCCGAAAGATAATCTTCAAGCAATGAAGCTTGCAAAATTGTATAAGCTGGTTGATTTAAAGCAATATAGCCAACGCCCCAGCCTTGCATCATTAATTGAAATAATTCGCTTAAATAAGGTGCAACGATTGCTTTGCGATTGTTAGCAAAAAATGCTAATCGATTTTGATATTGATCGGAATTTAACGCAAAAGAAATCCTTGCATTATATAAATTTAAAGCTTCGGGTTTGGTGTCTATTCCATCATCGACGGGCATTTCAACATATTGTTGATTTCTCCAAGTTGCACCAGCGAGCAATTTTCCGAACGCGAAAAACATTGACTTCGCTCCGTTTGTTGCGTTGCCAAAAAATGCTGTTCTTTTAGTAATCATGGCTTGAGCCTCTAAGAATGCAAGGTTATCGCTAGAAACGCCAACAACTCCGTTCCAAGTTCCAAGGAATAAACCATCACCACCAGCTAATTTTCCGCTAACCAATTCAGTCCAAGCACCGCCAGCAGTTCCGCCCGCATTTGTATAAATTGCTGTAATTAAATTTCCAGCTGATCCAGCATTTTTAGCTTTTACTGTTATAACATTATCAACTACGGTTGCAATTACTACATTGTTGAGTGTTGAAAGTGCGTTAATTTGAGAGACAATCGAACTTGCGGTTGCATTATTTGATGTCGCCGCGCGAAAAGTTGGTTGACCAGCTACAACCGCACCATCTTGAGCCGTCAAAACAACGCCGTTAATTGTAATAGTGTCGATCCCTGCTTGTGTAAAATGCGTGTAATCTGACACTGTAAATTTGCCTTGGGCTTGATTCGCGGTGATGTCATCTTTATTAAAATCATCACTAATTAAAAGCGTGAAAAAAGTTTTTGCGGTTGCTAAATAAGTTGACAAATCTAAATCATTTGCGAGCAACACATAGCATTGAGTTAGACCCGCATTAAATAATTGTTGTGCATTGGTGTTATTGGTTCTAACCGCAACTTCTGCCATCGACAAACATTGAAATATTGTTCCGACATTTGATTCTTGCCCGCTTTTTGGTTTTGTTATAACACAAACACGGTTTAAATACGCCGTGCTTGGCTCTGCGAGTGCTTCAATTGCTTCAATTGGAAACGCATAATCTAATAGTAAATCTCTGCCCATTTTATAAATATTTAGGTTAATGATGTTTGAAATTCAACGCTTTCAATGTCGCCAATTGGCGGATTAAAAGGAATCGAAATTCTGTAATTAAATTTTTGACTCTTTTTCACTAATAAACGCATCGCGTCATTATTTGGATCGTTCGCAATTGCTTCGTTGCTTTCGCGATCAAGCAATTTAAATTTTCCTTTTGTTTCAAATTTAGACAAAAAAATTCTTTCATTAAAAAATCCAAATTTTGTCTGAGTTTGGTCTTGCACATATTCGAGAGTTCCGACCACGCTAAAATAACTTTCGCCGTCCCTAAAATTGCTTTTAATTCCGTCTTGATCGAGAACGACCAACAGGCAACCAAGTTCACTACCAAAATTTCCGACTCCATTTGCGAAATCAACTGACTCTGTTTCAAATATAGCTTGTAAATCTTTTTTTAAAAACTCTTTAAACATTAGAGCCTCTTTGCTTTAATGGCTTTGAAAAGCTGAGCGGTGTGGACGCCCAGCTTATCAAAACCTTTAAATTTAATAGTTGATTCAGCGTTGCTTCCATAATCTCCCCGTAAAATCGGGTTACGAATTACAGCTTGAACGCCATTTTCTAATCTTTTATTGTCAAGCGATTTTTTGCCAAAAACTTGGCTTGCAATTTCATTGACAACTTTCAACACATCTTTATTTTGACTAATTTTGAATGGTTTTTTTAGCCACCCGAATTTGTCATCATTATATTTTGCAACTTCAGCTAGTGAAACCTTTGGCGAGGCTTTGCCAATCGCCGAAATTGTCAAACCAGCAAAATTTTTAGTTCCGCCTTTTTTTGGTAATTTTTTTGGTGCATTTTGCAAAACTCCAACTTCAAAATTATAATCGCCTATCTTTTTTGAAATCTTTTTAGAAATTTGTTTTGCCCCTGTTATTTTCATAATGAAGCACCCAAAAAAACATTTGATTTAAAAGTCTTTTTTACTTCAAGTTGAATTCCTTGGGAAAATGCGTAAGCGTTCAATTTCTTTATCGCCCCCGCACTGTCAACCCTCGAATCGAGAATTGTTCCCAAGGATTTAAACACCGTTTCGAGATCGTCAATTGTTGTCAATATTAGCTTTTCAGCCTCGGTTAGTGTGGCTTGTCCGATTATTAACAAAATGCGATTGGCTCGAAGCGTGTTATCCATATTAAGATGCGAAAGTAATTGCTTGTTTAATTACAGCACCTAGAACTTCGGGTCTTACTTGAACCGACCCTAATTGATAATTTGCAAAATAATATTTTTTTTCGGTGTTAATTCCGTCATCATCAAGAATTGGTAATCCGCAATGCTCAAGCTCAACTAAATCATTTGACGCAACAATAATTCCGTTAGTAGTTATTGAAGAAGGTAAAGACAATGAAGAAAGTTCAACAAAGGTTACATTTTTATTTTTAAACGCTTGTCGAATGTGAAATAACACATCATTTTCTTGACCTTCGGTAATTTTACCCAAAAATGCAAGAAGTGGATCGCCGTAAAAAAACACTGATATATCCGAAGAAGCGGTATATTTATTTACCAACAAATTTAAATTTGTTGCGATTTCTTTTATTTTTTGAATTTGATTAAACCCGTTTCCACTTACTGCCGGAATTTCAGCTGAAGAAGGGACGTGAACATTTGAATCTGAAGAAACAATTAACCCATTGTTTCCACCTTCACCGCCAAAAGCTGATTTATCAAATTGTATTGATAATTGACGCAAAATTTGATCGTGAAATTTTTGAACATTTATATTCGGATTTTTTCGCAAGTCTTTAGTTAAGCTAAGCAATTTTGCATAAGCGTTGAAAGAATGCGATGAAGTCGAAACTTTAGCGGCGTTAATTTCGGTCATTTCCGCATTAGAAAAACTTGGAATAACGCTGTCATTTTCGACATCGTGTTCTTTGTTCACAATTTTATCTGCTGTAAAATCAAATTGTCTTCGTTTTGGTAAAGCCAAAATATAAGGAACATAGCTAATAACAGCCGATTCCATATAAGTTTCTTTGGTAATAATACCTGTTCTGATGTCTGATGGCATAAAGTTTATTTTTGTTTAAGTTGATTAAATTTATTCATGCGAGGCGTTCCATTATGAATCACCTCAACTTTTTCTTTGTTTTTTTCTGGTTTACCTGCTTTAGCTGGTTTAGCTGACTCGGTCGATTCCTCTTTTGATTCCTCAACTTCTTGAGTTTCCGAAATTTTTTCAATTTCTTCAACTATTTCAACCTCTTTTTCTCTATTTTTTGACATACTATAAACCGTTTGGCATATTGATTTCAGCCCAACGGAGAGTTGTTGCTTTTGCTGTAAGGTTATCGCTTCTTCCATCGGTTCCAAACTTGCCTGTAAAAGTTGCGGCGGTTATTGGATTAGCCCCTGAGTTTGAAATATTTGTCGCTTTATTATTTGCGGCGTTGCAATAAACAGGTGTTCCAGCTACTGGTTCGATAGCATCGGTTAATTGAACAGCGACTTTCATTCCAGAAACAACAACTCCGCAAGATACGGCTTCTTGTTGTCCCATAACGCCGAAAGGAGCGGCGGAAGAGCCAGCGTTTGCAACGCTTACATAGCCTTCGACGCCTTGTTTTACGAACAAACCTTCTTCGATTGGGGTGTCGCTTGTTGGTCTGCGAGAAATTACAACTGTGGAATTTCCGCGTTCGTAGGGTGTACCTAGTAATTTTGACATAATTTTTTTATTTTTGGTTAAATTTTTCTTTAGCTTTCGCCAAAATTTTATCTTGCAAGATGTTCCCCGAAGAGCCTCCCGCAGGAATTCCATTTAGTTTATTAAGTTCCTTTGTCCTATTTTTGTTGAATTTTAATTCAACGCCAGTCTCGACCAAGTCCCAAAATTCTTGTGATCTTCTTTCTTTGTCAGTTTCTGCCAAAGCTTTAAAATTCGATGCTTTTGCTTTTAAAGAATCGGTTAAAAAATCAATATTTTCTTGTTTTTCAATAAACGATTCTATTAAATTCTTTCTAACCGCATTTGCTTTTTCACCCTCATTTTTATAAACTTTGCCTTCTACAGTAGCAAGAATTTTGGTCGCCTCTTCCGGCAATGTTGATTTATTTTTTTCAACAAAATCTTTCACCGAAAAATTAAATTTTACCGCCTCTTGAATTTTAGCTAAAACAGTTTCTGCGTTTTTTTCCGCGTTCACCGCTTCTTTTGCTTCGTCAACCACTGTTTTAAAAGCTTCGGCTTTTTGTGCTGGTGCTTCGGCTTGCTTTTCAGCTTGTGCCGAAGTTTTCGCTATAAAATCCAAAATTGCTTTTTCTTGTTCTTCCGTGAATGCCATAAATTATTTTTCCGTTTTTGTTAATATTTTTTAATTTGTTTCATAATGATGCAAAATTAAAAATTTAAAGTCAAATTATTTTTTTGTTGTTTTTAAAATTTCAATTCCGCAATTACAACCATATCTTTCCATCGGCATATTTCCTTCGTCATCGCCTTCGCCAACATCAAAAATTTTTCCGTAAAGCAATTGATGTTGTGGATCAGGATTTTCCGATGAAGAAGGCAACCAGCGATATTTTTCACCGTCATTTTCTTCTTTTATTTGTTGAACTGCATCAAATATAACAAGCCCCGCAATCCTTTGTTTAAGCAAGCTTTCGCCAGCTTTTGCGATTACAGTCGCTTTTGTTTTTGGCAATCCTTCATCGGTTAAATCATCAATTTTTCTTTGATAAATATCGGCAACTTTTAAAACGCTTGCGTTAATTTCTCGCTTACTTGCTGTTGTTGCAAGAATTAAAGCTTGCATCGCCTTTTTTTTCAATGAAAAATCTTTTGTCAATAAATTTTGATCAAAAAAATTCTTCGGCAATGATTTTTTTAAAATTGTTTCGGGATAAATTTTCGCCATTATTTTTTCGCAATTGGCATCAATCTATCTGCAAAAGCCTTTTTTTGGTCTTCGCTTAATAAAGCCGAATTTTCTACAATAATTAAGCTTCCAATCATTGCCGAAAAATAACGCCAATCATCGCTAACAAAACGCAAATTCCAACCGTAAAGCTTATCACAAATTGGTTTAAAAATTGAGTTGAAAAAATCTTGGAAACCGTATTCGTCAGCGTTAGAATCAGCTTCGCCCGTTGCACTCATTCCAGTTGTAAGTTCGCCATTAACGAAAGATAATGAAACGCCCAAATCCGTTGCTAATTGCGAGTTTACTAGCATTATTGCATTTTTAACCGAATCAGAATTTAAAGTTAATGTTTCAACAGCATCATTTTTATCAAGCAACACTGATTGACCTTTTGTAAGAGCTTCGTTGACATCTTTTGCTTGTTGAATTGGCTCTTCTTTTCCAGCCGCCGAAACGGTAGCTCGTAAACTTGAAATTTTTATTTGCAAAGCTTTGGCAAGTCCGACTTGCGTATTCATCGATTGTAAAATATCGTAAATCATTGCGTAGTAAGATTTAACTAAATCTGTTAAGTTGTAATTTTGAAAATTTATTAATACGCCGTCTTTGCTTCTTCCTTTATCTTCGTAATCTTTTTTAATTTGCTCTTTTTCTTGATAATTTGCAATTCTTGCAATACCTGAATTAAAAATTATTGCCTGCTCATGTTTATTTGCCATCGCAATTGCAATTAATGAAATCAAGCCTTCACTTGCTCCCGATTTTTCTTTTGAATCAAAAAGAGAAGCAATTTTTATTTCGTCAGTTGCCCCTTCTGTCCTAGAATAACAACGATGAAGAATTTTTTTAAAAAGATTCTCAGTTTTAATTTTGATAAAAGCATCTCGACACAAACTAATTTTAAAGGGTGCATCAAGCCTTGTGTCTGTAATTATAGAATTTCTTTCAAAAGGTCTGACATAATTTTTAATTGCATTTATCATAAATTAAAATTTAATTTGTTATTCCAAGATACTCGCTCAAGCCTGCGAGGGCGTCGGGTGAGTCGTCATATTTAGCTTTAAATTCATAATTCATTACTTGTTCAATGAATTTTTGATTTGCTTCTAAAATCTCAGGAGGCAAGCCCCCCGCGACTTCATGAAGCTTTATATATTCCGCGAAAAAAGCGGCGTTTATAATTCTTCGATGTTTATTTTCTGTCGAATTTTTTCCGACACAAGACGCCCCAAGCTGTCGCATTCTTATCACTGGCTCATCTCCAAGGGCATTTGTTTCAAAACAAGACGATTTTACATTGAAAATTTCAAATAGCAATTTAATATCGTCTAAACAGTCATACCAAGCTTTCTTGAAAGCAAAACCCGACACAACAAAGTTTTCAAAATGCATTCCACCAATTGCGACGGCGGTATAATCTCCTCCTTTGTGCGACGGGTCGATAAACGCAAAACAATTCGGGGCGAAGTAATCACATTTTTTTAAATTTCCAAAAGGCAAGCTCGCATCATCGATTATTTTTAAATGATACGAAGCTTGAATTGAAGCCTCTGAAACCCCCGCCGCTTTTTGGGCAATTAAATCAACATCGAGTTCGGGAATATCCCCGTATTTTACTTCTAAAGTCGGCACTAAATATCGCAATTTTTGCAACAAATCCAGTTTGTGGACTGGCTGTCCTATCAACACAACATTTGAAGTCAATTTTAAAACTTCTTCATAAACCTTTTGCACCCTACGCCTTTCCGCTTCCGAGCTATCATCGGGCGTGATTAAATCTTCTAAAAATATTAATTTTGGGTGCCGACCTCTTAATCCCTTTGATCTCACCGCGAGAGTTGTAAGAGTTGGCTCTTTGCCATTTACGCCATCAATATAAATTTTTCTTTGAGTGATTGATTTCATTTTTACGCCAACGCGTTCTAAGACAATTGCAATTTCTTGCATTATTTCTTTTCCCCGCTCAAATTCTTTTGTCATCAATAACGAAGGGGTGGAAGGATATTTGTAAAATTCATAAGATAAGCCTAAAATCGTGACATAATCGGTTTTACCGTATCCCCTCGCCCCTAAAATCAACCTCGGAATTTTTTTATTTTCATCCTCAGGAAAAGCAAATTGTCTCATTTCTTCTTGTTTCGGATAAGGTAGCGGGTAGCCTGCCAGCTCACAAAATTCTTCAAATGTTTCTATTTTTTTTTTGCTTTCGCTTATTCCGAAATTGAAATTAAAATCAAAATTGAAGTTCATTTTTTATTCCAAAAAAGTTTTTCGATGATAAATTTTTTTTTGGCGCCAGTGTTGTTCAAAAGCGATTCCTTCCTAATTTCTAGCACCGAATCAAACGGCGCGTTGTATTCAGACATAAAGCAAGCAAAAGGCGAGTTTCTAAAAAAATTATCTATATCATCAACCAAAGCAATTTCTTTGTATTCTGTCGTGCCGCGATAAGGCGGGTCTAAATAGATTATAGTTTCTTCAATCGGCGTTTGAATTTTAACATCTTGAAAATCTAAGTTGCTTATTGTAAAATTTGGTAACCGCTCCAACCGCTGCAACTGCTGCAACTGCTGCAACCGCTCCAACTGCTGCAACTGATCCAAATCTAAACGACCAATAACTTGCGCCATAAAATCAAACCTCCTTTCATTCCAAGATTCTTTTTTGCTTAAAACAAAATTTGAATTGGTTTTCTGATTAAATTCTGCCAAGGCATTTTCATTTCTAAAAACGACAATGTCGTGCGCCAAGTGTTTTAATTCTTCAATGTCGCCGAATAAATAGCTTTTCTGACTGTTTCCAAAACTATAACAAATTCTCGCAAATTGCCCTTTTATCGAGTCTTCATCTTTCAAAATTTTGAATTGTTCTCTGCCAATAAAATCATAAAAATCATCTGGAAAAATTCCATATTGCCCTTTTTCGCCGTTTCTAGCGCGTTGCAAAATGTAATTGATTAAATCAACCAAGCCTTTTTGCTTTTCGTTGTAATAAGTTTTTAAGCCAAGTTGAACAGCAAAAAAAGACATGGCACCACCTCCGCCAAACAAATCAAAAAAGTATTTTGCATTTGGTTTTATTTCTAACATTTTTTGAAAAAGTTGTTCGGCAATTTTTCTTTTGCTACCCATGTAAGGAATGCGCAAAGGCTCCACTTTTCCAAAATAAGGTTTGCCAAAAATATCAAAATTGATCATTTTTTACCGCCCGTTTTGTCCCAGATCGACAATAAAGCGTCAACAATTTTTTCATCATTCATCTTTGGAATTCGTCGGCGGACTTCTTCAAGCAATTCATTAAAAAGTTTTAAAGCGTTCTGCGACGCTACTTGCTGAGTGTTCGCCATCTCTTCCGCTGTCATTAATTCAAGCCTGTTTTTAATGTTTTTTATGTCAATGCCAGCTTGCTCCATTTCGAGCACGCCTACTTTCTCCTTCTTTTTATACTCCCCCTTCTTCTTGTAGCTGTAGGGCGTGCATCGTTTCGGGCTAGCCATTGATTTTTAAATAAATTTGGTTAAAATGCTTTATATCAAAATTATAAATTTTTAAAATAAAAACGCAATGAAAAAACAAGAAATATTTCGTCAACTCTTGCAGGACAAGGTTCAAAGAGCTTTGCGAGTTGACAAAAAAAAGATGATTCAAGAATGCGAGAAACTCGGGTTGAGCTTCCACACCCTTTACGATTTTGCAAATTACCAACGGTCTTATGCCAAAACGAAGACCGTTCAAGCCCTTTATTTCGCAAGCAAAATTGTTCTTGGTTCATAATTTTTTAACTCCAATCTTTACCAAAAACTTTTAAAAATTTACGATAAGCCATGCAGTATATAACCGAAAATAAAGGTCGCTCGGCTAAATCTGCAAGCCTTTCGCGATCGTAAAAATTATTTTGTGTTATCAAAAATTTTAATATTTTTATTTTAATTTTTTGTTTCATTTTTTCCTTGTTTTTTTGTTAAAGTTTAATTTTTTTCGTGTAATTTTCGCACCATTTCGGAAACGCTTTTGAAATACTATTTGGCGGTTCACGCTTACCGCTGTTGATTCCATCGACATAAACCTTTGCTAAATGCTCAATGTCCCAACCCTTTGCAACCTTTTGAATTTCTTGAATCTGTTGAGTCTGGAGCTGTCCGACAACATCAATCACGCTCAAATTTTTTTTAACGCCAACCCCCTCAACCAAATCACCAATTTTTTTAAACTCCCCCCTAGGAGTAGGAGTTTTAATAATAGGAGTATTATTAGGTGTTAGGTGTTGGTTATTAGGTAGCATTGCGGTCGCATTGCGATCCGCATGCGATTCGGTTTGCGGTTCGCATGCCACTCGCATAACTGAATCCTTTATTTTCCAGCGTTCCGAAGCATTATTTTTATTTTTCTCTGAAATTTTTTTATAACGGTCGCGTTCTTTTTCCGCACGATTATTTTTTAGAAAATTTTCAACTTTGATAAATTTTGCATCAATTATTTTCCGACATTTTTTGATTTCTGAGATTTTACAACGGGCAATTCGTGCCAATTTTTCGTCATCATTTGGCAAGTCGCGAGTGTAAGATGCAAGAAATAATCGCGTATAAATCCCGAATTCAAGGGGGCTTAAATCGCTTGTTCCATTATCAAAATCTTCAAGATTTAATTGGACGGTGTGAATCTTCATTTTTCACCCCCGACCTTTGCCTCAGCTTCAACCAAAGCCATTTCAACGGCATTAATTGTTTTTAAGCGTGGATTTTGGCAATCACCATTAATTATTTTCGTTAAATGTTGCGGTGCGATGTTCGCATTTTTTGCCAAATCTTTTAAAAGAATTTTTGATTTTTTAGCCCGTTTTTTCCATGAGCCAGTTAGCCGTGCAATAAATGGATACTTTCCAGTGCGTCCCGTTCGTTTTGTCATTTTCTTTTCCGTTTTAAGTTAATAATTTTTGAATCTTATTTTAAAAAAATTAATATTCAAGCGGGTTTTTAAAGTTTTTTTTGCAAATCGTGGGAGTGCTAGAAAAAAACTCGGGAGAACGGAAAATCAACCCGTAAAAAACTAATTTTTAACATTATTTTATTAAATTTTAATTGTAAATCAAAATGATACAAATTGCGGAATGTTGATTTTGTTGGCTTTGTAAGTTTATTTAAAAAAAACGCATTAAAGCCGAAAAAAAATTAAAAAAGGGCTTGACATGTTATTTTTTTTAATGAAAATTGTTTTTAATAAAAATTAAATCGTAAATATTTAACTCGGCACGGGTAAAGAAGAGTGCAAAAAAAGGCAGGTTCGATTCCTTCTCGGTGGCTGAGTTCTGGTGAGACTGGAGTTAGGTTCAATTCCTAATGATTGTGTCAAAACTAATCATTTTGACTAACTTTGATGAGACAAAAGCTCGTAAAAGAAGCGTTAATCTTGACAGCTCGGAGAGACGGCAATTTTATTAATAAAACGGAAAAAAATATGGAAAATCAAATTGAAATAATTAACGAAAATCAACGCGATGTTGAATTGCTTGAAAAAAATCGCAAAATAAACTTGCAAAAACTTTTCACGCCGGAGGGCATGGATTTAATTATTGCAGAAATTCAAAAAGAGGTCGCAGATTTTACGGCTGATATTGCGACAAAAGAGGGTCGAGCTAAAATAATTTCGATGGCTGCTAAAATAGCAAAGTGCAAATCGCCGATTAAAAATCTTGCTTCGGAATTAAAAGAAGAATCTCGTAAATTAATCGATGGCGTAAATTTGCAGTGGAATCGCTACGAAAAAGCAATGGACGATTTACGCGATGCAGTAAGAAAGCCCGTCGATGAAATTGAAGAAAAAGAAGCAAAAATTTTGAAAGAAAGACAAGATCAAATTTCAATTCTTGAATGTTTTAAACAAGTTTGCCCCGATTTTTGTGATTCATTTTCTGAAAAAATAAAATTTTATCAAAAAGGAATTTTTGAAATTCAACAAATTTTAAAATTTGATTTTGGCGATTTTGCTTTTAAAGCTGAAAATTTAGCAAAAGAAGCAACAATAATAATCCAAAATAAAATTGAAAATTTAATAAAATTACAAGAGCAAGAAGCGGAACTTGCACAACTTAAAAAAGAAAAAGCTGAACGCGATAAAAAAGATGCAGAAGAAAGAATTGCAAAAGAAGCTGAAGAGCGAGCTAAGAAAGAAGCCGAAGAATCAATCAAGCGTGCCGAGCAAGCTAAAATTGATGCAGAAAATCGAGCAATAGAATCGGAAAGGTTAGCGAAA
>Ga0209358_10001550_pt1 | contig 18107 bp, 18 predicted proteins | sample LauGreFa1BDMLBSN_2_FD_187574 | JGI IMG/M metagenome (GOLD analysis project Ga0209358, IMG submission 187574) | Freshwater lake microbial communities from Lake Michigan, USA - Fa13.BD.MLB.SN (SPAdes) (version 2) | ecosystem: Environmental > Aquatic > Freshwater > Lake | place: Lake Michigan, USA... | reverse complement strand
AAGTGCCGAAGTTAAGTACACCCCCTTTCAGAGGATTGTACTTAACTTTACGATACTTTACAACTACAGCCGTACGAAGTTGTACACCCTTTGGGTGTATTTAACTTCGGTACTGGCCGGTACACCGTTAAGTGCCGAAGTTACAAGGGTGAGCAGTGTTGTTTGATCTGAAAAATTTAAGGTATTTTATAATTTATATTATGTAAAAACTACACAATATCAGTTGAATAAATGGTATTAAATCAAACAACCCTGCTCGCCCGGATAGGTACACGTTCTGAAAGGGGAGTTTACTTAAATTTACGGCACTTCACGGCTACGGCTGTACTGAAGTTGCCCCCTTTGGGTATACAACTTCAGTACTAGTCAGTATGTATCATAAATCTTATGAGTATTTTTTGCGTAACGAGTGCCTACCTTATTATCCTTTAATAAGGTAGGATGGAAACTTCGGGTATAAAATATATTGGAAGTAAATTTAATTTACTTGAGCCAATAATGAATTTGGTTAAAACATACGTACCAACATTACCCGGCAAAAGAGCATCTATGATAGATGTTTTTACAGGAACTACACGCGTGGCACAGGCATTTCGACAAGCCGGATGGGAAACCCAAACAAGCGACCTTTCTTGGGCTTCTGAAACATACGCAGAAACATTTCTACAAATGAATAAAAACACCCAGCTTGAGCCACTTATAGAAAGCTTAAACAAAATAAAACCAAAGACTGGCTGGTTGACTAAAAATTATTGCGACGTAAGGTCAGAAAAAGGTAATAATATAGTGCGTGTTTGGCAACCAAAAAACGGTCAGAAAGCTGACGCAATACGTCATGCGATTGAAACAATGAAATTAAACGGAAAAAAAATAGCAAAGCAGGAAAAATCGACGCTCATAACTGCTCTAATTTTCGGACTAGACAAAGTTGATAATACAGTCGGTATACAACAAGCATATTTAAAAAAATGGTGTACACGTTCTTATAACGATTTGATTTTGAAACTTCCTAACGTGATTACTATGAACCCCATACCAAAATCAAAACATTATGTTGGGAACTGTTTAGAAATTAAATATGAACCTGCCGACCTTGCCTACATAGACCCACCTTATAGCAGTCACACATATTTTTCATATTATCACATATGGGATTCAATTGCTCGCTGGGATAAACCAGAAGTTGGGCTGAAGACGAACAGACGTATTGATAGGGTTACATCTGCCGATGAGTACGATGAAGAAATGTCTTCGCCTTGGAATTCGAAAACGCACGCTTTAGATGCGTTCAATAAGTTATTTAAACTATTACCTGTTAAATATTTACTAGTGAGTTACAGTAACGAATCGTTAGTTCCCATAAATGATTTGATAGACCTGGCACGCAAACATGGAAAAATATTAGTACAAGAAATAGATTACAAACGAAATATTATGTCACAGATTGGAAATGGTGAAGTTGGTGGAAAACATAACAAAGAATATTTAATATTAATTAAAAAAACAGTTTAAACAATAGTCAAAATTTAAAAATATATGAGTCTACAGGATGTCGATATTGATATTGTAGGATATACTGGAAAAAAGGATTTTCAAGTTATAGGTTCATATGTTGATAAGACACGCTATACAGTAACTGTGATTCGCTTAGATACTTTGAAATGCGAAGGGTGGACTGAAAAATTATCCGTATTGGTTAACTTTAAAAAGGCAAAAAAGAAGGCAATCATCACTATAGGTTCCTCTTCTATATCTAGAAAAGTTATCGAAGTTGAATCGGAAGTAGATTTGGGTGTACCAGGTTCACAAACGCAGGAATTTACGCAATATAATCCTCAGACAGTGCCTGATTTTCAAAAAATATCAAGGGCAAGTTTCAATAAAAAGTTCAATTCAGGCTTAGTCAAGCTTCCAATAAATTTATTTGCGGTCGGTTTAATAAACGACTTAGTTTATATGTATAACGAAACAAATGAGATGCTATATATGATAGAGTTGACTATTTCTAAGATTGTAAATACTGTTATAGAACAAAAATTATATAATAAGTTGTATTTTGTCATATGTGCTACGGATGGATATTTAGAGGGGCATTTCCCATCAGTAAGAAACGTCCCTTTTCAAATCGGGGAAAATGATGCGACAGATAAAAAAACAATAAAAATGGAAGTTTCAAATACTTACCCAGTTTTTTATAATAATAATTTTATTTTTGCTCAAAACAACCAAAATGGTGTTGTAAACACGATAAATTTGCCAGATAGGTATTATTTTTATATGAATAGATATAACGAATATCGATCTATACACAATGGTATGCCATTTGAAGAGAAGAAAAATATGATTGTCTACGGTTCGCAAAAGAGAGGAACATTTTATAATTTCACCGAACGGAGAGACATAAAAATAAGCCCACGTGAATACTTTTATAGCGACGCGGTTCCAAAAGATAATATAGTTGCTCCAAAATGGATTACTAGAACGGAAATGGTGAAATACAAATATATATTAGACATTGATGGACATGCTAGCACATGGGACGCAACTGCATGGAAACTGAATTCGGGTTCTGTTATATTAAAATCAGATTCCTGTTGGAGCCAATGGTTTTTTGATTTGTATAAGCCATGGATACACTATGTACCAATAAAGGACGATTTTGGCGATCTTCAACAAAAGTTTAAATGGTGTGAAGAAAATCAGGAAAAGTGTCTAGATATGATTGAAAAATGTAAGGCTCTGTTCCAAGAGGTTTATCGCAATGAAAACGTTGTGAAATATATAACTGATTCAGTATATAAATTAAATGATCTGACGCCTTATTTAGTAGGTAAGCGTCGCCTGTTTATAATCAGCGATGGTCCCAGAATCAATGGTTTAAATATGACGCTTCTAAGTGGGTCTAGTAAAATAAGTGCTATAAAAGAGTTATGCGAAAAGTTAAATAAAACCGATATACTTTTGTACGTTAACGCACCGCTCACAGACATAAATAATAATTTTCAACCTTCTAAAATTCTTGAAGCATATGATTCTATAAATAAGAAAATTGTTTATGGAGCAGAAAAGAACTTGTGGCCGGAATCTGCAAAAGATTTATACGTTAATTTATGCAAACTGGCACCAGAGGAAAATCCATTTAAATATCTAAACTCGGGTTTTTTTTGTGCTGAAGCTGGGGAAATGCATAAAATGCTAGATGAACAGGTTTATGAAAATGGAAATGAGCAGGAATATCTGATGCGTGTATATGTAAAACAGCGATATTCAATGAGTTTGGACTATAATCAAAAGCTTGTATTGAATACATTTAAATGCTCAGGCCAAGAAATTGTTAAGTTTAAAAGTGGTGGCACACCGTTCATACACTTTAATGGTGGTAGATAAATGAACAAAACTTTAGACAGGTGCTCAATTTAAAATCCCATTTTTTTAACAATAATTCGTACAAATTATTGTTAAAATTGTGCCTATTTAAGCACCGGTTAGTAACCCGTGAATTTCACCCAAGATGCTGAGCACAGGTTAAAAAACAAGCCTATATTCTACCGTGAAGCACCGAAGTTAAGTACACCCCCTTTCAGAGGGGTGTACTTTACTTTATCGTAGTTCACAGCTACGGCTGTACGAACTTGTACACACTTTGGGTGTACCGTGAAAGTGCCGAAGTTAAGTACTCCCCCTTTTGGTGTAGATTACTTAACTTTATGGAACTTTCACGGTAGCAGCCGTGCGAAGTTGTCCCCCTTTGGGGGTACTTAACTTTGACACTAGCCGATAAAAGAAGGTATGCTTAAGTTTTTTTATAAATACAATAGTGGCATTTTTTCCCAAACAAGAGGCCAATATTGCTTTAAAAAAAATGAAAATGTCTTTATTGACATCTGTTCTTTAAAATGGAGCCTTTATCATACGAACAACTGGTGGAGGGTAATCTCTATATACGCAGATTCAGAGATAATGGGCAAATATTACCAGCAGCAGTATACAAAGGTATTTGCTTGGCACAAACGGATTTCAACGAAACAATATATATAAAATTTGATGCGGGTTTCAATGCCTGTTTTATAGAACCAGCATCAAATTATGATATATTTGACATCGAAGCATTTATTCCCCCATTTGAACCTATAGCACATTATATCTTGAATATATCTAATTCAGAACACATCGGTGACCTGGTTGAAGGCATAAATATTAAATTAATTGATGAAAAAGATCCTATAAGTTACGAGTTATTTAAAAATGGCGATGCTTGCTTGAAAATTATTCATCCTCAAGGCAATGTGACAACCGAAATCAAGAATACTACATATAGGTGTTTCGTATATAATCAAGAATCCATTCAGACTTGGTTTAATACCGGTAGCAGTGAAGAGCCACAGACACGGATTCCTTTGAGACAGGATATGCTGAAGCGATTCACTTATGTGATAAACTGAAGCCAATAGTACACATTTTCTATTCAGAACTCCCAAGTCCACTAAATAAATTCACAATATCTAAATATAAGTTCAGTGATTCATTTATGTAATCAGGAGATTTACAAATCTTGGCATTTTCCTTTAATATTTCTATGTCAAACGCAATAAAAATTGCAAATAATACAACAAATAATCTAGATAACCATATATGTGTCATATTTTTTTCCTTCTTTCTGGAAAATAAAGCAGATGCTATAAAAGACAATATAAGTATGAATAGCATTCCAAATAAATAATTTTGCCAACTAATTAAATTCTGGTTGTCAAAAAACCCGATAAGTGTCATTGATACAAAAATTAAAGCAACATCAAATAATATTTCATTTAACTGTCCTTTCATTTTTAGGCGATTTGTTATGCTGACTAAAATCTGTCCAAATAAAACGCAAAAAATAATAAAAAGGACATATATATATACAAGCTTTTTTGACTATTAATAATAATATAAGATAGAAATAACACGGCTAAAAAAACAAATAAGTTATAGGTTTTTTATCAAGCTCATTGATAAAAGGGCTTTCTGTGCTAATGCCTGTAATTAATAATCCACCTAATAAATGAGCAAATGTGTTTGCTATAAAATTTGGGCATGTTGGCATAACCTTGTTTTATGTATACATTTTTAAATTGCATAGCGTGCCGTCCAAGCAGTAGCCCTTTCTACAAACAACGGATAACTTGTTTTATATTCATTAGCAATTTCAGGCATAAGTGGGTCGTCAGGATTGGGTTCTGAAAGAAGGCTACATATGCTTAGAAGCACTTTAGAAACAGTCAGAGCCGGCGACCACTGATCCTTTAGAATATCAAGGCAAATTGCACCAGTAGTGTTGATATTAGGGTGATAAATCTTGGTGTTAAATGTAACCTTAGGTGGCTTAAAGGGATAATCAGTTGGAAACTGAATAGTTAGCTTAAACATTCCGCCGGCATATGGCGTCCCAGACGGTCCCATAATCATGGCTCCCCAAATGTAAATATTGGACTCGTCTACTGGTCCAGCACTACAATTTTCAGGGGCATCACGCCTGAGGTCGCTAATCTCTTTGTTGATTCTTTTAATAGACATTGTCTTTTAAAAGTATTTACAAATACCCAAGGCGTTCAATTTTTAACATAAAATCAAATGGCGGTCAACAAGATTCACATAAATGTAAGGTTAGGGAACTTAATAATATGTTATTACAAGATACAATTGAAATAAATCTAAATGGAATAGGTCCATATAGAAATATGTCACCATTTTTGCTTAAATTAATCGTGTCATAAGAAGGCACAGTTATTTCTTGTGAAGCCAGAACCCCGAAATCAGCGGTTTTATTTATAAATCTATATAGTTGCTTCCCTAAAAAACCGGGTTTATTGGAACCACATACTGTAAATTTTTCATTCTGATATATGTTAGATATTCGGATGGTTGGATCCGGGCAACTGGTTTTTTTCAAACGAATAAAATCGCCAAAATCTATTTGAACAAAACTTGTTGAACATGAGTCATCGTCTTTGATACAACGTATGCCCTTGTTTGTTGAATGGCAAGTTCTTAAATATAAATTAGTTTGAAGCCCATTATCTGTAGGGTCTTTTATGGAATAACCAGAAACAGTCAAATGTAGTTGGTTACAAACCTTATAAATATATTTGGTTGACGATTCCCGCGAATCACAAAGTGGACCAGATGGTTTAGAAAAATCAATATAATATTTTTTTACACACGGTTTATGTTGGCAAGGTTCGCCCTTTTCCCCCCGTTCGCCTCTTTCCCCCTGTTCGCCTCTTTCACCCCGTTCGCCTCTTTCACCCCGTTCGCCTTTACAACCTTTTTCTCCACGTTCACCCTTTTCCCCTTCACAACCTTTCTCCCCACGTTCACCCTTTTCACCACGCTTGATTTCACTTGTATGCTCTTGATATTTGTGATAATCACGTTTATCTCTATTTTTGCCAGAGCAGTGTCTGCTCTTATTATGCGTATATCTATTGGAACTAGAGTCAGATTCATAGTCTCTTTTACAGTCGCATTTATAATTATCACACATTATATTATAGTCGGGGCAAATATTTTAAATTATATTTTGTATTTACGGTACATTCATATATCAGATTTTTTTGATTAATAATGTGTATCTTAAAAGCGGCCCACCGTTTACGTTATCCTTTTGTGGTATGGACAATGTTAATGTTGTCCAAGTAGGAACAATTATACTCATAATATCATTTTGGTTGATCTTTACGACAAACCTTCCTTCAATATATTTTCTATTTCCTTCAACAACTGTATACGCCAATTCTATACCCCCAATAATTATTTCAAGGTAGCGTTTATCATCGTAACAAAGCACTTGAAACCCTATCTCATAATTACCCGATTCATTAAATAGAAACTCGGTTCCGCTCGAGTTTTGGCTCACGCAATTTCCGCAAACAGCTATTTGATTAGCAAAAGGGATTTTTTGTCCAGCACTGAAATCAATTGTATCGTCTACCTTTTGTAAACCATAAAAATAAGCAAAACAAGGTTCATTAGAACTGCCTTTAGGGCCTGTATACCCAGTTGGCCCCGTAGAACCATATTCGCCTTTGGGACCGGTTGGCCCGTCTTCGCCATTACAGCCATGTTCACCCTTATGCCCGTGTTCACCCTTAGAACCTGGATCGCCTTTTGGGCCAGTCACCCCAGTATGACCTCTAGGCCCATAACCCCCCGTCGGACCGATAGGGCCAGTACATCCGTCTTCACCTTTATCCCCCCGACAGCCTTTATCACCCTTACATCCGTGCTCTCCGCGTTCACCTTTACAGCCACTAGGACCGGTAGGTCCTGTATCACCCTCTCTGCCAGGTGAGCCTTCGTAACCACGTTCGCCCATTTCACCATCTTCGCCTTTACAACCATCATCGCCTTTATCGCCTTTACACCCTTTCAAACCACGGTCACCTACGTCACCTTTGTCACCCTTTTCACCGCGTTCGCCATTTTCGCCTTTATCTCCTTTATCGCCCTTTAATCCTCTATCACCCTTTTCACCTTCATCTCCTTTATCACCTCTGTCGCCTTTATCTCCTTTATCGCCTTTTAACCCACATTCGCCTTTTTCACCCTTTTCACCCTTTTCTCCTTTTTCACCCTTAGAACCTTGGAGTCCTTCTGGACCAGACGAACCCTTACATCCTTTTTCACCCCGTTCGCCCTTTTCTCCTGGAGGCCCTTCACATCCCCTTAACCCACGTTCGCCTTTTTCTCCCCTGTCACCTTTTGGACCTTGTTTGCCGTCTTTACCATCTTTGCCATCTTTGCATTTATGGTCATAGGAAGGTTTATTACAAGAATCGTCGCAATGTTTTTTTTTACATGAATTATCACAGTGCTTTAAACGTTTAGGTCTTTCGCATTCATCGCAATGACAAGTCTCAATGTGATGGCTGGGTTTTTCGCACTCGGTGCATGAACATCCACTTTCGCTGTTTCTATCGCACATTATGTTTTATCGGGACATTTTTTAAAAAAAGAAGATTTTTGTAATACGCCCCGTCTTTCTATACATTTTTCCCGGACATATAAACATAGTCATTTATTAAAAAGGAATGAACCTCACAACAAGAATAGTATTAACAATTCTATTGGCTATTTTTTTAACGATTGTTCTATATTTGTTAAAAAATCGCTCAAACATATCTTCTCAGTTTGCGGTTCCGATTCTTGTGGCACTTCTTACAAAGTATGTTATTGGAGACTGGGATAAAGCTTTTCAATGGTCTGCGTTAGATCTAGCTTACTGGGTAAGTATTTTTTCTGTAAGTTATGTAACATTATTTATGATAAGTAATGGTAAGTTCCGATAAATATATGCGTAAAAAAGTATAAAAATATTTCTATGTATACTCATAAGTCAAAATGCCGTGTAAAAGATGCCTGGAAGCCCCGGTCGCTCATAGCTTTAAATATTTCGGAGAACTAAAAGATATGAAATTGTATTATACTTCTCCAGCAAGGGCTTTAGATTACAAAGAAACGCCTGACACATTAACATATTATAAATCACATATAGATGATGCTAAATATACAAAATGGATATGGGTTATTGACTGTGCTGGTATGCAGATGAAGCATTGTTCATCAATAGAAATAATTAAAAAAATAATGAAGATACTTTTAGAAGAACATAATGGTTTACTTGAACAAATATGGATTTTACATCCGAACACATGGATTAAAGGTGCTGTAACAATAATGAAACCGTTTCTTAAAAAAGAAACTATAAATAAGATTAAAATATTAGAGGGAGAAAAATTAGAGTTACTTATAAACCTTGAAAAAACAGGATTAACAGGCCAACCCTTAAAATGGCTTTTGACTGTATTTAGTATGCCATTTGAACCAACAGTTTTACCAGAACCTATTAAATAAACGCTCTAAAATTACGTATTCGTATAACAAATGCTAATTTTTTCCAATGTAAAGGAAAAAACACGTATTTTGTTCGAATCTATTTAAGTCGCTAATTATCGGTTTTGCCCGAAAATGTATAAAATAAAGTACTATAACAAGTAATCATTAGAAATCCACTAAATCAAAACCCAGTCTTTTACCCTTTATAAATACGATGTATTTTAATCTCATAAGAAAGCCCAAAAAGAAAAACAGGCGTATTTGCCCCTTCGGCCTAAAATACGCCGTATTTAACTCCCCTACAAAAAATACGTCGTATTAAAAACTGCCCTAAAAAATACTTAATTTCGATAAATATATTTATCGAAATTAAGTATTTTTTAGGGCAGTTTTTAATACGACGTATTTTTTGTAGGGGAGTTAAATACGGCGTATTTTAGGCCGAGGGGGCAAATACGCCTGTTTTTTAGTTGGGGGTTAAATACGGGGTTTTTTGGCTGAAGCTGAAAAATCAGGGTTTTTTCGACTTGGTTTTTTGGAACACTGAAATACAGGGCATTTTTTTCGGTCTGGTAAAATACGGGGCATTTTTTGGTCGAGGTTTTTTTTTTGAAATTTGTTAGAACATGGCAATTACCCTCGAAATGACACTTTTTACAAGATACGTCAAATACAAAGTATTTTAGACCGGCACTAAAAGTTAGAGTTAATGGGAAAAATTTGATTACCGTAAATTAAATTATTTATCACAGATATAAATCATGAAAAAAAGCCAGTGTGGACCATTTTATACCCGCGAAGGAGGGCACGGATACTATAAGAATATGTTATCGCACGAAGAAATAGAGTTCAATAGAAATAACTTTATAAAACCTTATTCTGAGTCAAATACATATGATTGGGGGGTTGAAATTAAAACAGTTACGTCTTATAAAACTTCAAATAGTGGGTATTTAAATTTAGACAGATGTTGCGGACAATCCTATTGTGGTGGTTATGGCTGTCCAATCGGAGCCCCTATTTCGTTTATATCTCAATTAGAAATACCAATCAATGTTACTAAATTATCCTGTGCTGATAATGGATGGAAATTTATGCCTCAACTCCCGCCTAAATTGATTTATTTAAATTGTCGTGAAAATGAATTAACTTCTTTACCCAATTTACCAGAGGGGCTTATTTATCTTGATTGTGGTCTCAATAAATTAACTTCTTTACCCAGTTTACCAGAGGGACTTATTTATCTTGATTGTGGTATTAATAATTTAACATCTTTACCTAAATTGCCAGAAGCATTAGAAGTTTTGATATGTAATAATAATTTAAGCGATTTATCAGAAATCCCCAAGAGTCTTAAAGAAATATGGGTCGTGGAAAAATAAATAAGAATGCTCATTTAAAATAAGCGTGGGTCTAAAGGTTAAAGAGCCGGTTTGAAATGTTCGGCGGTCTAATTGCATCAAAATAGGCTATGTTTAAAAAAACAATAATTAGACCAATGAACATTTGAAACGGTCACTTTTAGAAATTTTTGCTCTCTAATTCTTTTACCGGAGTGCCGGTTTGAAATGTTCGGCGGTCTAAAATACGAACTAATATAAAGATTAATTATTAAACTTAATACAGTATGACTATTCACATTCAAACTTTTGAGTTTGATATAAAGTTTTGGATTTTTATACCTGTTTACAACTTTGCCAAGTATTTAAATAAGTGTTTTGAATCATTATTAACACAAACTTGTCATATGTACTCTATTGTAGTAATAAACGATGGTTCTACAGATGATTCTAATGCTATAATTAATAAATGGAAGGGCATATTCGAGGAAAACGGAAACGAACTAACTATTATTAATATACATACAAATAAAGGGCCAGGTTTTACAAAATGGCGTGCCATTGAATATATTAGACAGGTTGCTGAAAATAAAAATGATATATTCACTATACTTGATGGCGATGACTATTATGCTACAAATTCTGCTCTGGAAATAATTTTTTTAAAATATTTAGAAACGAAATGCTGGTTCACCTATGGTTCCGCCGAGGGAGAATATACAAATCAGGTAGCCCCTATTTCAAATGATATAGTTTTTCGACTTAGAGAAAAACGCCCCACTTTCCAATTTGTACACCCAAGAAGTTGCCTTATTTTTTTATTAGATTATATAGATCCTTCGGATTTTCAAGATTGTAATGGGGGGTGGTTATTGCGTTCTACAGAAAAACAATTCGTATATAAATGTATTGAAATGGCAGGATACAAACGAGTGTATAACATACAACATAAACTTTACATATATAGAGCTCATCCTGACAACGTTAGGCATAAAATAAGCAACGATTATAAATTAGCTATTGACGATTCAATAAATGTCCGCAAGCCCGCAACTTCTATAGTAGAGAAAATACATTTAATTATGTGTTGTTACAAAAGACACCATAACTTAGAAGCAATAATCAAATCAATAGAAAACCAAAGCATAGCAGATAGAATTGTGTTACACATAATAAATACAAACCCTGAAAAATGGGAAGAAACTATCAATGTTAAAAAAAAATTGCTACCATTTTTAAAAAATATAACCCTTAAATTTTGTAATACACAACGAAATTTGTATGGTTACGCAAGATTTTTATATACTAAACAACTTATAAAAACTGAAAACGTTCCTTATGTTATTTTCTTTGACGATGACCAGATTTTACAGCCTATGTGGGTTGAAAATATTTATAATCAAGCTGAACCAATGACATATGTATGTTGGTTCGGTAGAATTTTTAATAAGTCCGCCCCTTGTGAAAGGATATCTTATTGGAATGATATGATAGATTCCGGCCACAGAAAAATCGCTCTTTACCCAGCTGATATAAACACTTTTGATTATGGAGCCACGTGCGGTTGTTTAATTGACACCAATGTATTTCGTCTAAAATTGCTGTTCAGATGCCCAACTAGATATAGAAACGTGGAAGATTTGTGGCTGTCTTTTATAGTACTACAGGTTTTGGGAAAAAAAATAAAATTATTCAGAATGCCTATTAGACACGACCTATTTGATGATACAGAAGAAACAGCATTATATTTGACTATTATTGATGAAAAAGAGGCATTCTTAAAAATGCTTATAGACGCCGGATTTTTAAAAAGCACCCATATTAACATAGATGCCTTGGAAAAAATATTAGATGTAGACGATTCTGAAATATTGATTTCTCATTTTACATACCAATAAAAAATGTAAATATAAATTATAATGACTGATAACGACGATGTGGTTGGTGGAAAGCTCTTATGGAATAAGGAAATTGACGCTATGTTAGCATGTTGGTGCGATCAGGCAAAAAGCTTCGAATGGATGCACACAGAGGCTTACGCACGATATGATAAAAAATCTAAAATCATGATGATAGCCTCAAACGTGCTCACAGCTATTTGTGGGCTTTCTAATGTTATTGCAGGTGGAACAGAAATTGATGGATTTCAGCTTTCGTGGGCATTTGGTTCATTATCAATATGTATAAGTATAACAAATATGCTTCAAGAAAAGTTGGCTTACGCAACAAAAGCAATTGAACATAGACAATATAGTAATAGTTGGGGTGTCATAAGACGTAAAATAGAAGAGGAACTTGTGATACCAAGGGGGTCTAGAAAAGACTGTAAAACATTTATGAAATTTCTCCGTCAAGATATTAATCAAGTTTCTGTGGATGGTAATACGAAAATACCACGAGATATACGCCAAAGCTGTTATGAAAAATTTAAAAATATCCCTGAGTTTGACTTGCCCGATATTTGTGGAGAGATGGAACACACTAAAGTTTATATTGAAAAAGAACAGAGTGTCGGAATTAATCTTCCATTATTAAATAACATTCAATAAGATTAAATAACAATAGTTTTCAGACCTTTTGACATTTTAAAACTAATATACCCTCAAAAAAAAGGGTTCAAAAATTATAACAATTGTTTACCCTTGTTTTTTTTTAGTAATTTAATAAAATCCTCCACCATTAAACATCTTTGCTGTTAGTGAGTTTGCGAAGTTTTGCGTTGCGAAAATTTAAGATACAACGGTATAGCCAGTATAGATGAAAATGGCGTCGACTTACAAGTTCTCGTACTGACGAAGTACCAAGTGAAGCGTGCTTTCCTTCTGGATGTTGTAATCAGAAAGAGTTCGCCCGTCCTCCAACTGCTTGCCTGCAAAGATAAGGCGTTGCTGGTCAGGCGGAATACCCTCCTTGTCCTGAATCTTCGCCTTCACCTGCTCAATCGTATCAGATGACTCGGCGTCCAGAGTAATCGTCTTTCCAGTAAGCGTCTTCACGAAGATTTGCATGCCACCCCGAAGGCGAAGCACCAAGTGAAGCGTGCTCTCCTTCTGGATGTTGTAATCTGAAAGGGTTCGACCGTCCTCCAACTGCTTTCCCGCAAAGATAAGGCGTTGCTGATCGGGCGGGATACCCTCCTTGTCCTGAATCTTCGCCTTCACCTGCTCAATCGTGTCAGATGACTCGGCATCCAGCGTAATCGTCTTTCCAGTAAGCGTCTTCACAAAGATTTGCATTTTTCTTTTTTTTAAAATTAATAAAGCACATACACGCATTTCAATTTTTGCCTTTTTTACGCTTTTTAGGCCTATATTTAATTTTTCAAAATCACGCCTTGTTGTTAGTGCGTGGAGATTTTATGATAAATCGTTTGTTATTTATCAAAAATTAATGTTTTATGATATTTATATGAAATATAAACTTATAATGGCGAACAGCATTGTTTGAAATATAAAAAAAAACAAGGTATTTTATATTTATATTATGTTACCAACCAGTACCAAAGTTAAGTACCCTTTTGGGGGTACAACTTCGTATGGTCGTAGCTGTAAAGTACCGAAGTTAAGCACACCCGTTTTAAGAGGGGTGTACTTAACTTGGGTACTTCACGGTACAAATACAAAATATAAGTTGAATAAAATGTATTAAATTAAACAACTACTCGTTGAGTACCGTTAAGATATTGAAAATTTGAAACTAAAACCGTTATTTTATTCATCGAAAAAATTACATATGGCGACTATTTTAAATAAAGTCTGCTTTATCCCGAAAAATACCAAACGTAAGGCCGTTGAAGTAGCATCCAATATAGTTGATGCTACTTCTGTTCCTAAAATTTTGCGAACTAGAAACGTTGCGAAAAAAAATGAGGATGCTGACCTAAAACTAATTGTAAAAGCCATTCATGATAAAACGCCCACGGGACTACGCCTTATTGAGGGGTTTAAACAAACCTTTAATAAGGAACTGCTTGATGCGTGCCAACCAGAAAAGGCGGGTGGCCGTTCATTTCATTATGATTTTGAAATTAATATTTTGGGGAAAGGTTGGCGTCAAGTGGAACACAAAGGTGGCCACCTATTTAAACCAATAGACCCATTACAGCCACCCTGGATTCAAGGTGTTCAGTTTTATAATGGACCTGGTAACCATTATTCACTTGGCCTTCGTTATGCGAATGATTGGTATGAGCGTTTTATTGCTTCAGGCTATATTTCTAAAAAATATAATATCAAACAAACTATACCTGAACGAGAAGATTGGCTAAAGAAAGATGCTTTCAAACAGGGTGATCCTGGAACACCCTTCGGCAAAGAGCTACTTTGTCTTTTCCGACCTGGCAAAAGCGGTTGTTTCGATGAACGTGATATTATGAAAAAAGAATTCAGAATTAATGAGACGGATTTGAATACTGTAAAAGCCGAAGTCCTTGGGTTGGCACAAAAAGTGCTTTCGGAAAAGCACTACTGGCTACAAATTCAAGGTGACCTTAACGGCCACTTTAACTTTGCTTGGCATAAGAAAATCCAGGTTACAAAAATTACAGATGTATCCATTGATAGTGAAAAATCTGATGTTGTGATTTTATTTAAAACCGACACACTTCCTATAACGGCAATGTTGCGATGGGGAAAGGGACAGGGCTTATCAAACATTCGTATTGACTTGCGATAACCTGATAGCATTTGCTACTGCGTGAATCATCGGTGGGGGCACAGCATTTCCAACTTGTACAATTTTTTCACTAGGCTTTCCCTCTAGCTTATAACTTTCAGGAAATCCCTGAATCTGTTTAAGCTCGTCTGGCAACAGCATGCGTGCGTACGCCGTTCCATCAGGCTTGCGAAGACCAACAAGAAGTCGCGGTTGATGGTCATATGTACAAATAATAGTTTTTGCTGGTGCGTCCAGATTTATAATTTCCGAATGTATTGGCGAATCACGCTTAGTACAACTTAATAGATTAGCATTAGTCTTAAGAACTACATATGGGTGCGGTGTGCCAGTTATGACGGCATCTTGGGAAATTGGTAACGCATAAGTAGCAAAGTCTTCTGGTACATATGCCTTTGGAATCATATACGCACCGTCGGTTGTATTTGTCACAAAAGTTCGCATCGTAGTGGGCGTGAGTTTTGTTGCTTCGGCATTTAGATTTATCCAAAATTGCGTCGTGTTAAACTTTTTAATGCGTGCGGTGTCCCATCCAACAATAATTACGCGTTTACGTTTTTGAGGAACCCCAAATGTGGTTGCTTCTTGAACTTTATATGTTAGATTGTACCCAATCTCTTCAAACGCAGCTTTTATTAGTTCAATCATCATTGGGTCGGTTGCGTTAGGACCGGACTTCATGCGTTCAAGCCCCTGGACGTTTTCACCAATAATAAAGAGTGGGCGTACTAGATTTGTCGCACGAATAAACTGCCTATAAAGCTGATTTCGCGGATCTGTTGGTTTTTTTTTACCCGCGTGAGAAAAGCCCTGGCAAGGAAATCCGGCAAATATTATATCGGCTTTACCATTGTAAGAACTGAATTGTGTATCTTCTATTTTCGTTATATCAGAACCGCCCTTTGGATCGGCTATTTTTTTTGAATCACTAAAATTGGCGTCGTGGGATTTTGTAAAGGTTGCTTTCAGCTCTGAATAAGCTATAACCTTAAAACCAGCCCGCTCCATTCCCAATGTATCTCCCCCACATCCAGAGAAAAGAGAAATCGCTGTATTCTGAAAATCGGTAACGGACGGCAAGACGGGATTACACATACATACTGGTTTACAAGGAATCTTAAGTTTCATATGTTGGCCTAAACCTGATTTGCGGTCGAAGGTTTTTAAACAAATATCACACTTAAACATTGTTTATTAATTATTTCAGTCGAAAATTAGGGAGCAATCAACTTTTGGTGGAAAAATCCAATGTTTTACAAAAACCACTATTAACTTACTGTGTTGGAAAAGTTAATCTATTTAGAATAGCACTAACTTTATACAAATGCTTTGGGGTTTAGCTAAAATTTGTTTAAGGACTCACGCTTAAGTTTTAAACAGATTTTGGCAGTAACATTATTTATACTTTCTAGGAGCGATTTGTACCAATGTTCGGCCTATAGATTCCCTAACGCGTTTTTTGTTTGTTTCGTCCATATAAATAACATTGTATCCCCAGACCAACTCCCTTTCCGCCTTTGTCATTTCAATGTTTTGACAATAGCACATCATAACCATTCTAGATTTGCGTGCTTTTAGCTTTTCAAATAGTTCTTCTTTTGTATCAAACGTAGAGTATATTTTGCCATTTTCCTTCCCAAAGACTATGAGATTTTTTTTTATGGTATCGAATCTAGGGTCGCATAAAGTATTAACATAACCTGGCAAAAAATCTGACATTTTGACTTGATATTATAGTAGCATTATTTTTCATTTTTTTTTTAAAAAAAAATGTGCCATGTTCATGTATAATTAATTCATTAGGGTATAAACTCAATAAGAATATCTCCTTCTTCTATGCCCGAGTGGCCTAATTGACACTATTATCTACCGATCAGTACCCAAGTTAAGTACACCCCTGTTAAAGGGAGTGTACTTAAGTTCGGCACTTCACGGTACAAGGGTCACACTGAAGGTATGGATTATTTGATCTTAAAAAATTAAGGCATTTTGTAATCTATATTTAAAAAACTACAAAATATAAGTTGGAAATTTTTTTTATTAAACCGAAAAACATTGCTCACCCGGATTGTTGTTATATCTTATTAATTAAAATAATAATTAAAAACCGCATTAAGTAGATTATGTATCATATAGAAAAGTTGGAATCAGGTCACTGTACAAACGCCAAATTAGTAATATTTAGTCGTGCCCATATGTCATATATAAATCAGATATTTGGTGATATATCGGTACGCGAAATCATTCAGGAAATAGGAAGTCAAATAAATATAAAGGGCAAGTTGGTTGTTTTGGATGCCGATGAGACATTTGAATACTCTGCTCATCATATTTATCAGCCCGGCAAAACGGCAAAACGACTTGTTTGTAGCGTTGACGAAGGATACCAAAATATAAATGTTGATATTAATGATAATTTGTGTCAATCATATTCATTAATGAATTATTTTAAACTCCCATTTGATAAAACGCCGAGTGATAAAGCCGACATAATACAAAAATATTCAAAACACGTAGCAATGATAACTATGTACAGGGGTTTATTGGAAAATGAGGAATTTGTTGAAAAAATTATATCAGAGATTATACAAAAAGAAAATAATGAATTGTGGACAGATACAACAGATGATAAAAACGAATTTTATTTAATTGAAAAATATAGACGCATTCCTAAAAAAATATTTGAAAATATCGAGCGTGTTTTAAACATATGGGAAGATTACGGATGGCAGTATTTCGTAGAGGATGGCAAATGTTTGAAAAATTTTATTAAATAGAGTTTGTGTTAGTATTTTGTTGCGTTTGTATCAATTCAAGATAAAAGCGACACTATAAATAATCACGCCCATACAGATGAGAGCCATTATACATGCAAAGTTGCTTTCGTCATTTATAGTGTCTAGCTGTTCACGAGTCAACCCAGAAGGCCTGTTTTTCGGGGTTTGTAACTTCAAATTTACCAGGCCGTAGGCAGTTGTTACAGTTCGCGGAGTACCGACGTAATTCTTGCCGGTTAAATCAAGCGTGAACATTTTTGCTATGTTGCGGTTTGTTTTAAAAATGAGATGTCTAACTTTAATATTTCAATTTTTTCCTTTTTGATAAATCGTGGCAAATATCCAGACCTACACCGTTTGATTTATACGCCCCATGATTACAAGGGTGAGCGGGTTGTTTGATCTGAAAAATTTAAGGTATTTTATAATTTATATTATGTAA
>Ga0209358_10001549_pt1 | contig 18116 bp, 10 predicted proteins | sample LauGreFa1BDMLBSN_2_FD_187574 | JGI IMG/M metagenome (GOLD analysis project Ga0209358, IMG submission 187574) | Freshwater lake microbial communities from Lake Michigan, USA - Fa13.BD.MLB.SN (SPAdes) (version 2) | ecosystem: Environmental > Aquatic > Freshwater > Lake | place: Lake Michigan, USA... | reverse complement strand
AAAATAGGGAGAATCTGGATTGTTGACAAAATAACACCTGAGCGTTTTATTCTTGAGGGTCATTCTTTCAAATCCAAGCTCAACAGCTATTTTCCTGCAACGGACAGTTGTAAATAAATCATCCACACAATCGGGCACAGGACCAAATCTGTCTTCCAATTCAGCATGAAATTTGCGAAGATCATCTTCGTCCTTGCAATGATCAAGTCTTGTATACAACACCAATCGCTCTGTAATCTGGTCGACATACTGATCTGGTATATGAATCTCCAAGTCGGTATCAATCGTACAATCATGCACAAAATCATCTTGCTTGCTGATCTCCTCTTTGAATAGTTCTTTGAAGGAAGTCCGCTTTAGCTCTCTGATGGCTTCGTCAAGAATTTTTTGATACATCTCGAATCCAATTTCCAACATAAATCCGCTTTGCTCCCCACCCAACATGTTTCCTGCACCTCTTATATCCAAATCACGCATGGCGATCTGAAAACCACTCCCCAATTCAGCGTGTTGCTCAAGCGTTTGGAGTCTCTTTCTTGAATCTGCCGGTAAAGTGCTGATAGTAGGAGCCAACAAATAGCAAAATGCCTTTCGATTGCTTCGTCCCACTCTTCCTCTTAATTGATGCAAATCGCTCAAACCAAACTGATGTGCATTGTTGACGATGATGGTATTCACATTTGGAATATCCACTCCACTTTCAACAATGTTGGTACAAACCAATACGTCGTATTTCTTGTGAATGAAATCGAATATTCGCTCTTCTAATTCATGTCCCTCTAACTGTCCATGCGCAAATCCAACTTCAACATCCGGACACAAGCGTTTGATGATTGCTGCCATCTCCGGCAAACCATTCACGCGATTGTGAATGAAAAATACCTGTCCACCTCGCTCAATTTCAAAATAAATTGCATCCCTTATAAGATCCTCGTTGAATACCAATACTTCAGTCTGGATAGGCTGTCTGTTGGGAGGAGGCGTATTGATGATGCTCAAATCTCTGGCCCCCATCAAACTGAATTGAAGTGTACGCGGAATAGGCGTTGCAGTCAATGTTAAACAATCAACATTGGTTTTAAGTGTTTTGATTTTTTCTTTGTGTGCTACACCAAATTTCTGCTCTTCATCTATCACAAGTAAGCCAAGATCTTTGAATACAACATCTTTTGCAATCAAAGAATGTGTTCCCACAATGATATCAATTTTGCCTTCCTTTAGCTTTTGGAGGGTTTCTTTTTTTTCTTTGGTAGATTTAAACCGGTTGATGAAATCAACATGTACTGGAAAATCTTTCAATCGCTCACTGAATGTCTTGTAATGCTGATAGGCCAATATAGTGGTGGGAACCAGAACTGCAGCCTGTCTTCCGTCGATGCATGTTTTGAATGCCGCTCTGATGGCGACTTCTGTCTTGCCGAATCCCACATCCCCGCAAACCAGTCGGTCCATGGGTGAAGGACGTTCCATGTCATTTTTAACATCTGCGATGGCCTTGCTTTGATCAGGTGTATCCTCATACATAAAGGATGCTTCTAGTTCGGTTTGCAAGTAATTATCCGGACTATGTGCAAACCCCTCTTGTGCCTTTCGTTCTGCATATAATTTGATCAGATCAAATGCAATTTCTTTTACCTTCCCCTTTGTTTTTTCCTTCAACTTTACCCAAGCATCGCTTCCTAATTTATTGACCTTTGGAACATGTCCCTCTTTACCTGTGTATTTGGATATCTTATGAAGTGAGTTGATGTTGACATACAATATATCATTGTCGCGATAAATAATTCTAACTGCCTCTTGCACATGTCCATTGTTGTTCACTTTCTGGAGTCCACTGAAAACCCCCACCCCATGATCAATGTGAATGACAAAATCGCCCGGTTGCAATTCTTTCAATGCCCTGATCGTGATGGCCTTGCTTTTATTATAAGCCTGCTTTATTTTGTACTTGTGGTAACGTTGAAAAATTTGATGATCGGTATACACTACCACACCCGCGGCTTTGTCTACAAAGCCGCGGTGGAGAGAAACTGGAATGGGAATGAAAGAAATTTCAGCTTTCAAATCAGAGAAAATAGAATACAGTCTTTCAAGTTGTTTGGGATTTTCAGCAAAAATGTAGACTGGATGCTTGGCTGATTCATGAGTCTTTAAATCTTTGATCAGCAAATCAAATTGTCTGTTGAAAGCAGGTTGATCAATAACATCAAACGCAATTTCAAATGAAGGTTCCGGGATCGTTCTGTTCAATCCACATTCCACACAGGTAAAAGAGGCAAGTGACTTCTCAAACTCATCTGCGGGTGTAAAATCATCTGTCGCATGGGTATCTACATTTTCAAAAAAATCTGCATACCTATCCAACATCATCTGCCAATTGGATGCGTACACAATGGTATTGGATGGGATGAAAGACAAAAAATCCTGAAGCTTTGCATCAGCAGTGGTTTGATCAAACTTTGGGATCAGGCTTACCTGTAAAAGTTTTCTCTCACTCAATTGTGTTTCCGGATCAAAAATTCTGATCGAATCCACTTCATCTCCAAACAATTCAATGCGGTAAGGCTTCTCATTCCCAAAAGAATAAATATCGAATATGCCACCACGCATTGCAAACTGTCCAGGTTCATATACAAAATCAGTCCGCTCAAATCCATACTCCACCAATTGCTCCATCAACGCATCGGTCGCTAATCTGTCATTCACCTTGATGGAAATGGTGTGCGCATTCAACACGCTTGCTCCCACTACTTTCTCAACCAATGCTTCTGGATAAGTAACAAGAATTTTCTTATTGCCCTGATTGGACCAACGTGCAAGAGTCTCGGTTCGCAACATCACATGACTGCTGCTCTGCTCTCTGGTGTTTTTATTCGTCTTGAATGAAGAGGGAAAATAAAAAAGGTCAATTGGATGGATGAGTTGCTCGATGTCATTGTGAAAATATGCTGCCTCCTCGGCATCTTCCAACACAATCAAATGATTGTAATCTTTCAATGCAGTATTTCGGTACAAAGAAGAAAATACAACGGAGGAAAAAGAGCCTGCCAGTTTGGTACAGGAAATTTTTTGGGGATGGGGCAAAACGATCCTGTCCGCAATCTCCAAAATGCGGGGGGATTGTGTATAACTTTCAATAAGAAACTCCAGGTTCATGCCTCAACAAGTATGCAAAGATACACCAAAGATTGATGGCTTAAAATACATGCATTTTTTATAGCAATTATTTGACATTTTGGGCGATTTTTTTGGTTAACTTGCTGTATACCCGAAAAATATATATGCGTAAAAAAGTTTTGATTGGAATTGGACTGACAATGTTGATTGGTACTGGAATTGCATATTTCTTAAACTCCAAGGAATCATTCAACTGGCCTCAAAAAAGAATGGTCATTCTGAATGATGAAGATGAAGAATTGGAAGCTGAAAATTCCTTTATGAGAGCAAGGCACGAATGGTTGATATCAAGAGATATAAAAACTGGAACCATTCCGGAAGGAATCCATGCAAGAGAATTGGAATGGCTGAAATCTCAACCGGTCAACAGCAGTGGAATTTTTCAAAGTGCTGTGGCAAATAACTACGACGCAGTTGGTCCAACACAAAATGGGGGCAGAACAAGAACCGTTGTTCACGACATAAGATATGCCACCAACAAGGTTGTATTGGCAGGCGGTATATCTGGTGGAATTTTCAGAAGTGAAGACGGAGGCAATACCTGGAAATTTGTTCATCCTGTAAACGATGTAAGAAGCGTATCAACACTTGCCCAAGATCCTAGCAAACCAGACACATGGTATGCCGGAACAGGTGAAGCCATTGGTGCTTCAGCAGCTTACCCCAATGCATTTGTGTATGGAAATGGAATTTTAAAATCAACCGATAACGGTAAAACCTGGACGACATTGACTGTTACAGCAGACAATGTGATACAGAACTTTGGCTTTTTCGATATCATTCACAAAATCATTGTTCATCCCAAAAACAGTGATGTATATGCCGCAATACACAGAAGAATCATGCGCTCGAAAGATGGAGGGTCTACATGGGAAACAGTGCTTTCATGCAATGTCAATCTGCTCTCAACTGGAGCCTGTGCTTCCACCAGTGGAGCCGGGGTTGGTGATTTAGCGGTTAAATCAGATGGTTCTAGAATATTTGCAGCCATTACAGGCAGAAACAACGTAAGGCATCTTGTAGGGATCTGGGAATCATCAACAGGTGACTCAGCCAGTTTTGTAAGAATTGCAGGCGGTGAAAAAGACGCAGCAGATTCAGTTGCAGGATGGAGAGCATACGACAATAGCACAAGTTCCTCTGGAGATTACAGTGCCGGATGGGGCAGAATTGTAATTGCTCTTTCACCCAGCAATCAAAACATCATGTATACCATGATCGAAAACAGTGAATCAGCATCCTCCTCTAAATCAGAAGCCGACCTTTTTAGAGTTGATATGTCGACCAAGCCTTATAAATGGACTGGAAATTTAGGATCGAACCTGGTTGCAAAAAGAAGCAACAACGCATCTGCTTCAGATAAATACATGGAGCTGCAAGGAGGATATAATATGTTGCTTGCAGTGCATCCAAAAAATTCCAATCTGGTTTTGGCCGGTGGCGTAAACCTATTCAGATCAACAGATGGTTTCCAAACCAAGGACAGTGTGACTTTTGTTGGTGGCATCTCTTCCGATGACACTTATACGGATGATGATGGAGCAAGCCACGCAGATCAGCACAGTTTTTCGTTTGATCCTACCAATGCCAACAGGGTTCTGATTGGATCTGATGGAGGCATTGGACTGATAAGTGATATTACACTTGCAAAACCAGCCTGGTCACTCAGCGCCAGCCAATACCAAACACTCCAATACTACCATGTTGGAATCGACCCTACCAATGGAAGCAAAACCTTTTACGGTGGATCACAAGACAACTCAACTACATTAAGAGACAGATCAAATCTCATAGGCAGCAACCTTCCCGATAGCAACGATCACTATATTCTCTTGGGTGGTGATGGATGCCAGGTCGGTCTCACTAAAAAGAATGCACAAAATCAACAGTACCTCTTCTGTGCAGCACAACTTGGACAGTTCTACAGAATGAGGTTGTTCAATCTCAACACATCAAGTGGTATATATACCAAAATCAAACCCAATAACACAGGCGAAGGAATTTTTGTTACCTATTTCCATTTGGACCCAGACAATACAGATTATCTCTACTATGCAGTAGATGATACAATATTTAGAACGAATAGTTCAGCCACTGTCTCTTCTGATAATTGGACCTTGATGACAGGTGTTGCACCTTCGGTATCTGGGGATATTTATTCGCTTGAAACAACCAGGGGACCCTATTCTACCAACAGCCATCTATTCATTGGAACAAGTGCTGGAAAAATATATAGACTCAAAGATCCACAAGGATCAGAAACTGCAGCACCTGTTGACATATCCCCCAACTCCATGTCTGCCTGTGCCAACGGCGTCTGTCCGCTTGTAAGAGATATAGCAGTGAATCCAAGAAATCAAGATACTGCCATTGCTGTCGTATCCAATTATGGGGCCAATAGCATTTTCTGGACCGGCAACGCAACGGCACCATCTCCGACTTGGGAATTGATTGAGGGCAACCTTGATATTCCATCAGTAAGAGCTTGCGAGATCATTGTAAAAACTACAGGTGTTGAATATTATGTGGGCACATCCATCGGATTGTTCAGTACCACCAAAATCAACGGATCAAGTACAGTATGGAGCAGAGAGGTTGGAGCATCTGGTAAACCTTCCGAAATGCTGAATACAGCAGTCGTAAATTCCATTGCCAGCAGATGGTCAGACAACACAATGGTTGTAGGAACCCATGGAAATGGAATGTTCACTGCCACGATCGGCAATCCCATTCCAGCATCCTCACTGAACAACAACAATCCAACTACTGCAGTCTTTAATCCCATCAGAAATGATGCATTCTTCATCAACAATGTATATCCCACCATCACCAATCAGACAGTGAATTACAAGGTTGGAAATATTTTTGGTGTAAAAAAGATAATGATTCAAGTAACAAATCTTTCAGGTGCAGTGGTGATGAAAAAAGAAACAGGTTATGAAAATGGATTCCTGAATCTTGGCAACCTGCCATCAGGAACTTATGTGCTGACCATCACCAGTGCGGACCGAAAATATCAGACGGCAAAAAAGATCATCAAACAATAAAATAAAACCCGGCAAATGCCGGGTTTTATTTTTTAAGCCATTTTTTGTTTGATGAATGCTGCCAATCCTGCAATAGGTATTCTTTCCTGCTGCATCGTGTCTCTGTAACGAATGGTAACCGTATTGTCTTCTTTTGATTGATGATCAACCGTTACACAAAATGGTGTGCCCAGGGCATCCATTCTTCTGTATCGCTTGCCAATGGTATCTTTTTCTTCGTAGAAACAGTAGAACTCTTCTCTGCAAGATGACATGATTTCTTTTGCAATTTCAGGGAGCCCCTCTTTTTTAAGGAGAGGAAGTACAGCTAATTTAATTGGTGCAACTTTTGCCGGTATTTTCAAAACCACCCTGCTGTCCTCGGTACCATCTTCTTTCTGCCACTTCTCTTCTTGGTATGCATGACAAAGGGTTAGTAAAAACATGCGATCCAATCCGATAGATGTTTCAATCACATATGGTATATAGTGTTGATTGATCTCTGTATCAAAATATTGTAATTTTTTTCCGCTGAACTGCTGATGGTTTTTCAAATCAAAATCAGTTCTGCTATGAATCCCTTCCACCTCTTTCCAACCGATGGGAAAAGCATATTCAATATCCACCGCTGCGTCTGCATAGTGAGCAAGTTTAACATGGTCGTGAAAGCGGTAACTGGAGGATGGAATACCGAATGATTCATGCCACTTCATTCTTTCTTCTTTCCAATAGGCATACCATTCCTTTTGGGTACCAGGACGAATAAAAAACTGCATTTCCATTTGTTCAAACTCCCTCATTCGGAAAATGAATTGTCTGGCAACAATTTCATTTCTGAATGCTTTTCCAACTTGCGCAATTCCAAATGGAATTTTCATACGTGCTGTTTTCTGCACGTTGAGAAAATTGACAAAAATACCCTGTGCCGTTTCAGGTCTCAAATAAACTTCACTTGCTTCATCGGATACGGATCCCAGTTGGGTTGAGAACATCAAATTGAACTGGCGCACATCCGTCCAGTTGTTGGTACCACTGACGCTGCACTTGATATTGTTCTTTTCAATGAGCTGTTTCAGTCCAGAAAAATCATTGGATGCGAGCAATCCATCCATATCAGACAACAACTGTTCAGCTTCTTGTTGCTTGCCAGCTTTTGCCCATTCATCTGCAGCTGCTTCCAACAAATGATCAACCCTGTATCTTTTCTTGGAATCTTTGTTATCAATCATCGGATCACTGAAATTATCCACGTGTCCAGATGCTTTCCATGTAGTAGGATGCATGAAAATAGCCGCATCAATTCCAACAATGTTGTCGTGCATACGTGTCATGGCATTCCACCATGACTCACGGATATTTTTTTTCAATTCACTCCCCCAGGGCCCATAATCATAAACAGCACTGAGTCCGTCGTAAATCTCGCTCGATTGAAACACAAATCCATATTCTTTTGCATGAGATATGATTGCCTGAAATTTATTTTGATCATTGATTACCATAGGGCGCAAAGTTAAGCATTAGCCTTTTAGTTTATCGTTTTGAAGATGCCGGGTGGCATCGCGTGCATTCTTCTTTTCAAAATTTTTCTTCAGGGCATCCTCCAAATCAATACCGGTCTGATTGGCAAGACAGATCAGCACCCACATTATATCTGCCATTTCATCTGCCAAACGATCGGCAGTTTCGTCTTTTTTGAATGACTGATCACCATATTTTCTGGCCATGATTCTTGCAAGCTCCCCCACCTCTTCGGTTAAGATTGCCATATTGGTCAGTTCACTGAAATACCTGACACCGACAGTCTTGATCCATTCATCTACCTTTTGTTGTGCTTCATGAATTGTCATTATTCTTTATTTTTTGTGTCCATTGTAATGGTTACGGGTCCGTCGTTCAACAAACTGACTTTCATGTCGGCCCCAAAAATGCCAGCCTCCACAAGTTTCCCAAGGTCTTCACTCAGTCTTTTTTTTAATGCCTCATACAAGGGTACAGCGTGGTCTGGCTTTGATGCCCGGATATAGGAGGGCCGATTCCCTTTTTTGGTTGAAGCATGCAGGGTAAATTGACTGATGATTAAAATTTCGCCGTTGATATCCTTCACAGATAAATTCATCACTCCTGCCTCGTCATTGAAAATTCGCAGGTTGATGATTTTGCCTGTAAGCCATTCAACATCTTCCAACTGGTCTGTATCCTCTATTCCTACCAATACCAACAACCCAGTCCCGATAGAACCCACCACGGCTTCATTGACGACCACCTGTGCATGAGCAACACGCTGAATGACTACCCGCATGAAAAGTATTTTACAGATGAAGTTATCAAATTGCCTTGATACATGCGGTTATTGCATGAAGCCAATGATGATTCATTCAATGGTCTTACATTTGACAAAAGTTCAACCCTTTGTCTGGCATCAAACAACTTGCAAATCAAACTGCCTGGTACGGCCTGAGCAATATCATTGGAAGGTTTATCAATTATTTGCTGACGCCTCTGCTGACCAGTATTTATGCCCCCGCTGCTTTTGGAGATATTTCTTTGCTTTTTGCAATTGCAGCTTTTCTCAATATCATTTATACCTACGGAATGGAAACATCCTATTTCCGTTTCACCCAGCTGGAAGATGAAAAAAAAGTCTTCAACAACGCATTTTCAAGCCTGCTGCTCACTACCGTGCTGTTTTCAGCAATGCTGATTCTACCGGCTTCCTCCATCGCTGCATACCTGCAATTAAATGGCCATGAAGAGTATATTGTATTTGTTGTAGGAATTGTTGCACTGGACACCCTTGCCGTTTTACCCTTTTCAAAACTCAGACATGAAGGAAGACCCAAGAAATTTGCTTTGATCAAAATTGCTAATATTCTGATCAATGTCCTGTTGGTTGTTTTTTTTCTACAAATCTGCAAGCCTGCATTTGAAAATGGCGAAAAAAACATTTGGGCAACCTGTTACAGTTCTTCGATAGGAATTGGATATGTTTTTGTTGCACAATTGATTGCCAGCGGCATTACTATTTTATTATTATACAAAGAACTTACAACATTTCGATTTACAATAGACACACGACTCTTCAAAGATATATTCATTTATTCCAGTCCACTGATTATTGTAGGATTTGGAGGGATGATCAACGAAACCATCGATCGGTTGATGATTGTGCAAAGATTTGAAGGAACGGTTGAAGCAGCAAAAGCCGCCAACGGTATATACAGCGCCAACAATAAACTGGCCATATTGATTGTAATATTCATCCAGACTTTTAGAATGGGTGCAGAGCCCTTCTTTTTTAAAACCTCTTCCAAAGAAGACGCCAAAATCACTTATGCAAGGGTTATGAATTTTTTTGTAATCGCTTGCTGCTGCTGCTTCCTGGCAGTTGTGCTCTTCCTAGATGTTTGGAAATATTTCATGGGCGTACATAAAAATCCTTCTTACGCAGAGGGACTCTTCATTGTCCCCGTATTGATGGTCTCTAAAATTTTTTTAGGCATCTACTACAATCTTTCTATCTGGTACAAGCTCACCAATAAAAATATGATGGGTGCCATCATAACAATCATCGGTGCTGCCATCACTATTGTTGTAAACTATTTATTTATTCCAACCATGGGATATGCTGCATCAGCCATGGCAAACCTCGCCTGTTATGGAATGATGATGATCATCAGTTTATGGTTGGGAAACAAATATTACCCGGTTCCATACCAATGGGGAAAAAGTCTCGGCTATCTATTCCTTGCCTATATTTTCTACCTGCTGCATGATACGTTGAAAAACCAATCCATTGATCTGATGGTTGTTCATATGACAGGGGTTGGACTGCTCTTCTTGTTCATTGCCATCATTCTCTTTGCAGAAAAAGCAGAATTCAAGAGGATTCCCTACTTAAGAAAAATCTACTCCGGGAAATCTTAATTATGCACTGATGTATGGATTGTGTTTCTTCTCATGACCGATCGTGGTTGGAATTCCATGTCCAGGATAAACCATCGTTTCATCCGGCAATGTATAAAGCTTGGTTCTGATACTATCAGCCAGAACATCCGGATTTCCGCCCGGCAAATCGGTCCTTCCAACACTTTCTCTGAACAAGACGTCCCCAGCAATCAATAGATCATCTTTTCTTGAATAAAAAGAAATACTTGCCGGTGAATGCCCTGGTGTAAACAGCACCTCCAATTGATCGTCTCCCAATTGAATTGGTGAAGATTCATCCAAAAAATGAAGCTTCCCCTGATAATTATCAAATGGCAGGTTCCACATCAACCCACTGGTTGGAGCCATTTCCAATACCTTCTGTTCTCCTTGGTGAATATGCAATTCAAGTCCGTAGTGCTCATGGATAAACTTGTTGCCAAAAACATGGTCCAAGTGACAATGTGTATTGACAAGAAGGGTGGGATTGAGTTGTTTGCTTTCGATGAAGCGGACGATAGAATCCCGCTCCTGATCACTGTAACAACCAGGGTCAACTATAACACATTGTAACTGGTCATTGAAAATCAAATACGTATTTTCCTGCAGTGGATTGAATTGAAAAATTTTAACGTTTAACATAGGGTTTATTTCTGGCCTAAATGTGTTATTTTGTATACCTGTGCGAAGGTACCCAATCATTTGAATTGAATCACCATGCGTCGATTGAGACTCTTTTTATCCCTGTTGTTTTTTTCATTTTTTATTGCCAATGCGCAGATAAGCAATGTTGAGTATGGAAGAAACAGGGTACAGTATAAAAAAATTAACTGGACCTACTACCAAACCAGGAATTTCAATAGCTACTATTACGAGGGAGGCAATCAATTGGCAAAATTTGTAGCTCAGGTTGCAGAAGAGGAACTGAATGATATCGAAGAGTTTGTTGAGTATGGATTGCAAAGAAGAGCTAACATTGTCATCTACAACAGTTTTACTGATTACAGGCAGTCAAACATTGGACTTGGTATTGACTGGCAAAACACAGGTGGAGTAACCAAGCTGGTTAACAATAAAATCATCCTTTACTACGATGGCAATTTAAATCACCTTAAAATCAGCATCCGACAGGGAATTGCAAAAGTACTGGTCGAGAACTTGCTGTTTGGAGATGACTTAGGTGAATTTGCCAGCAACCAGGCGCTGCTGGATCTCCCTAAATGGCTTACAGATGGATACATCTCTTACGTGGGTGAAGAATGGAGTCCTGCGATGGACGATAAACTGAAATCTGCTTTGCTTTCCGGCAAATACAAAACGTTTTATCAGTTTGCTTTCAGAGAACCGATTTTTGCTGGTCATGCATTTTGGAAGTTCATTGCAGAACAGTACAAAAAAGAGAGCGTAACTTATTTTCTCTATCTATCTAGGATTTACAAAAGTATCAACACTGCAAGCTTAAAGGTTACGAAGAAAAGATTCAAGGATCTGCTGAAAGAATTCATGGAGACAGCTTCTGATAAATACTTGTCCGACCTGAAAGGAAGAAGAAATCAACCCCGTGGCAATGTTGTAGCAATTGAGACGGTAAAACCCCGTCAGGATTTTTACCGTTTCCAGGCAAATCCCATTGCCAGAAACAACACCTATGCCATGGTGGAGTACAAGAAGGGTATTTACAAAGTTATTTTTGAAGACCTGTCAGAAAAAAGAAAGATTCTGCTCAAAGCAGGCATTCTCAATTATCAGGATGAGTTGAATCCACATTACCCGCTGCTTGCGTGGGACTCCAAAGGGTCTCGCCTGCTGGTGATCTACAATGAAGAGGGTAAAATAAAATTATTTGTTTACGATGCAGTAAGCAGGTTCAAAGCTGTGAAACAGGTTGTAGAGGATTTTCAGATCATTCAGGATGCAAAATTCATGCTCGACAACAATACACTGATATTGAGTGCAGTTAAAAACGGACAATCGGATATTTTCGTTTATAAAATTGCAGAGCAAACCGTTGAACAAATTACCAACGATGTATATGATGATCTGGATGCCTCTTTTGTGGCATTCCCTAATAAAACAGGCATCATCTTTTCATCCAATCGTCCCACAGCAAAAGCAGTCAAGGCAGATACTGCAATCGCATCGCGAAACAGCTTTAATATTTTTTTGGTAGACAATTGGACAAAAAGTGAATTCCGTCAAATCTCCCAACTCACCAATCAGAAATACGGACAAGCAAGATTTCCCCTCCAATACAACGTCAATCACTTTACGTTTGTAAGTGATGCCAATGGCATTGGCAACAGATATGCAGGTTTTTTCTCAACAAAGAAAGAAGGATTGGATACCATCTACAAAGTAGGTGATGAATATTTAAGAAACCCACCTCCCAAAGAACTCGATTCAACGCTAAAGGCCTTTAAAAAATCAGCGCCGGATTCAATTGGATTTATATCCATTTCAAATGACAGCACCTATGTATTTCCGCTGACAAATTACGAAAGCAGCTTGCAGGAAAGCAGAGGAGCTGGCGATAACAACCTGGTAAGTGAAGTAAGACAGGAAGGTGATATGAAATTCTTATACAAGCTCAAAGTAAATGATGCAGTCCTATTGAGAAGAAATGTCAATGCACGGCCCACAGCTTATATCAAAAAACTGATGGAAGAAGAGCGCAAACAACAAAACATCGTCCTGCAACAAAAAGCAACTCAAGAAAAAAAGACCGAAGACAACAAAAAAATATCTCTCTTCCAAACGGAATTTGCAGAAGAGGTTGCAAACAACGCAGTACAACCAATCGACGATGATGCCATCGCATCTACACGTGTAGACTTTCTCAAAAATGCAAAACAGTATGATTATAAATTGAAATTCGGTTCTGACTATGTGGTTTCAGGTTTCAATAACTCTGTACTGGTCAACCGCTTTCAACCTTTTGCAGGCGGTGCAGGTCCCATCTACCTTTCCAACGCAAATAATTTGAATGGAATTCTGAGGATGGGGATTTCAGATCTCATGGAAGATCAAAAGTTTATCGGTGGATTCAGACTTGCAACCAACTTGAAAGACAACGATTACCTCGCATCCTATCAAAATCTGAAAAGAAGATACGATTGGGGGCTCACCTATTATAGAAGCAATCAACAGTACTTCCCTATTTATCCTGCAACCGATATCAAATCAAGACTCGACAACAAATTGGCTTCAAATCTTTACCAGTTCAACATCAGTTACCCATTGAATGAGGTCAAAAGCATCAGAGCCATGGTTGGATATCGAACCGATCGGGTAACCATCCTTTCAGATGGCAACTATTATCCATCACTTACGATGTCAGATACTGTTTTAAAATATGCTTTGGTCAAACTTGAATATGTTCATGACAATACACTGAACCCTACATTGAATATTTGGAACGGACTACGATATAAAATATACGGCGATGTCAATACACGCATGGTCAGTGCAGACAAGTCAGGCAAATACATGATCAATCTTGGTACGGACCTTCGGTATTACTACCCCATTTATAGAAATTTTATATGGGCTTTCAGGACTGCAGCAGATTTTTCTTGGGGAACCCAAAAACTGATTTATTACCTCGGAGGTGTGGAAGGCTGGTTGAATCCCAAGTTCAATCAAAATATCCAACCAGATCCTGATATGGATTATGCATTTCAGACACTTGCTTTGAACTTGAGAGGACACAGACAAAATATTGCCAATGGAAACAACAATATTGTATTCAACTCAGAATTCAGGTTTCCTATTTTCACCACCCTGTTGAATCGTCCCATCAACAATGCATTCCTAAGAAACCTGCAATTGTTGCAATTTGTTGATCTGGGTACAGCCTGGAATGGAAAATTCGATAAAATCCAACGTCCCATCAATGTATACGGTGACGGTTCCAACGTGCAAGTCAATATCAAAACAGGTGGCATCGGTCCATTTGTCGGCGGCTACGGGTTTGGTGCCAGAAGTACCTTGCTGGGTTATTTTTTGAGGGTTGATGCAGGATGGCCCATGGGTACTTTATTCAGAGGCAGGCCTTATTGGTATTTTGCATTGGGGCTGGACTTCTAACATTTTCACGCTAGATTTTGTTGAAAGCAACAAATTACTTGTTCAATTTCACCTTGTACTTTATGCATGCGCAACTAGGTTCGCTTTGTGCGTTTGAAATTTAATTTTTGTAAAGAGATTCCATTTTTAAGGCTATTCTGTTTTTTCTTGATTGGTGTAATTGCTGATCGAGGATACAGTACACAATTTGATTTCATAGCAATCATTCACCTTGCATGCATACTACTTTTCATTTTGATAAACCTTTTGAAGGTTGAGTGGATGTGGAAATTCAAACTATTTCTGTCATTCGTTATTGCTATCTATATATCAACCTGGGGATGCATCTCTTCACAACTGAGATCGAATCTGAAGAAAAAAGCAATGCCGATTGACACTCCATATATCATCAAAATCCATGAAACAAAATCCAGCGGTCAAGCGCATCAGAAATGGACAGCGTCTATATATACAAGATGCAATACAAAATGGATTTTGAAAGGAAAAACATTCTTGTATATCAATAATAATATAAAAGATGAAATTTTCAAAAACGGTGATCTTTTCCTCAGTAATCAATACGTATCGCTGATTAAAAAAATGCATCACCCCGGCGAGTTTGATTTTGAGCAATACAGCAAAATCAACGGATTTTTTTACACGGTATCATTTGATAACGGGAATGCTTTTATCAAAATGGGTAATAATTTATCGCCACTTGAAAAAATCATACGCTCTATCAAAGAAAGCATACTCACACAATTGAGAAAATATATCCCAGATAAGAAGATACTGGGCATTGCAGAGGCTATGCTGATTGGCTTCAAGAATGACATTGATCCGACTTTGAATAAAATATATAACACTGCTGGTGTCAGTCACGTGATTGCCATATCAGGGATGCATTTGGGATTGATATATATGCTTATCAGCCAACTATTCAATTGGATTTTCAGAAAAAGAGCCCTGCAGCTCATTGCATTGTTCATCACACTTCCCATCTTATGGCTATTTGCATTTGTGACAGGAGCAAGTGCATCGGTAATAAGGAGTGTTATCATGTTCAGCTTCATCATCATCGGCAAAAACATATCAAAATCAAGCAGTGGGCTGAATGCATTGTTTGGAGCCGGATTTCTGATGATGGTGATTGATCCGGATACCATATACGATGTTGGATTTCAGCTCAGTTTTACGGCAGTGCTCTCCATCATGATTTTTTACGATGGCGTGAAAAAATGGGTATACACCAAAAATAAGTTGCTTCAAAAAGGATGGTCCCTTGTTGCAGCCTCCATCGCTGTTCAGATACTTACCATACCGTTATTGATTTATCATTTTCAAGTATATCCCACCTATTCCCTTTTGAATAATATGCTCATTGTACCCTTGTCGAGTATTGCGTTGATCGCAGAGGTACTGCTTTGCATCAATCCAATCAGTGCATTGAACGAAATAATTGTATCCAGGCTTATTATAACATGCATTGACTGGATGAATAGATATGCAGCGGTTATGAATAATCTACCGTTTTCTTCAATCTCATTCCCGGTGATGACTGTACAGATGATATTGCTGCATACGCTGGTTATTTTGGGAATCTTTTTCTTCTTGATACAAAAGAACAATCACATCCTGATAATGACACTTACTTGCTTATTGCTGAGTTGTTTGCTGTACTGGCAAGAACAATTCAAAATCAATTCGATTCATCGATTGGCCATATTGAATATGAGAAATGTTGGAACAATCATCCATCAACATGGCAAAAGTGCAGAAGTTTACATGTATGGAAAATGGAAAGCAAGTGCAAATACAAATATTCAAAGAGTACAAAATATCGCAAATCACCTTCATATTCACTCCATCCAGTTCAGACAATTGGATTTCCATCCCCTGGTTATTCAAAGCAACAGATTGAGCAAGGCTATCATCATGATGGGAAATGATTTGCGTGATACAGATGCCAGACAGGTGCTGATTAATAAAAATGAATGGATTGCAGATGGAAGCACCCAACTGTGGAAAATTAGGCGATGGCAAAAAGATCCACAAAACTTACATTTGCGTTTCCTACATACGGCAAGAACGGGTCCCATTTACCTTGATTGCAAGGACTACCACCATTTCTTCCGTGAAAAATAATTTTCATGCAAAAAAAAGTACGCGCTGCCCTGATTTCGGTTTTTTACAAAGATGGACTCGAACCGCTTGTCAAACTCTTGCACGCACAAGGCGTCGTAATATATTCAACCGGAGGCACCCAGCAATTCATTGAAAAACTGGGACTCGAATGTGTTCCTGTTGAATCAGTGACCGCATATCCATCTATACTTGGAGGAAGGGTTAAAACACTGCATCCCAAAATTTTTGGTGGCATTTTAGGCAGAAGAGCTGTCCAGCAGGATATACAGGAGATGAAAGAATTTGAGATTCCTGAAATTGACATGGTAGTGGTGGATCTTTATCCATTTGAAGAAACACTTGCGCAGACAAATGAAGAAAAATCAATCATTGAAAAGATTGACATTGGAGGTCCTTCTATGATCAGGGCAGCAGCAAAAAACTTCAGTGACCTTTTTGTCATTGCTTCAAAGTCCTCATACAACAGTGCAATTGAAATACTATCCAACCAAGATGGGCATACTACCCTGGAGCAGCGAAAGGCATTTGCAGCAAAAGCATTTGAAATCGTTGCGCACTATGATTTTGCCATATCAAATTATTTCAACGCCAACAATGGCGATGAATTTTTATTCGCAGCTGAGCATCCACATATTATGCGCTATGGAGAAAATCCACATCAAACGGGTATTTTCTATGGCCATTTATCCGCGTTGTTCAATCAATTGAATGGAAAAGAGCTTTCGTACAACAATTTGGTAGATCTGGATGCAGCAATGCATTTGATCAACGAATTTGAAGGTGAGAAAGAAGTCACTTTTGCCATCATCAAACACACCAATGTATGTGGCATTGCTACCAGAGGATCGGTTGCTGATGCATGGAAACATGCTTTGGCAGGTGATCCGGAAAGTGCTTTCGGTGGAGTGTTGGTCAGCAACCAGCCCATTGATGCCACAACAGCAAATTTGATCAACGAGATATTTTTTGAAGTACTGATTGCTCCCTCTTATCATGCAGATGCACTTGAAATGCTGAGAAGCAAAAAAAATAGGATTCTGCTGGAGCAAACGAGTCAGCTTAGAGAGAAAAAACAATTCAAGTCAATATTAAATGGTGTCCTCACCCAACAGCATGACCTGGGGAATTATTCCAATTGGGAGGAAGTGGGTGGAAGAGCCTCCACAGATAAAGAAAAGGAAGATTTGAAATTTGCAAACATAGTATGCAAGCATTTGAAATCGAATGCCATTGCACTGGTCAAAGACAGGCAGTTGATTGGCAAAGGATGCGGACAAACTTCCAGAATTGATTCACTGAGACAATCCATTGAAAAAGCTAAGCAGTTTAATTTTGATCTGCAAGGTGCAGTGTTGGCAAGTGATGCATTTTTCCCATTTGATGATTGTGTAAAAATGAGTCATGCTGAAAAAATTACCGCCTTCATTCAGCCTGGTGGTTCTATACGTGACAAAGACTCCATCGCATATTGCAAAGAAAACCAACTGGCCATGGTTATAACAGGCATGCGCCACTTCAGACACTGATGAACAAGAACCATCCTTCTTCTGAGCGAACCAAAGGACTCACAGCTGTTGCAATCGTTTCAATCCTATGGGGCACCACCTGGATGGCTTCGAAAGTTGGGGTAAAACATCTCCCCGCATTGCAGCTCTCTGGCCTGCGACACATTATTGGTGGAGGAATGTATGTGATATATTTTTCTGTATTTAAGAAAATGTATTTGAGGAAAGAACAATTTCCGAGAATATTGATGATGTCCATTATTATGTTTGTGCT
>Ga0209358_10001546_pt1 | contig 18133 bp, 16 predicted proteins | sample LauGreFa1BDMLBSN_2_FD_187574 | JGI IMG/M metagenome (GOLD analysis project Ga0209358, IMG submission 187574) | Freshwater lake microbial communities from Lake Michigan, USA - Fa13.BD.MLB.SN (SPAdes) (version 2) | ecosystem: Environmental > Aquatic > Freshwater > Lake | place: Lake Michigan, USA... | reverse complement strand
GTGGCAAGCGATGCAATTGCCTGCTTGTCGAGACGTCATGATGTCGTAGCCTGCACCGCTGTAGGTTTGAGTTTCTGCGCGCACTATGCCATGAAGTGACGCAATGACAAGAATCATGAGGACTGATCGCATCAAAACATTGTGTCATGTGTCTAAACCATTTGCAGACACTCGTCTTTTGAGCATTTGGAAATTTTCTAGTGCCAATGGTTGATTAACCGTCTCAAGAAAGCGGCGTAAATTAAGGGTTAACCCGTAATTCGATTTGTCGCTTTAAAAGTCATAAACATGCATAATATTTCCAGTCTGTGCGGTTGGTTAATTGTTAAAACGGTTTTCGACTGCATGTTTTTCATCTGATTTTCGATTGCCTTGAGGCCAACCACATATGACCACCGTTCTCCAAAGTTTCGTCGCCGGCCGCTGGAAGGGTCAGCAAGCTGCTCAAGCCTTGCACAGCGCTATCAATGGCAAAGAAGTCGCATTTGCGCATGCAGAAAGCCTAGACTTTGCTGAGGCGCTCCATTACGGACGCAATACTGGCCTGCAAGGCATGCTGGCCATGGACTTTCAGCAACGTGCTGCCGCGCTGCGCGCTTTGGCCAAATATTTAGGCGAACGCAAAGAAGAGCTCTACGCCATTTCAGCCCACACGGGTGCGACCCGCATCGACTCCTGGGTAGACATTGAAGGCGGCACAGGTACTTTGTTTGCCTATGCAGGAATGGCCGCCAGTGAATTGCCAAGTGGCAATTTGATTCATGAAGGCCCGGTAGCTTCTTTGGGCAAGAAAAACACTTTTGCAGGCACCCATATTTTGGTACCCCGTGGTGGTGTGGCTGTGCACATCAATGCTTTCAACTTTCCGGTGTGGGGTTTGTTAGAAAAATTCGCGCCCACCTTCTTGGCCGGTATGCCTTGCATCGGCAAACCAGCGACCGCCACCAGCTACCTCACAGAAGCTTTGGTGCGCATGATTGACCAATCGGGCATCTTGCCCAAGGGCGCATTGCAATTGGTCATTGGCAGCACCGGAGATTTGCTAGACCGCTTGCAGGTGGAAGATGTGGTCACCTTCACTGGCTCAGCAGACACGGCGGCCAAGTTGCGCGTCAATGCCAACTTGGTTCGCAACAGCATTCCTTTCAACGCAGAAGCCGACTCTTTGAACTGCGCCATCTTGGCCGACGACGTCACTCCCGATGACGAAGAATTTGATTTGTTCGTCAAAGAAGTGGTGCGAGAAATGACGGTCAAGGCCGGGCAAAAATGCACCGCCATTCGCCGTGCTATCGTGCCGCGCAAACACCTCGACGCAGTGGCAGAAAAAATCAAAGCTCGCTTGTCGAAATTGGTGGTGGGCGATCCTTCTGTTGAAGGCGTCAAGATGGGCGCCTTGGCTTCCAAGTCACAACAAGCAGACGTTGCTGAGCGTGTGGCCATGCTGTGCCAAAGTGCTGAGTTGGTTTACGGTGGTGATGCCAATTTCAGCTTGGTGGGCGAGGGCGTGGCCAATGGCGCGTTCTTCCAAACCACCTTGTTGTTGTGCCAAAAACCCATGAGCACCGACAGCGTTCACGACATCGAAGCCTTTGGACCCGTCAGCACCTTGATGCCTTACGACAACATGGAAGAAGCCATGGCTTTGGCCAAGCGCGGCAAAGGCAGCTTGGTGGGGTCCCTGATCACCAAGACGCCTGAATTAGCCGCCCAAGTGGTGCCACGTCTAGCTGCCAACCACGGCCGATTGCATGTGCTTGACCGCGAATCTGCTGGCGAATCGACAGGCCATGGCTCACCCTTGCCGTCACTGAAACACGGCGGTCCTGGCCGTGCGGGCGGTGGTGAAGAGTTGGGCGGTATTCGTGCAGTCACTCATATGATGCAACGCGCTGCAGTGCAAGGCTCACCCACCATGTTGACCGCCATCACGCGTGAATACGCGCGAGGTGCCAAGGTCGTTGAAACAGGTACGCACCCCTTCAAACGTTACTTTGAAGAATTGCAAATAGGCGAGTCTTTGTTGACCGCCTCCAAGGTCATTGGCGAAGCTGACGTGAAAGCCTTTGGTGAACTCACGGGTGACATGTTCTACATGCACTTTGACGACGAGGCGGCCAAGGCTTCAGCCTTTGGCAAACGCATTGCACACGGCTATTTGGTCTTGTCAGATGCCGCCGGTTTGTTTGTGGTGGCCGAGCCAGGCCCTGTGTTGGCCAACTACGGCTTGGACACTTTGCGATTTGTGAAGCCAGTCGGCTTGGGTGACAGCATTCAAGTTCGCCTGACTTGCAAACGCAAAATTGATCGCAACAAAAAGGACGCCAACGGCCAAGGGCAGGGCGTTGTGGCATGGGATGTAGAGGTGACCAACCAAGACAAAGAATTGGTGGCCAGTTATGACATCCTGACCTTGGTTGCCAAAAAGCGTTAAGCCAAGTTGACACTAAATCCCCACGATCAATAGGCCTAATTGGGCGATGAATTGGCAAATCAAGCCGCTTCATTTCTAATCGGTACATCGTTGGGGAGTAGCTCAATTCCTTTGTGTTCAGTGAAAAGCGCGGATTCATTTCCGGCAGCACGAAGGAATCAACAAATCGTCATTACGGAGTATTTACTCTCGGTTTGTTGGGCATATAACTGATACATAACAAGCAAAGCAAGACCTTCGATCTCTCGTGCCACACGTGCGTCTAAAGCATTTGTGACTTGTTCGGATCGTTATTGAAGGTCTTTCATGGAATTGTTTTCAGTCCCGTGGTGGTCAGCGTTGCTGGCCATCATTCTTATCGACTTGGTTTTAGCTGGCGACAACGCCATCGTCATTGCGCTTGCTGCGCGCAACCTCCCACCTGAGCATCAAAACAAAGCCATCGTCTGGGGAACCGTCGGTGCCATTGTGGTTCGCTCTGCTATGACAGTTGGTGTCGTATGGCTTCTTAAGATCCCTGGCCTGATGTTGGTCGGCGGCTTGGGACTCTTGTGGATTGCCTACAAGCTCATTTCAGATACTTCAGAAGACGAACATGAAGGTGGCGGCGCAACCACTTTTTGGGGCGCTATGAAAACCATCGTTGTGGCCGATGCCTTGATGGGCGTTGACAACGTTTTGGGCGTTGCAGGTGCTGCCAATGGCTCCTTCGACTTGGTGGTCATAGGTTTGTTAATCAGCATTCCAATTGTGGTTCTTGGTAGCAAATTGGTCTTGCGCTTGGTCGAAAAATGGCCCGTGATCATTCACTTGGGTGCGGCTGTCTTGGCCTTCACAGCAGCTCAAATGATCATCAATGAAAAGTTATTAGACCCCGTGTTTGATGGTGGTGAAACCATCAATCATTTAGCTCGTGGTGCTACTTACGTCTTGGCCATTGCCGGGGTGTTGGGTACCGGCTGGCTGGCAACTCGCAAACAGGTGCAAGAAGAATCAGAGACTCAGTCCATCTAATCAATTTTTTTAACCAGGAGAAAAATAATGGAAACATTCATTGTTTACATAGACGACAAGCAATATGCACTCCAACAAGTTATACCAATGCTGCCAGCGAGTGAACAAACACCGCAGGCAGCCAATTGGGTTTTGATTGGATGTCCGCCTAGGCTGAACCGGCATACGGGTCGTTGGCTGACGCACACCGCCCAAAAGAAATGGCGTCAAGAATGGACGCAAGAAGCAACTTCTGAGTTGACTCAAAAACTTGAAAGCGGTGGAAATACCGTTTCGGTGCGCGTTGCCCATGGCTCTTTGACCGAATTGACCAAACAAATTAAGGGTGAGGTTGGCGCAGCACGCGTGATTGACGCGCGTCGTCCCAAGTTGTCAGTTAATTTGGATCCCGTTACGTCAGACCAGCCACAAGAGAAATCAAATTGGACTGTTCCAGGCGGTGTTCTGGCCATGAGTGCGGCCATTGTGATGGCCAGCGAATAAGTTATTTAGGCGCCAACAAAAAGCCCCTCAAGCGTTTGCTTGAGGGGCTTTTTTCATGGAATCAAGATTGCAATATGCAATCTTGTGTGCTTACATCGTATCGATGAAGCTGCGCAGTTTGTCGCTGCGGCTAGGGTGCTTCAACTTGCGAAGTGCCTTGGCTTCTATTTGACGAATGCGCTCACGCGTCACATCAAACTGTTTGCCCACTTCTTCCAAAGTGTGGTCGGTCGACATTTCAATGCCAAAGCGCATGCGCAGCACTTTGGCTTCGCGTGGTGTGAGGCTGTCCAAGATGTCTTTGACCACATCGCGCAGACCGGCTTGCATGGCGGCATCAATAGGCGCTGTGTTGGCGCTGTCTTCGATGAAGTCACCCAAGTGGCTGTCGTCGTCGTCACCGATCGGCGTTTCCATGGAGATGGGCTCTTTGGCAATCTTCATGATCTTGCGAATCTTGTCTTCCGGAATTTCCATCTTCTCGGCCAAGATGCTGGCATCGGGCTCAAAGCCAAATTCCTGCAAGTGCTGACGCGAAATACGGTTCATCTTGTTGATCGTCTCGATCATGTGAACGGGAATACGGATGGTGCGGGCTTGGTCCGCAATGGAGCGGGTGATGGCCTGACGAATCCACCATGTGGCATACGTAGAGAACTTGTAACCACGGCGGTATTCGAACTTGTCCACGGCCTTCATCAAACCGATGTTGCCTTCTTGAATCAAATCAAGGAACTGCAAACCGCGGTTGGTGTATTTTTTGGCAATGGAAATCACCAAACGCAAGTTGGCTTCGATCATCTCTTTCTTGGCGTGACGTGAGGCACGTTCGCCAGCGTTCATGCGCTTGTTGATGTCCTTGAGTTCGTCCAAAGGCACAACCACGCTAGTTTGCAAGTCTGTCAGCTTTTGCTGCAGGTCTTGCACAGGTGGAATGTTTCGGCCCATGACGGCACTCCAAGGCTTGCCAGCTGCCGCTTGTTTTTCAATCCATTTTAGATCAAGCAAGTGGGAGGCAATGCGTTGGTTGTTCTTGTCACGACCGCTGAATTCGGCAATGAACATCTCTTGGGGGTACCCGCACTTGTCCACAATGATGCGGCGCAATTCACGTTCTTTTTTGCGCACATCATCGACGTGGCCACGCACCATGTCACATAGCTTTTCGATGGTCTTGGCTGTGAAACGAATGGTCATCAACTCATCAGACAATTCTTTCTGCGCCTTTTGGTAGGCGGGCGTACCCCAGCCTTCTTTGGCAGAAATTTTGTGAACTTTTTCGAAGAGTTCAGTGATGCGGTCAAAGCGTTCTAAAGCTTGGTTTTTCAGCTCTTCCAATTTCTTGGTGAGGGCTTTGGAGCCGCCTTTGCCGTCGTCGTCATCCGACTCGTCAAATTCGTCGAAGTCTTCCTCGGCCACATAGTCGTCGGCTTCGTTGATGTTGGAGAAACCATCGACAACGGTGGAGATGACGATTTTGCCTTCGCGAATTTCGCCGGCCAATCGCAAGATTTCAGCAATGGTGGCGGGTGATGCGCTGATGGCGGTCATCATGTCCATCAAGCCGCCTTCGATGCGCTTGGCAATTTCAATTTCGCCTTCGCGTGTCAGCAACTCGACGGTGCCCATTTCGCGCATGTACATGCGAACGGGGTCTGTGGTGCGGCCGAACTCACTGTCGACTGTAGACAAAGCGGCTTCAGCGGCCTCTTCGGCTTCTTCTTCCGTAGAACCTGTGGGCGCGTTGTCTGTGATGATCAGTGTTTCGGCATCGGGTGTTTGTTCGTAAACAGCCACACCCAAATCGTTCAGGGTTGCAATCACCACCTCAAGAGTTTCTGCGTCGACCAGCTTGTCGGGCAAGTGATCGGAAATTTCGCCGTGGGTGAGGTAGCCTCGTGTTTTGCCCAACTTGATCAAGGCCTTGAGGCGTTGACGTCGTTTGGCCATGTCTTCTTCGGACAAGACGGTTTCGTCGAGTCCAAACTCTTTCATCAAGGCGCGTTCTTTGGCCTTGCTGATTTTCATGCGCAGAGGTTTGACTTTTTCAGTGGACTCTGCAACAGGCTCGCCTGCCAGGTCGTCTTCAATGTCGCTTAAATCTTCTTCGATGGGCGTTGCATCTGCCTTTGGCTTACGACCGCGCTTGGCGCCAGCGTTTTTGTCCACTGCTTCTGGCGGAGTTGTTTTGACAGGTTTTGAGGCTGTCACTTTGACTTTGGCTTCGGCTTTAACTTCGGCCTTGGCCGTGTCTTTTGCATTGGTTTTGGGGCTTGCTTTTGCGGCCGCTTTCGCGGGCGCTGCTTTTTTGGAAACGGGCACTGCACTGGCTTTCTTGACCGGTGGGGTCGCTTTTACAACCGGCTTGGCAGCCACTTTCGCAGGTGTTTTGACAGCTGCTTTGGGGGGCGCTTTGACGACTGGTTTGGCTTTCACCGGACTTGCTTTGGTGGCTACTTTGACCGCTGGCTTTGTGGTTTTGGCCGGTGCTGTTTTGGCGACGGGCTTGGCACTTGGCTTGGCGGCTGGTTTGGTAGCAACTTTGGCAATGGGTTTGACGGACTTTTTAGCGCCAGATGTCACTTGTGCTTTAACGGGCTTCTTCGGCTTTGGAGCGGGCATAGTGGACCTCAATACTGCAAAAGAACTAGGAAACAAACGCTGCGTCACAAACTTCTGACGCGAGATGAAATGCCAATGCCGACCTGCGAACAGGCGCTGTCATTGACAAGGTTTTGGGCAAGATGTCTGGGCGAACATTTGGAGTGCAGTCCTTGCGGTAAATTGGCCGTCCCTTGGCGGGAGTTGCGCGGTGGCGTTGGCCGGGTCCGGAGGTGCTGCTGTCGCTCTTGCTTGAAAAGTGGATTATACCCAAGTCCCACTTCAAATTTCAAGAGACTTGCGTACCAATCAGGTTTCTGCGCCTTTGATGCAGATCACGCCAACGTTGAAATGCAGCTGGATCTTGACTGCTTTCTGCGTCCTTTAAGGCTTCAGTTTCTAACATTTTGAGCTGGTCGATCAGCATCAAGTTGAGCAATTGCCGCAACTCTTTGTGTGCTTCGTCAGGTTCGCCTTCGGCCACAGCGCCAGGTGCAACAGGCAAATGACTTCCCATCAGTTTGGCTGCCAAATTGGCAAATGTCTGACTTTGCAACTCAGCCTGAAGCGTTCCCCAGGCCAAAGGGCCATGATCGTGAAATTGGCTCTCTAGCCATCGCATCAATTCGCCGTGTTGTCCGGACAAATCACAAAGCAGGGCATGGTCTTCCGAGGAGAGGGTGTCCCACAAGGCCATATTGCCCAGCACCAAACGGACTGCATGGTCGGCTCGGTTGGCGGGTTGGGTTCTTGGACCTAGGTTGCTGGGGGCATCGCTACCGCCTACCAATCGCCATTTGCCATTGGCATCTTGTTGCCAAGATTTACCATCTGGGCGCTGGCGTGTCTTTGTCTTAGAAAACCCCGTGTTGGCCGATTCATAGGGTGACGGTTGTCCCTCTGGGTCATAGCCCTTGTCCTTGCTATATACCGGGCCATCTAGGGAGCCTCGAAGGCCATTGGCCGCACTAGCAGCAGTGTTTGCAGGGCCTGTGCGTACTTGACCACGTGTTGCTGCGGCTTCAGCTTGTTGCAGCCACAGACCCGCCAATTCGGCAGGGTCGAGTTGAATGAGGTTGGCAAGCTCAGAAAGCAGTTGCCTTTTGAGTGCACCGTCGGGCAATGCACGCCACAACGGACTGGCGTTGCTCGAAAGATGTGCGCGCCCCTCGGCCGATTGAAGGTCGCATCCTTCACCGGCCACTTCAATTAAGAATTTGGAAAGCGGTGTTGCTTGTGCAACGCATTGTGAAAATGCTTCTGAGCCCTGTTCGCGAATGAAACTGTCGGGGTCGTGCTCTTGCGGTAAAAACAAAAATTTGATGCTGCGCACATCGGTGGCATAACTCAAGGCGCCGTCTAAGGCCTTGCGCGCTGCGCGCCGGCCGGCGTTGTCGCCATCAAAACTGAAAACCACCGAGTCTGTGAACCTGAACAGTTTTTGCACATGATCGGGTGTGCAGGCTGTGCCCAATGTGGCTACTGCATTTGGAAAACCCCATTGCGCCAAGGCCACGACATCCATGTAGCCTTCGGTGACCAGGACATAACCCGCGCTGTGTATGCTGTCTCTGGCTTCAAACAGACCGTACAACTCGCGGCCTTTATGAAAGACGGGAGTCTCTGGCGAGTTTAAATACTTGGGGGTGCCATCGCCCATGACACGCCCGCCAAAACCAATGCATTCGCCCTTGATGTTGCGAATGGGAAACATGACGCGGTCACGAAAACGGTCGTAGCGCTTTTCGTCGTCTTCGTTGACAATGACCAAGCCACTCTCTACCAACAGCGGGTCGTCGTAATTTGGAAAGACGCTGGCTAAACTTCGCCAGCCTTCGGGCGCATAGCCCAGGCCAAAGCGTTTGGCAATTTGACCCGACAGACCTCGGCCTTTGAGATAGGCAACCGCTTTGGGCGCTTTTTTCAAATGCTGCTTGTAAGACTCACCGGCTTGTTCCAACATGTCTGTCAGCGTGGTCTGTTTGAGTTTCTGCTCTGCTGCCTTGGCACGGTCTTGGGGTGACACGTCGTCTTCTGGCACTGTCATGCCAGTTTGTTGGGCCAAATCTTTCACGGCTTCAATGAAGGTCATGCCTGCATGGTCCATCAGAAAACCAAGGGCATTTCCATTTTTGCCACAGCCAAAACAATGGAAAAATTGTTTGGTGGGGCTGACTGTGAAGCTTGGCGACTTTTCACCATGAAAAGGGCACAAGCCCATGAAATTGGCGCCCCCTTTTTTAAGCTGAACATAGCGGCCGACAACCTCCACGACATCAACGCGGGACAGCAGTTCTTGGATAAATGATTGAGGAATGGCCACGGGTCTATTTTCACCCAAGTTCAGCCTGAATCAGGCATAAAAAAAGCCCTGCTTTGCAGGGCTTGGTCAGATACGTAAATAGATCAAGCGGCTTTCTTTTTAGCTTTGGCCTTTTTCTTTTTGGCTACTTTTTTGGCTGCTTTGGGAGCGTCAGCAGCAGTTTTGGCTGGTGCGGCAGCCGGAGCTGCAGCGGGGGCGTTTGCCGGCGCTGCAGCAGGCGCAGCGGGAACGACAGGCGCCGTGGGCGCAGGAGTTTGCGCCAAAGTGGCCAAACTGATGGCGCTCAAAGCGCTGGCAATGATGAACTTGTACATGGAACTTCTTTCAAAAACTAAACACGAAGAGAATACCGCGAATTGGAGGAGGGCCGTCTGATCTCAATCAATGTTGAAGGCATGAACTTTAAATTCACCGGTCTGTCTGTCTTCAAAATAATGTTTGAGGGTTTCTTGGACCGTTCTAAAGGCGAGCTCTTCCCATGGAATTTCGGACTCTAAAAACAGACGCGCTTCTTGCGTTTCAAACCCTGGATTGAATTGATCACTGGTCAACTCGGCCAAATAGTAAAGATGGACTTGACCCACGCGAGGCACGCTCATGACGGTGAGCAGTTCACCCATGTTAAAAAGAGCGCCTGCTTCTTCGATGGTTTCGCGTGCTGCGCCTTCTGAGGTGCTTTCGCCCAATTCCATAAAGCCTGCAGGGAGCGTCCATTTGCCTTTGCGTGGCTCAATGTTTCGCTTGCACAAGAGCACGCGCTCGCCAAAGTGCGGCACGGTTCCCACCACATTCAACGGATTTTCATAATGAACCAAATTGCAGGCTGTGCAAACAGCGCGTTGTTTGGTGTCTCCGTCGTCAGGCAGCCGATACAAAACTGCCGAGCCACAGGCTCGGCAGAATTTGATCATTTGACGTTGATAGCTCAAGCTTTTTTCGCTGGGGCTTTGGCCGCTGGCGCTTTGGTGTGCTTTTCAATCAGGGCGCGGGCTGTGTCCAAAAGTTTGCGTCCGTCATAGCCACGTTTGTTCATGTCTTCTACCCACTCCACTTCCAAGGCGCGAGACTTGCGGCGGAACTCTTGGGCTTCTGCTGGGCTGACTGTGAAGATGGTGTTGTTGCGGTCGCTGGCTGCTTTGCGTCCTGGCAAATCACCCTCTTGTTGAGCTTTGCCCAACCAAGCAGATGTCTCCATGCCACTGTTGTTGTCGATGATTTTTTTCAGATCAGGTGGCAGCGAGTTGTACTTGGCCTTGTTCATGGCCATGACAAAGGTAGTGGTGTAAAGGCTGCCACCAGCAGGGTCAAACTCTGCGTGGAATTTGGTCAGTTCATGAACCTTCACGGCAGGAACTACTTCCCAAGGAATGACCGCACCATTGATGGTTCCTTTAGACAAGGCATCGGGAATGCCAGGCAAAGGCATTCCCACAGGAATTGCGCCCAAAGTGCCCATCAGCTTGGTCACTTGACGCGTTGGCGCACGCATCTTCAAACCCTTCAAGTCTGCCACGTTTCGGACAGCTTTGTCGGTGGTGTGAATGACGCCGGGGCCGTGGACTTGCAAGGCAATGACGTGTGTTTCCTTGAACTCATCGGGTGCCATGGTTTGCACATATTCCCAATAGGCTTTGGAGGTGGCTTCTGCGTTGGTCATCATGAAAGGCAACTCAAACACTTCAACGCGAGGGAAACGACCTGCAGTATTGCCAGGCAATGTCCAGATGATATCGACCACACCGTCGCGGGCTTGATCGTACAACTGCACCGGCGTACCGCCCAATTGCATGGCAGGGTAAGCTTCAAATTTGATGCGGCCGCCAGACTCTTTTTCAACTTTGTTCATCCATGCTTTGTGCATGTTGAGCCACACATTGGATTGCGGCGCCATGAAGGTGTGAAATTTGAGGGTCACGGTTTGCTGGGCCAAACCAGTGAGGGCTGGCGCTGCGAGAGCCGCTGCTGCACCAGACTTTAAAAGTGAACGACGTTTAATCATGAAAGTCTCCAATTGGTAGTGAATGTTAACGGATCAAAGTGCCAGAAATTCAAATCTCGTTAACCGACGTATTGAATCAGCCACAGGGAAATCCCGGGGAAGAGCAGCAGCAAAATGGTTCGCAGAGTGTCGCTGATGAGAAAAGGCATGACCCCTTTGTAGCTTTCAGCGATGGGAACGTCTTTGGCCATGCTGTTGACTACGTAGACGTTGAGGCCGACAGGCGGGGCCAATAAACCAAAGCCAACGGTCATCAAGACCATGATGCCAAACCAGATGGCGGTAGCTTCTTTGCCCAGGCCAAAGTCCAGGCCCATGATGAGGGGGAAGAAAATAGGGATGGTGAGCAAAATCATGCTCAATTCGTCCATCACGGCGCCCAACACCACATAGAACAACAAGATGGCTGCAACCACCATCAAGGGCGCCAAACCCCAACCGCCAACCACTTGGGCCAGCTGGTTGGGAACCTGGGTAAGAGCCAATGAGGAGTTCATGACATCGGCTCCGATGAAAATCATGAAGATCATGGCTGAGCTTTCAGCTGTGGCATAAAAGCATTGTTTGAATTTAGCCCAATTGATCTCGCCCTTCAAAAGTGCTGCCACAAAGGTTGAGGCCGCACCCACGCCGGCACCTTCGGTGGGCGTGAAGAAGCCACCATAAATGCCACCAAAGACAATGACAAAAACGGCTGCGATGGGTGCAATGCCTCTCAAGGCTGCCAAAGAGAAGCGCTCAATGTCGTTGTCCACTTCGGGGGCTTGACCTGGCACCAAGCGCACATAAATTGCAATGGCAATCATGTAACCCACCATGGCAATGATGCCGGGAATCATTGCCGCTGCAAACAGCTTGGCAATGTTTTGCTCGGTCAAGATGGCATAAATGACCAAGGGCACAGAGGGTGGAATCAAAATGCCCAAAGTGCCACCGGCAGCCAGGGTGCCCGTCGACAGCCTGCCTGAATAACCGTGGCGCTTCATCTCTGGCAAGGCCACACCCGTGATGGTGGCTGCTGTGGCCACAGAAGAGCCGCAGATGGAGCCAAAAGCGGCACTGGCCAAAACAGCAGCCATGGCCAAACCACCCTTGAAGCGTCCCATGACACTTGCCGCAAATTGAAACAAAGCTTTGCTGATACCGCCCTGCGTTGCAAAGTGGCCCATCAAGATGAACAAAGGAATGACCGATAAGTCATAGCTTGCGAAGCGTGCGAAGGCCAAGTTGTTGAGAAAGCTGGAATAAGCGCCCCAGCCAGTTTGGATCAAGTAGCCCAAAGTACCCGCTGAAAACATGGCCACTGCAATGGGCACACGTAGGGCCATCAGAATCAGCATGGCACCAAAAATAATCAAACACAGTGTGAGGGCGCTCATGCTGTAGCGCCCTCTGTTGTCGCAAACTTGTCACCCATCACGGCTTGAACCAAGGCAATCAAGGCGCTCAAAGCCAGAGGTGGGGTCATGGCTGCATACACAATCCATTCTGGAAAACCCAACATCATGGAGCCAGACTGCGAGACCCACGCATTCATGCCGCCCACAGAAGTTCGCCATGCCAACATGCCAAAAGCCGTGGCCATGAACAAAGCCCCAAGCCGGTCCAGTTGGACGATGCTGGCTTCGCTGGCCTTGGCAGTGAAAAAGTCGACAATGATGTTGGCTTTCTTGAGTTGGCACAAAGGCATGAACAGTGCAATGGCGGCGCCAGTTGCGACACCTGTTAATTCAAAGTCGCCCACAATGGTGTCGCCTGTGGTGTTTCTGCCAATCAGGCTGTAGCACGTCATGAGTGTGATGAAGGTGAGTAAAACGCCTGACAACACACTGCAAAACTTGGCCAGTAATTCAAGAATTTTCATTTGTTATTTCGTACTACGGGGCTTTGAGCCCCGTTACATTTTTTGCCTCAAGTGTGAGCTGGATCGATTTTGACAGTCAATGTTCCCAATCCGGCCACTTGCCCGACCAGAGTGTCGCCTGCGACGACAGCGGCCACGCCTTCTGGCGTGCCGGTGTAAATCAAATCACCGGGTTGAAGTTCCCAAGCGGCAGACAAATGTTCGATGGTTTCTGCCACATTCCAAATGAGTTTGGCAACATTGCTCGCTTGTCTTACTTCACCGTTGACCAACAGGTCTAGGGCTGCATTGTTGACGTCACCCGCTTGTGCTTTGGGAGTGATGGGACCAATCGGTGCAGATTCGTCAAAGGCTTTGCCGATGCACCAAGGACGACCTTGTTTTTTCATGTCGTTTTGAAGGTCGCGGCGCGTCATGTCCAAGCCAACGGCATAGCCAAAAATATGTTTTTCGGCATCAGCCGCTTTGATGTTTCGGCCGCCAGTGCCAATGGCAACGACCAATTCAATTTCATGGTGCAGATTTTTGGTCAAGCTAGGGTAGGCCATGTGACCTGTTTCGCCCGCATTGACAACCACCAGTGAGTCGGCTGGTTTGAGAAAGAAAAAAGGCGGCTCACGGCCTGTGAAACCCATCTCTTTGGCATGTTCTTCGTAGTTGCGGCCAACGCAATAAATACGGCGAACGGGAAAGCGTTCTGCCTGTCCCAAAACGGGTACAGCGGCGACCTCGGCTGGCGCAAAGACAAAGCTCATGGGGAAACCTTTCAGTCAAAGAGTTTTAAAGGGGGGCAAAATAACTTTTCGTAAGTATACTTATGAAAACATACAATTGCCCCAACAAAATCCAACATCGTCTCATGTACAAAAGTTTTGATTTTGCACACGCGCCTGGTCATTTGGTAAGGCGGACGCATCAAATTGCGGTGGCACTTTTCATGAGTGAATTGGCGCAAGATGATGTCACGCCAGTTCAATTTGCCATCTTGAATGCGGTCATGGACACCCCCGGCGTCGATCAAGTTACGCTGGCCAATCGCGTGGCGTTCGATGCCGCGACTTCGGGTTCTGTCATTGGACGCTTAGAAGTCAAAGCTTGGATTCGGCGAGAGCCCGATCAGGCCGATCGAAGGCGCAAGCTTTTATGGCTGACGCCTGCGGGTCACGAGGCCACCTTGCAAATGAAACGCGCTGTCGATTTGGTGCAAGAAAAAATACTTGCGCCCCTAACGCCAGAAGAGTCTCAAACGCTGTTGGCGTTGTTGTCTAAATTGGTAGCAGGCCACGAGCGGCATTCAGACGACGAAGCACCCTAGGCTACACCCAGTAGGCCACAACATCTTGAAGCACGTGGCCCTCAAGGTGGGGCAGCTTAACTTTTGTACGTCAATTCAAAGTGCTCAACCACTGGGGGCGCTGCAAAGAATGGGCCCACAATGGCGCGCCATTCTGCAAACAAAGGGGACTCTCTAAAGCCCACTGTGTGGTCCTCCAAGGTGTCCCAAAAAATTTGCAAGACAAAACGTTCAGGGCTTTCGATGCCGCGATTGACCTTTGCACCTTGAAAACCTTTGGCCCGAGAAATAACAGTTTTCAAGCCACGTGCAATAGCCTCTTCAAAGGCATCTTGTTGACCAGGTGTGATGCGAATGTCGGCAAGTTCGAGAATCATGAAATACCTTTTGATGAAACTGAGGTGGGTGAACAACGCAATGATATGGGCAAATTAAAGTCGTCGTTGTTTGGCAACCCACAACACCAGGCTGACAAAAGACACGGTGACAACGCTTAACGCAAAGCTGCTGGCCGCCCAAAATGTACTGACCTCAGGTCGTGCAGGCCAAGTGCCGATGCCTTGATATGCCCAAACGTATGCGCCGCCTAAACCAACGCCCCACAGCATCACACTGTAAATGACCAAAGGCAACAAGGTTATGCGGTAGCAACGCAAAATGAAAGCGCTGACCGCTTGTAGCGCATCCACCCAGTGATAAATGGCCACCCATGCCAGCACGCCACTGGCTGCGATGGCCACCTCTGTGTTGGCAGAGAACAAATGGGCTAGCGGGTCTCGACCCAGTGCCAACAGGCCACTGCACAACAGGGCCAAGCCCAAACAAAGCTTCAAGCCTGTATGGGCGGCTTGCTCAGCACGCCTGGCTTGGTTGGCACCCAACCAAAAACCCACGCGCGCGCTACTGGCGATGCCCAAGGCCAAGGGCACCATGTACATCAGACTGGCCAAACTGGTTGCAATTTGATGGCTTGCTGCTGCGACCACGCCCTGTCTAGAAATGAACAAGGCCATGAGTGTGAAGGCCGTTACTTCGATCATCAAGGACAGCGCAGAAGGAATGCCTAAATGGAGGAATTGTCGAAGCGTAGGCCAATGAATGGCTTCTAGAGGTTGCCAAATTTTGTAGTCTGCATAAAGCGTTTCTCGGCGCAAATAATGTAGGCCCATCAACATGAGCCAAGTGTTGACCAGCAAAGTGGCCCATGCGCAACCCACCACGCCTTGGGCCTCTAAGCCCCAACCCCCTAGAGTGAACCAAATGGACAACGGAATTTTGATGCCTAAGGCGGCAATTTGAAGTGCTGTCACGCGCAAGGGCATGCCCAAGCTTTGATTCAAAGTGGCATACATTCGAAACAACAAAGAGGGGCCAACAGCAACGGCCAAGACTTGCAAATAAGCGCGAACATCTTCTTGCAGTGCCAGGGGTACTTGCGTTGCATTGAGCCAAGGATCCGGCCACAAAAGTGCAAGCGTACCCAGCAAACTGACTGCTAAACACAAATACAAAGCCTGACGAACCGAACGGCCCAGTGCGGCTTTTTGTCCGGCACCACGTAACTCGGACCAGACGGGCAACAGCGCTTGCATCAGACCATTCAAGGCCACGTAGATGCTGATGTAAATGGCTGAACCTACCGACAGCGCCGCCAAGGCAGAGGCGTCATATCGGCCTGCAATGAGTGTGTCGGCAATGCCAAATGCCATTACCGCCAACTGGCCAACCAGGACGGTGCCTGCATGGCGAACAATGGTTCTTGCCTCAAACATTCAACACTTCGTTGTCAGGGTTTTGTGACCGATGAAGTGATTTGCTTTTTGTACAAAACAATGTCTTCGTTGTTGTCGCTTGGGCGGCGCACAGTAGCCTGATACTGCCACACCGAGGTGGGCAAGTCTTTGCCCAAGGTGTTGATGGCTTGAGTGTCTACGATGAGCCAATCACATTCAGGATTTTTGGCGGTACCGCCAGAGGCAATGGTGGGTGCAGGCAAAAGTTTCAACTTGCCGTGATACTCAAAGGCGGCGCCTTGCGCCCGCGTCAAACCGTAGTAGTGCACGCATTGAACATCGCCCATCATGCTGCGCACCTTGACCACCAAAGGCTCGTAGCTTCGCGCAAAGTTCAGCACGGGTAACCACAGCGTCATGACCAATAGCCAGCACAAGGTAGCGCCCCCTGCAGGCAAAGCCATGCTTTTCCAAATGGCAGAGCGGTGCCGTCCTGCACGCCACTTGACCAAGCTGGCCCACACCAAAGAAGCCAGCAAGGCAAAGGTGAATGCCATTGAAGAAAAGTAAGGCTCAAAACCGGGCGCCAAGCGCGAGACGTTGATGGCGGGTTGAGCCGGCACGCCCGTTTGCAGTGAGAACCAAACCACCCAAATGATCAAGGCACCAGCACTGAAAAAAATCAGCGTAAACCAGTCAATGAAAGCGCCCATGCTGCGTCTTAAGGTGGGCAATGCAAATGCGGCCAACGAAGCCATGGCAGGCAGTCCCAACAACAAGGCACGGTCGCTTAAGCCCGACAGCCAAGTTGAGCACATGGCAACAATCACAAACCACAGAGGCAAAGACAAGTGTGGGTTGGCGGTCAAATGCTGCAGCTGATAGCGCCATCGCCAAAGTGTCCAAATGGCCAAAGGCCAAGCGGGCCATGTAAACCAAAGCAACAATCGCGTCATGGCTTGGACGTCAAAAATGTGCGAGTAGGCCAAACGCCAACGCCATAGGCCAAGCGCGCTGACAAGGGCTGCGGTGGCCAAGCAAATGAGCAACACCCAAGCAACATCGACACGTCTGGCGCGCAACGCGCTGGGTTTGTTGCCGTCAAGCGCCATGACAATGGCGCCACCACCACCCAGAATCATGGCCAATGCTGGCGCACCAGACAGTGCAAGGCCCAGGATGGCGATGGCCGAGCTGATCCAGGCACCCAGTCGTTTGCGAGGTAAATTGGCCAATGCAAAAAACAACAGGGTAGAGAAGCACAACTGTGCAAGTGCTGGCGTGGCTTCATGCGAGAGCCGTGCCAAGCCCAAGCACGCGAGCAGGGCAAGTAAGCCGCCGTCGGCAATGGCCCTGGCGTAATCGGCAGGCCTGGCTTCACCACCAAAGGCAAACGTCACGGGTTGGGCCGCTGGCGTACGGGCCAAGGCATAGACGGCGTACCAAGTGGCAATGAGTGTGATGGCCAAGAGGCCCATGAATGGCACACGGGCTGCCAAGTCCATGGGCATTCCATTTGGACTGATTTGAATGGCCCATGCACCTAGCCAATAGGGCAGAAGTGCTGCATGCGCATCTGATTGTCCTAACAAGCTGGGTTTAAGCCAAGAGACTGCTTCGGGGCCAAAGGCTTGTGCCAAGTGCAGCATGAAGCCGAAGGCTTCCATGTCGTCTGCTTTCCAAGGCGCTCTTCCGACAAAGCCTGGCAACACATAGGCCAGACAAAAAGTCAGCAGTACCCAGCGTGGTAAGCGTCTTACGGCGCTTTGAGCCACGATGGCTGGATTGGAAGAGGAGTCGGCTGCGTTGAAAGTCACGGCTTAGAAGATAGCAGAGAAGGCGAACGTATTAAAGGCCCAAATAAAGCCCCAAAAAACAAGGGCAGGCCGGTTGCCCGGGCTGCCCTGTGGAGTCACTGGGAGACAGTATTACTTGGTGACAGACGTTTTGCCGAAACGGTTGCGGAATTTCTCAACGCGGCCACCCATGTTGTCCACAGATTTTTGTGTACCTGTGTAGAAGGGGTGTGATTCGCTGGAGGTGTCCAATTTGAACAAGGGCAACTCGCGGCCGTCGTCCATTTTCACCATTTCTTTGGCGTTAACGCAAGAACGTGTGACGAACTTGAAACCGTTGGACAAATCCAAGAAGCAAACTTCTCGGTAGTTGGGGTGAATGCCTTCTTTCATGGTCTTTTCCTTAACTTCAGTTGCGACAGCCGCCCACGGACCATTCCAGGGTACTTTTCGCGAAAAACGAGATTATGGCATGAAATCAATGACTTGCATGCCAACGGATGCTTGAAATGCCTACTTTTTAGCCGCCTCGGCGCATCATGTCGAAGAACTCGACGTTGCTCTTCGTGGCTTTCATGCTCTTGAGCACCAT
>Ga0209358_10001543_pt1 | contig 18144 bp, 28 predicted proteins | sample LauGreFa1BDMLBSN_2_FD_187574 | JGI IMG/M metagenome (GOLD analysis project Ga0209358, IMG submission 187574) | Freshwater lake microbial communities from Lake Michigan, USA - Fa13.BD.MLB.SN (SPAdes) (version 2) | ecosystem: Environmental > Aquatic > Freshwater > Lake | place: Lake Michigan, USA... | reverse complement strand
CTTTACAGTGCCTCCAACAGTGGTTAAGAAGTTTGCAACAGGCAAAGGCAATGCTACAAAAGATAAGATGTATGAAGCGTTTGTAAACGATACTTTTGTTGATTTACATAGTATAATAAGTCCTACAACAAAACTCGGATCGCCAACAACAGATATCGTAGATGCTTGGTACATTGCTCGTTATATGATTGAACAACATTCTAAAAAGGAAGCTGTATGAAAAATATTTTAGTGACTGGTGGTGCAGGTTTTGTTGGTAGTCACTTATGCGAAAGATTGATTGAACAAGGACATAAAGTTTATTGCGTTGACAATTTTTATACTGGCGCAGTAAAAAATGTTGCTTCAATTGTCAAGCATCCAAACTTTCGCTTTTATGAGCATGATGTGACAAGCAGCATTTTTCGTGATTACTTTTCAACTAGACCTATTGATATCATTTACAATCTTGCTTGTCCTGCTTCGCCTGTGCATTATCAGCGTGATCCAATCTTTACGACAATGACTTGTGTGCTTGGTGCTCATAATGTATTAGAAATTGCTCGTAAGACAAAGGCTCGCGTCGTTCAGGCTTCCACCTCTGAGGTGTACGGTGATCCAGATATTCACCCACAACCAGAAACATATAATGGCAATGTGAATCCAATTGGTCCACGTGCATGTTATGACGAAGGAAAACGTGCGGCAGAGACTCTGTTTTTCGATTACAGGAGAAAGTATGATGTCAACACTGGTGTATTCCGTATTTTCAACACTTACGGACCTAGAATGGCAAAGAACGACGGGCGAGTTGTCTCTAACTTTATCGTCGCTGCTCTTGCTGATGCGAATCTAACAATTCACGGAGCAGGAATGCAGACAAGATCATTCTGCTATGTTGATGATCTTGTAGATGGTATACTAAAATTTGCAAACTCCAAAGCGATCGGACCAATTAATCTTGGCAATCCTGGGGAGTTTACTGTTGATGAACTTGCGACTATAATTATACAGAAGGTAAATAAAGGTTATAAGCAATATGTTGAGCGAACTATAGACGACCCTCAACAACGCAAGCCAGATATTACATTAGCAAAATCAGTTTTAAATTGGGAACCAAAAGTTGCGTTGTCGGAGGGATTGGATAAAACAATCGAATACTTCAGGAGCGTATAATGTCAAACAACGAATTTGATGGTTGCGATGGCGCTTTATGGTACGTTGAAGTTACTCAAGAAGATAATGAAATTCGACACGAAGTAGATTCTACAATCTACAATTATCAAGATAAACAAATTGAGCCAGATGAATTAGGATTTAAGTACCATATCCTAACATACAAAGAAGATAGAACTGAAGCAGAAGTTATTCGAGCATATATTGGCGACGTAGCGTTCTTTATTAACAATCATGCTCGTGCTGGGTACAATGGGCTAATGGTCAAGAACAATTCTATTCCTAAGAAAACTGTGAAAGAAATGTTCAAGAAAATATTGACTAACTGGCAGTTTTCAGATAAAATGATTCGTGATGTGATCAAACAGGTGTGATATGACAATGTTTACTCGTGATGGTTTAATTGATATGCTTCGTCACAATATTGTAACTGTGACATTTACGAAAGTGAACGGAGACGAAAGAGTTATGAAATGCACTCTTTTGCCAGAGCACGTTCCAAATGCGCCAACGACAAATGGTGATCTTGTTCTTGAATCTAAGGGATCCAGCAATAACATCCCAGTATGGGATTTAGACGCAAGTGGGTGGCGATCCTTTAAAGTTGAAAGTGTTAAAACTATTTCAATTGGATGATTAAAATGCTAAATATACCACCAGCCGCCCTACCTTTCGGTGTAAGGTTTGTCGCACAGCGATGGCTGTTTTGTAAAAGAGGAATCTAGGACGTATTGCGCAGTGCGTCACGATAGATGAACCGAGTCTATGATACTACAACCTAAAAGCCGTTTCGGGCAACAATTCTTAGAACTATATGGTAACGAATGGGTTCTCATTCGTAAAATGGATTCCTGGCACTCTTCGAAACGTCCAGGACCATATGGATTTGTACAACAAGTCGAAGGTCTGAAAACTTTTTTCATACATTTAGTCGATGACCCCCATTTTTTAATACAACGGAAATAATTTGCATCTATATAAATGCTCCACCGAAGGAGCATAAATGGCGAATTATAAGTCAATTTTTATATCTGATGTGCATCTAGGTTCTAAAGGATGCAAAGCCGAACTCCTTTCTGATTTTCTGCAACATAATAGTTGCGAAAATCTATTTTTAGTTGGTGACATCATTGACGGCTGGAGACTCAAAAGAAAATTTTTTTGGCAGCAATCACATACTGATGTGATTCGTAAGATTCTAAAAGCAGCAAAAAATGGCACAAAGGTCACTTATGTTGTTGGCAATCACGATGATGCATTTCGTGATCTATTACCATACGATATCCATTTCGGCAATATCGAACTAGTTAATCAAACTCGATATGCAGCAGTGAATGGTAAAACCTACATGATCATTCATGGTGATATGTTTGATGGTGTGTTGCGAACCAAACTTCAATGGCTTTATCATCTTGGTGACATGTTGTATAATGTTTTATTGCACGTTAATGTTTTTGTCAGCAAAGTTCGCAATTGGTTTAATATGCCACATTGGAGTTTAAGTCAGTATCTTAAGAACAAAACAAAAGAAGCAGTTTCGTATGTGAATAATTTTGAAGATTTAATTACAGATTATTGTAAAAAGCAAAAAGCAGATGGAATTATCTGTGGGCATGTTCATCGCGCTGAGATTAAAATAATCAATGGCATTGAATATATGAACGATGGAGATTGGGTTGAATCTTGCACTGCATTAGTTGAGCATATGAATGGTGAATGGGAGATCGTCGAATGGCACGGACGAAAGTAATTCTTATTACCGACGCATGGGAACCACAAGTAAGTGGCGTTGTCACAACGTATAAAAACATCATTGCGAATCTTCCTGATTGGGTGACTGTTGATGTGATTCATCCAGGACTATTCAATTCATTTAAATTTCCATTCTATAAAGAAATCCCAGTTTCTCTTTGTTCTTATAGAAAAATGTTTAAGATAATTGAAGAAAGAGATGTGCACTGGCACAAGTTAGGATATGACACCAAGTATCACATTGCTACTGAAGGCATTCTCGGTTTTCAAGCCAGAAGAGTTCTTGAGAAACTTGGAATCAAATACACAACTTCTTATCATACCAAGTTTCCTGAGTTCTTTAATGAGATGTTTGGAATTCCAGTATCATGGACTAAGTGGTATTTCGACTGGTTTCATAAGAATGCAAAGTATGTGATGTGTTCTTCTGAATCAAACGCAAAAGAAAACTCTCACTGGAACTCAGTTGTTCTCGGTAAAGGTTATGACTCGCATTTTAGATTCAACGACACATATCGCGATAACAAAGTTGTGCTATTATATACTGGTCGTGTGAGTAAAGAAAAGAATCTAGATGCATTTTGTGAATTAGATGTTTCTGGTTGCGTTCCACCAACAGCAGAAGTGATCAAAGTGATTGTTGGTGACGGTCCATATAAAAAGAAACTACAGAAGAAGTATCCAAATATCAAATTTTTTGGGTATCAATTTGGTGAAGCATTAGCGCAATGCTATCAATCAGCAGACGTGTTTGTGTTTCCGAGTAAAGTGGATACTTTCGGAATTGTGATATTAGAATCAATGGCTTGTGGGACACCAGTTGCTGCATATCCAGTCACTGGTCCAATTGATCAAATACAAAATGGTGTCAACGGATATGTTGACGAAGATTTGAGTACCGCAGTTTGTTTTGCGTTAAACGTAGATCGCGGTGGTACTTATTTGAGTGTGAAGCACATAAATTGGAAAAATTCTTCTGATCAATTTGTGCATTACATACTTTCATAAAAGGAGAAACACATGAAGTTTAGACATTTAATCGTAGCATTTGCTTTAACTGTATCGCAGTTTGCAAACGCAGAAGAACTACAAGAAGTTACTATCACAAGCATTCGTGATTCAGCAGCAGCCGCTATTGAGCAGCAAAAGAATGCCGACGGCGTGACTAACGTTGTCGCTGGTGATACAGTAGGCAAACTTCCAGACTCAAATATCGCCGAAGCACTACAACGTGTTTCAGGTATTTCAATTCAACGCGATCAAGGCGAAGGTCGTTATATCAATGTTCGTGGTGCTCCAAGTGAGTTCACAAACATTACAGTCAATGGCGTAAGTCTACCTGCTCCTGATCCATTTACAAGAGCAATTGACCTTGACGTTGTTCCTGCTAACATTGCGGATACACTAGAAATCAGCAAGACATTGCTTCCAAATCAAGAAGCAGATAGCATTGCTGGCGCAGTCAATATCAAAACTAAATCAGCATTCAAGAAGCCAGGACTACAATTCAATGCTGAGTTGGGCGGCTCATACAATGAGTTTGGTGGCACACATGATGAACGCGCATCATTCAGCCTATCAAATACAATGTTGAATGATACACTCGGTGTTTCTCTCTCAACAAGTTATGGTAAGACTGATCGTCAGTTAGATAACGTTGAAACAGCATGGGCACGTTATAGTGTTCCTGTTAATTTAGTTCCTGTTCCTGGCAATCCATTCAGCATACCACCTATTTTGTTGGAATCTGTATTCGCTCCAGTCGAAACATTGTTCAAGGACTATGATACAGTTCGTGAAAGAATTGCTGTGACTGGCAATGTTGAGTATCGTCCAAACGATGACACCAGTGTTTATGTCAACTCAACATGGTCACGCTATGTTGATGACGAGTGGCGCAATCGTTTGAGCATTCTTTACAGCGAAGGTAAGATCGTTGCTGGCGCTACAGATAGCGTAGCAAGTTTCACAACACCTCGTATTGAAAAGCAAGTGCGTCATCGCATCATTGAAAATCATATCGTTGCTAACGAAGTTGGTTTGAAGCAAAATCTAAGTGTTGGTAAACTTGACGCTAGTGTTTCAATGGCAACAGCAAAGCAAGATTATCCACAACGTGATGAGTTACTATTCCGCAGTTCATTGCGTCCAACAATCAGTTACGATTATAGCAAGAATCCAAACGAGCCATACATTAGTTTGTTTGATACTAAAGAACATCTAAATGTCGGTGCGTATGCTTTCCGCGAAAACGCATATCGTGATGCTGATACAAACGAAGATACATTGACAGCCAAAGTTGATTATGAAGTTGGCATGTATAAGTTCGGTGTGTTGTATGCTGATAGCGAAAGAACAACAGACGGTAGTCGTTGGAGAAATCGTTTATCAACAGCAGCCCCAACAACTAATCTTGCTGGATTCTTATCAACTAATGTAAGCAAGAACTATGGTTATGATCTTGGCTTCAAGTTGAATACAGCATTAGCCGATGCTTATTATGGTGCTACAAAGGCACTATCGCCACCAAGAGTGGAGCAATCATTGACAGAAGATTATAGCGTTGATGAAAAGGTTGCTGCTGCTTATGGTATGATGAAGTATAAGGCAGATAAACTCAATGTGATTGCTGGCGTTCGTGTAGAAAATACAAAGGACGTTGGTAGCGCACCAGTTTATAATACTGTAACAGGTCGTATTACTAGCCAAGTTGGTGAAAAGGATTACACAAATGTATTCCCTAATCTAACAGTTCGATATGACTATAATGACAATCTAGTTGGTCGTTTTGCATTGACTCGCTCACTTGCAAGACCAAACTTTGATGACATTGTTCCAAGAGCAGTTGAAAGTCAAGAAGGCACACAACTAGTTGTTACAACTGGTAATCCCGACTTGAACCCAACACTATCAAACAATGTTGATATGTCAGTTGAATATTATTTTGGTGATATTGGTCTAGCCAGCGTAAGTGTGTTCTACAAAGACCTCAAAGACTATAACTACGTCTTGAGAACAAATGGAACATACATCGGCAATCCAGCAGTCCTAGTGCGTCCAGAAAACGCACCAAAGGGTGAGATCACTGGTGTTGAAGTAAGTTATCAACAGCAACTTGATAATGGTCTAGGCGTATTTGCTAACTACACAATGGCTGACGCAAATATTGATGTGGGTCGTAACTATGCTGGTCGTAGCAAGTTCCCACTTCCAGGACAAAGTGATTACACTGGTAACATTGCTGTGTTCTACGAAAGGGGTAAGATTAGCGCAAGACTTTCATACACGGATCGTGGTGAGTTCTTGAACGAAATCAATGCTGACGATGGCGCACTTGATCTATACTGGGACGGTCGCGGTCAGTTAGACTTCACTGGTGGTTACAAAGTCAACAAACAAACTGAACTTGTAATTGAAGCCAAGAATCTAACTAACAGTGCTGGCGTTCGTTACTATGGATCCAAGTCTCGTGTCTATGAATATGAGAAGTTTGGCTATAGCATTTATGTAGGTGCCAAATATAAACTATAATGGAGAAGAAATATAAATCTATCTTCATATCAGATATTCACTTGGGCAGTAAAGGTTGTAAAGCAGAATTGCTTTGCGACTTTCTAAAACAAAACTCAAGTGAATATCTATATTTGGTTGGTGATATTATAGATGGCTGGAGATTACAACGCAAATATTATTGGCCGCAAAGTCATACTAATGTTATACGCCGTATATTGACAGCAGCAAAACGCGATACTAAAGTCACATATGTAGTTGGCAATCATGATGATATATTACGTGGATTATTACCATACGATGTGCATTTCGGTAATATTGATCTAGTCAATCAAACACGATACCAAGCATTGAATGGAAAAACATATATGGTAATTCATGGCGACATGTTTGACACAGCATTACGCAATAAACTTGCTTGGCTATATCATTTTGGTGATTTTCTATATAATATCTTGTTAAGCGTAAACGTAGTTGTTGCTAAAGTGCGTCAATGGTTCGGATTACCATATTGGAGCCTAAGTGCTTATCTAAAAAATAAAACAAAAGAAGCAGTTGCTTACATGAGCGACTTTGAAGTATTGATCACTGATTATTGCCATAAGCAAAAAGCAGATGGTGTCATATGTGGTCATGTTCATAAACCTGCTATAAAAAAGATAGGCAACATTGAATATATGAACGACGGGGATTGGGTAGAGAGTTGTACTGCCCTCGTAGAAAAATATGATGGAGACTGGGAATTGATAGTATGGCAAGAATTAAGATCATAATCATCACTGATGCTTGGACACCACAAGTCAATGGTGTAGTAACTACATATACAAATATCGTCAAAAACTTACCAGAAGATGTAAGTGTAGATGTCATAGAACCAAGCCAGTTCAATGGATTCAATTTTCCATTTTACAAAGGTATAAAGATTAGTTTTTGTACTCGCTATAAAATGTATAATCTGTTGAACGGCAAAACAGTATTTTATCAAAATCAAGGATATGAAGTCAGATATCATATTGCTACAGAAGGACCTTTAGGGCTCAAAGCAAAACTGATATTAGACGAATGCAATAAGAATTATACTACTGCCTATCATACAAAGTTCCCTGAGTTCTTCAAGGCCATGTATGGTATACCTGAAAAATTTACACATTGGTACTTTAGTTGGTTTCATAGTCATAGCACACAGGTCATGTGTAGCAGCGAAAGTAATGCTATAGAAAACAGAAACTGGAATAGTGTAGTATTAGATAAAGGTATTGACGATATATTTTTATTGAAAAAGAAAAAGTATAGCACACATAAAATCTTGTTATATGTAGGTCGCGTCAGCAAAGAAAAGAATATAGAAGATTTTTGCGAACTTGATATCATGAACACTACTAAGATTGTTGTAGGTGATGGACCATATCGCAAAATCCTACAGAAGAAATATACTGATGTTGAGTTTGTTGGTTATAAATTTGGTTCAGAGTTAGCAGAATTTTATCGCAATAGTGATGTGCTTGTATTTCCAAGCAAGGTAGATACATATGGCATCGTCATGCTTGAAGCAATGGCATCAGGTACACCATGTGCTGGATATAATGTGACTGGGCCTAAAGACCAAATAAAGAACGGTATAAATGGCTATGTAGATAATGACCTTGAACTCGCTGTTGAAATGTGTTTTGAGTTAGACAGAGAAACTGTTTATAATACCGTCAAACACAAGAATTGGAAAAACAGCAGTGAGCAATTCGTAAAATATACGACTATTTCCCAATAATTATATAGTAATATTTTATACGGCGTCGAATCCTTGTAAATACTATATGTCCCGTGAGGTTCATATATAACATTTTAGGTTGTCGTAAGACACTCTATTATGTTATTTGGATCTAACGGGACATAATGCCAATAAAAAGGCATAACAACAAGGAGATAATAAAATATGCGTAAAGCACTTATAGCATTAGCTATGTTAGGATCACTTTCTGTTTCAGCAATGGCTGCTGATCTGAAGGTCAATGGTGGCTTCGGCTATCGTTTTGACAGTGAAGAAACAACAGTCAAATCAGAAAAAGATAAGTTGAAGGCTGAATTAGTACTAGAATCAAAAGTCAATGACAAGGTAAAAGCTGTTGTTGGTTTGAGAACTGGTGGCTTCAATTCACCTTACAATGATTTTGATGCTGCTGGTTTAGAGAATGTTGATCTACACTTAGCATATGTTGAATATGCTGCATTGGATCATGTCAAGGTAAAACTTGGCAAGATGCATCAACCTTGGGCAACTTCATCAAGTCTATTTTTTGACCGTGATGTCAAGCCAGAAGGTATAGCAGTAGCATTTGACAATGGATCAGGCTTGTTCGCCAATCTTTCATCAGTAAAACTAGTTGAAGGTGGCGTAGCAGATGATTCAAAAGTTCAAAGCCTACAAGTCGGCTTGCACAAGAAGCTAGGTGGATTACACCTAAAGGGCGCTGTAGCACTACATGATCATAAGATCGTTGGTGGAGCAGACGCTAAACTTCAGCAAGTATTCGGTGAAGTCGGTACAGCACTAGCTGGTAAGCCAGTAGTAGCATTTGTTGACTACATGAAGAACGATGAGGCAAAAACTGCCGATACAGCTTTAGCATACGGTGTCAAGTTTGGCAATGCAAAGAAACCACAAGAGTGGGATCTAAGCGTATTCCATCAGGAAGTAGAAGCCAATGCACAGTATGGTCTATGGCATGACAGCGACTTTGCTGGCGGTCAGGGTAATCACGAAGGTCTAGGCCTAGTTGCTGGTTATGTTGTAGCCGACGGTTGGAAAGTCAACGCTAAGTATTTCGATGTTGAGCGTGGAGCCAACAAAGCAGATTACAAGCGTCTACAATTAGACTTGAACTACATGTTCTAATAGAACATCCAAATAAAGTCAAGGACAGGGGAGATAGAAATATCTCCTCTTTTCTTTTATAGAATAAGTAATCGTGTTATTATAATCTTCTACGGAGAGGTAGCCAAGCGGTTTACGGCACCTGACTTGAAATCAGACGTGGGGGTAACCTCACCGTGAGTTCGAATCTCACCCTCTCCGCCATAAATTTATAAGTATTTTTCTAAATAAGCATAAATAATACTACAAGTTATTTACTTGGGAGATTAAAATGCGTTATTTAGTAGATTTTCACCACGATACAGCACAAACAGATATAGATAATTATCTATCAGTTAATGGATGTACAGTCCTAAAAGAATGGGATAATTTTGATAAGGTCTTTTTAGTAGAGTGCAATAATGCTCCAGAAAAAACCGCTATTATTGAGCATATAGTCCTTGAAGAAGCACAGGGTATCCAATTATTAGATGTCACTCCAGTAGATAACTTTTATTTTTCCCATAACAATCCAAATGCTGAAAAAATCATTGTAGACGTAACTGATGATAAATCGTGGTGGAAAAATTATAGTTTTGCAGAACCTGTCTTTGAGGGAAATTTAGAACTAAACCGCTATGGAGAATTAATTAATGTCTATGTACTAGATAGTGGTATAGAGGCATCACACCCAGAATTCGTCGATGCAAAAATTGAAAATGTTTATTCGGTGATGCCTAATGACTTTACTGACCGCACAGGTCACGGCACCAGTATCGCAAGCGTGATTGTAGGCAAAACTTGCGGTATCACAAATTCTACAATCAAAGTTGTTAAAGTTTTCGACCCCACTCATACTACTATGTTAAGTGAATTATTGAGTGCGTTAGACGCAATAATTGCTGACCACTCACCTGATACGTTCGGTGTGGTAAATTGTAGTTGGATCATGGAGAAAAATTCCTGGGTAGAAAATAAACTAAAACGTTTAGTAGATAACGGAATGTTCATCATTGCATCAGCTGGCAATCAAGGTACGGAAATAGAAGAAACAACTCCAGCTAGCATGATGGAAGCACTTACAGTAGGTGCATACAACAGACAACTAAAACCCTGTGACTTTTCAAATTATACAGGCGGATCACTAATCTCAGTAACTAGCGGAGCTACCAACCACGGTGAATTAGACGGCTGGGCGCCCGGTGAAGAAATTTGGGCAGCAGGACTTAATGGAACATATGGATATGTTGCCGGCACGTCTATTGCTGCTGGCATTACTTCGGCAATCGCCGCAGGCTTGTTGTATTGGCATTCGGACGAACAAGGTAAAAAACTAAGAGGTTTTGAAGATTTTGCTATTAATAGTGCAATTACAGGATCAACTAATGAAATTTTTAGAAAAGGCAATTTACTTGACTTAAGCGATCCAAAATATGCTAGCTGCAAAAACGCTATCGCAACAATTATTTCAAAACATACCGTTGCGCTTAATCAGGCACCAGACGAGTTTACTATAGTGTTTCGTGCCGGAGAAAGTAAGAAAAATGTAAGAGTACTAGAACCATATTTCACTTTGTCATATGAGATGTTAGACCCGTTACCAAATAATTTTGAAATTTTACCCGATGGTAGAATTTACGGTACCCCTACTTTAGAACAAGGTCCTTCAGACGGTGAGGAGTACAAATTATATACTTGTAGATTTAACAGAACCAACACACAAAATGAAACAGAACTAGTCACAGTAAACATGTATGTGTTAGCTTCTAACGCGATGCCTTCTAGCGATCTTCCTGAAGATCATCCGATAAATATATTGGCTCAAGCGGTATGCAACAGCCCTCCTAATTTTAGCTGCGGCATAAGCTTTCCCGAGACCTGTAACAACTTTTGCGGTTTCGCATGTTGTAATCCTGATTTCGGTAAATCGGCATCATGTATTTGCTATTAATATGGAATGGGTAAAAACGTATACATCAGATAAAACCTATCATTTTGATTTTTCTAAAACTAAAAACCAGACATCACACGCGCTAGACGCAGCTATCGATGCCGCAGCATATATATCAGAACATTATCCCCCTCCTTATACATTACTTTTAAGTGGAGGGGTAGACAGCCAAGCTATGCTGTGGGCATGGCATAAATCAAAAGTTCCCTATAAAACTTTATCTGCTGTTTATAATCATAATTTAAATGACCATGATTTAGAAACTATTCGAACGTTCGCTGCAAATCATGATATATCTATAAATTTCACAGATTTTGATTTGTTTAATTTTCTTGAAACTGAATATGAATCATATTCCGACAAATATTTTTGCGGCAGCCCTCAAATATGCACCTTTATGAAAATCGCAGACGGAGTTAAAGAAGGCACAGTCATAATGTCCGGAAATTTTATTCAGCGTGATCAAATAGTGATTCCCCGAAACGTAGCAGGATTATGGCATTATAAAAAATTATCAAATAGAAATGTTATCCCATACTTTTTTTTAGAAACGGAAGATTTAGCATGGGCCTTTAATGAATATTCATGGGAAGTTCCTGTAAAATTTAACTATGATGTTAAAGTAAAAACTTATCAAAATTTTGATTTTCCGATAATTCCTCAAGAAAAAAAATATAATGGATTTGAAAAAGTAAAAGACTGGTATGACACCAATTATAAAAAACCGATACCTTTAGAGAATAAAGTAGCTAAGATTATGGGACAGGGTAGTAATAGAACATTCGATTTGCTATATAGAAATAAATTTGAAGTTAAATTTTCTCAGTATAAATATGTATACAAATGCTAGATAAACTTAAGCAAAAAATGGAACAAGTACGTGATGTTGCACAATCTGCAGGCGCCGGCCTGCTTGCGCAAAAAGTAGAGCCTGAAGTTCAGGCTTATCGATATAGTATTTGTAGCTCATGCGAAAAACTCTATAAACCTACTGACACATGTAAAGCATGTGGTTGTTTCATGAAGGTTAAAACTTGGATGCCAAAACAAAGTTGCCCTCTAAAAAAATGGCCTTCGGTAGAGTAGTATAATTTTACTCTCTGACGATGAAAATTTTAGTTATAACAAAGCCCAGAACTAGGTCTTCATTTTTATGTTCTGCATTAACTAATTACTATAATATTGCTAATAAGCATGAATCTTTTTCTTTCGTAGAAAAGCAATATGATGAACTAAGAGTTAGGTTTGGCCTTCTAAAACAAAAAATAGAATTACATGATATAGAAAAATATCAAAAATTACATTTAGAAGAAATAAACAGAAATCTAAAAAGTCAAGATAACTATGTCACTAAACTATTTGCGCGTGATCTTATTTTTACTTATAACGGTCCAATAATAAGAGATGAAAATTTATTTCAGCATGAAATTTATTTAAATTTTAATGAGATATTTAAAATACAAGATTATGATACAATCTATTTTTTAGACAGAAATTTCATAGAGTCAGCGATAAGTTTTGCTTTTGCCGCGACGACATCTAGTTTTTTATACCTAGATTTGTCAGAATTAAATTATAAAAAGAAAAAATTTAAAAAAATATACATACCTAATCACGAATTAAATTTAATGGATTATCATATATATGAAAGTGTTTTATTACTAAAAATTAAAAAGTTCTTAGATAAAGAAAATTTTAAGTATATAGATTTAGATTATGATAGATGTACGGATTATGTAAAAAACAATTTGGATTGTAAAAAACCTAATGGATATCTTGCAGGTAATTTCAATTACGAAGAAATTATTGAAAATTATTCTAGTTGCGTAGAACGTATAAAAAATAAATACTTACGATTTACTGAACAACTACAGAATTTAGAGTTTGTTAGATAGAATTATTTAAAGTGAGGAGACAACAGTGGCTATAGGTTCAACGTCAGGAAAAAGACAAACGATTATCAAGCGCACAAGTCAAGGTGGAGCAAATCCAAAAACTAGTGCTATGAATAAAGACCGTAAGCGAAGTTACAAGAAGTATCGCGGACAAGGTAAATGAGCGGTAAAGGCAGTAAGCCTAGACCTTTCAGCGTAGATCGTAAGACGTTTGAAAGTAACTGGAAAAAAATATTCGGTAAAAACAATAAAAAGAAAGTTACCGAAAAAAATAGCAAGAAGCAAAAAGCTGATATATAATATTACAATGCGGGTGTAGCTCAGTGGTAGAGCCTTTCGTTGCCAACGAAAATGTCGGGCGTTCGAATCGCCTCACCCGCTCCATTCTACTAAATACTACATGATCTACATATCATATCAGGGTATTTACGACGGTACCAATTACGAATACGCAAACACACCTAAACAAATAGGCAAAGCATTTGGTTATGGTGTAAGTGTCATGACAGACGTTTGGCGCGTCGACGGTAAGCTTTATCTAGGTACTGATCAACCACTCACCGAAGTTACTGAGAAATATTTGCAAGGTAATCGATGGTGGATAAATGCACGTAATACAGATATGCAAAATTGGTTGAGTACACAGTCAAGTAAACTCTATCCTAATTGGTTTTACTTTCCTAGTATGCCCCCTCCTCAATATGTCACAGCCAGTAATGGCAAACTAATCACCCCTGGTACTGTGCCTATCAACAACAATAGCGTGATTTTTTTACCTGAAATCACGGACAAAGGTCTGTTCAGCACAGTAAAGTTACGCTGTTTCGGTATCTGCAGCACTTACCTTAACTTTATCAGACGTATGCGTGATGAAGGTCGCTGGTATTAATATCTTACATGAAAGATAATAAAATTACATTCATTTATAAATCATCATTTCAGCATACTAAATCTTTCGAATCTTTGGTTAAAAAGGTAGTTGAACTAGTAAAACAAATTCATGTTTTACCAAACAATATAGAAATACAATTTGAAGATATGGGGCCAAGCATATATGGAATGACTATGTTAGACCCAAGATTTCCTAACCGCATCAGACTAAATCAGGATCTTAAAGAACAAGAAATAATCATTCCATTAACCCATGAATTGGTACATCTAAATCAAACATTTACCAACCGATTACAAGTGCGTAGCGGTGGTAGAATATTATGGGATAAAGAAATATATAAAGTCAATAGTTTGCAATTAACTTATGAAGACTATTGCCAGTTGCCTTGGGAGCAAGATGCTACTCAAAAACAAACTAGATTGCTTGAGTTTATTAGCCAAAATAGTAAAAAAATAAAATCAGAAATAAAAAGAGAACTACATCTTACCCAAAATACTTCTAATCCTATATCCAATCTGTCATAATATGTTTGTTGTATATTCATTATAGGAGTTTGTTGTGTCTTTTCTTAATTTTCCTAATAGACCTACAGTAATGTTTGATGTTACTGATAAGGATCATAGGCGTTGGTTGGGTGATTTTACACGCACCCGTAGTTGGGCTAATTGTCCTGTAAAATTTTACAATATAGGTGCGGGCAACAATGTTGCACAAATGCAACTACGCCTGTTAGAGTATTACACTAACCAAGAATTCAAGGCTTGACAACAGGTTCTATACCCATTATAATTTCTAACATGAAAACTGAACGCATTAGTTTTGTTGTGAAAGCCCCTAAAAAGCGCAATCATCGTGTGCTTTTTGACAGGGATTTTAACTTCCGCGGTAAGCGCCACGATGACAAGCATGAGTACAAGCGCAAGCCACGTAATAACCGCTGGGACGATTATGACTACGCCTGAGATCGTACAGATGGTAAAAGACCTCAGGGCTGAGGGCTATGACTGTTATAATATTGCCCGCAAACTTGAGATACCTGTACCAGAGGTCGAGGAGATCGTGTTTGGTCCTGCTGTGACCGACCCAGATATGATTGAGTTCCTGCACTGGGGCGCACACTACTAAAACCCTAACAAAATCAATAGGTTACGTAAGTTGTTGATTTATAAAGCCTTTTTCTTGCTAAAAATGTGAGAAAAAGGCTTGACCTTATTTGGGTCTGGGCATAGACTATATCTATAGTTGAGAAACGGAGATTGTTATGAAACTTGTCATCTACACTCAATTTAAGGAAAACTACGGTTCATATGAGAAGCCCTACTGGAAGTTCAAGGGTGGCGAAACTTATATCGTCCCAAACCTGACGGTTGCTCAGGCTCTAAAAATTAAGGACAAGGGTATTCCGACGCTGCTCTCATTGATTGAGGATCGTAACAATTCCTTCGAGGTGTATGTCCAAAATTGGGCTATCCTAGACGATGATGTTGTTACCCATGAGGACTATGAAGCCCCGTACGTACTCAAGTATGTGGATGGTAAGTGGGTAGCTACGCAGGTCCAAGAGGGTAAGGACTGGGGATTCCACAAAAGTATCGTGTCCTGCACCAAGACCTACACTATGACTGTGGGCGGTGAGCGACAGGACTACAAGGCTGTGTACACCTTGGTTGACGGTCGCACGATGGATTGGGAACAGTTCAATCAGGCTCACAAGGCTTGACATTTGGAACACTTGGTGTTACCATATATCTATAGTTGATTCACGGAGTTTATATGTATCAGGAACATGACATGGATATGGCGCTAACTGAGTATATGGATAAGATCCAGGCTAGTTACAATCAGTTTCAGGGTAAGACCAATGATTGGCTCAAGTCAGTCAATTCTGGGTTTGAGCCTGAGCGCGAGCAATTGAATATCACCTTTGTTCGTGGTAGCAAATTTTTCAAGTGTGTGGTCAATGGTAGTGCCCACAGTTTCATCTGCCGCAAGGCGCATGACAAGTGGAAGGTCGGTGATGTTCTCATGGCTGCGAGTTGGGCACAGCCTGCTAAGAATTTTGTGCGCGGCAATGTACTCACTCAGACATATCTGAATCCGGTTCGCTGGACCGGCGTATAATAGGAGTTATTACGATGAAAATCAATGATGTTACTCATGCGATTATGTTTGGTGACTTTACTAACGAGCAATTGAATGCGATTGGTATGGCTGTAAAGTATCGTCGCAACCAGATCGCTAGCACTGTGAAGCGCGGCCTCTGTATCGGCGATAATGTTCGCTTCAATGGTCGCAACGGACAAGTGACTGGTAAGGTCGCTAAGGTCAATCGCAAGTTTGTTATCGTCAATACTGGTTTCACTAATTGGCGTGTTCCGGCTAGCATGTTGGAGACTGTGTGAACCTAAATAGTTTTGATGTCATCCAAGATAAGGTAGTCCGCGACGGTAAGGTCGCGGTGCTTGTCAGCCCGGGTTACGGTGCGGGTTGGTATACTTGGAACGAGGCACATCCGGAATTGTTGTTCCTGCCCCGTGTAGTGGAAATGGTACTAAACCAGGCTAGCCATTATGACATTGTGGAGTATGTGGAAAGCATCTATGGGGAGGACGATGTCTATACGGGAGGGGCAAGTGACCTCAAAGTGGTCTGGGTACCCCAGGGCAGTCAGTTCCGTATAGAGGAATATGACGGTTCAGAGTCCCTCAAACTCAAGGACTCTGAGGACTGGATCACCGCATAGGACCTCATTACAGCCCCCGGGCAGGGATAGTCTACTCTCTCTTATATCCCCGCCCGGGGTCGCTTATAGAGCGTTATAGGCGGTTTTAGGAAAACCTAATAAAATCAACAACTTAGCAGGCATCGTAAGTTATTGATTTATAACGGTTTGTTTTTTGCAGGAATTTGATAAAAAGGCTTGACCTAGGACCCAAAATCCGTATAATAGATATATAGGGTTGAGTTACGGAGATTACTGAAATGGCTTACATGAATAGTGAACGAAAGGCGAAGATTGCGGCGAACCTCAAGCCCGTCCTCAAAAAGTATGGTATCAAGGGTACGTTGCGTGTTCGTAATCATATGGCAATTGTACTGACCCTCAAGTCGGGCAAGATTGATTTTATCGCTAACAGCAACCGTGTCTGTGGTAGCAACCCCTATCAAGTGTCGCGCGGCTTTCGCCCGAACACTGGTGGCTACTGTGATGTGAATCAGTTTTGGTTTCAGGATCATTACGATGGTGACGCCAAGGCGTTTCTGACTGAGGCGTATGCTGCGCTCAAGTCGGCTTCGTGGTATGATCGTAGCGATGCGATGACGGATTATTTCGACACCGCGTACTACATGGACATCAATATCGGTAAGTGGAACAAGCCCTACGAGGTTACGTGCTAAATAACTTAATTGGTACGGAGAACATAATATGAATATGAGAATGTATAAGGCGATGTGTCGTTATAAGGATGAGCCCGGTGCGGGTTTTGGTTGGGTCTATATTCAGGCTAGCAACCCGTTCGAGGCTTATCAGTTCCTTAAGGCACAATATGGGCGATTGCTACTCACTGAGTACGCGGTCCCTGCTTAAGAAATTGGGTAACAAAGTGGTTGACTTCTGGACATCACTCTGTTATACTGATAAGGTAAAGTGAGAACTTTACAAGTGTGTGTTGATTAACTTTAACTTGATGAGGTAATTTATATGTCTACTAAGTTGTTTTCTGTTGCTGGTATCACTGTTCACAATGGCAATGCTAAGGTCCGTTTCACTGAGGACATGGGTCGTCGCGTGAAGCAGTTCTCTAAGGGTGGTGCTACCCGTGTTGATTTTGTCTCGTTGCCGCAGGCTATGAACAAGATTGATGCTCTTAAGTATCTTTTGACGCTGCCGAATTTCGCGTCTGCTGAGGATCAGGCTACGATCTCTGAGACTCTTGCTGACCGTGAGAAGGAAGCCCGCAAGGGTGAGGTTCGCGTTCAGGCTAAGCCCAGCCTTGATGCTATCAAGAGTCGCGCCAAGACTAAGGTCTCTGTCGCTGACGTTCTTGATGCTGTCAAGTAATCAGTAATTCGATACTGAATGTGAAAAGCCCCGCAAGGGGCTTTTCCATTTCTGTCTAGGAATATGGTCCTTATAGGA